>UMGJ01008057.1_pt1 | contig 46745 bp, 64 predicted proteins | sample 1965221 | NCBI WGS metagenome assembly UMGJ01 (sample SAMEA4836067, study PRJEB28245) | human gut metagenome | biome: gut microbiome; material: fecal sample | place: Denmark | collected 2008
ACCCCCATTGAATTGTGAATCCTTAAAAGTTCACTTTATAAACCCCATTTTATACTGGTTTTACTATACAATGGGGAACTACAAGCAAAGCAGTAAATGGTACTACAACTTTTCCCAGAAAGTTTACAACTTTATATGGAGTATATTTAACACAAACAGGTTTAAATTCTAATGACGAAAAATATACTTCCCGTATAAAATCTTTTTCTACAACAAGTTTTAATTGGCTTTGGGGTCAAATGTATACAACAGAGGATATTTATTATGGTATGCTATTGGAATTAGCTAATTCCTACTGCAATGTATCTCCACTGACCACTATACCAATGTGCAGCTTTAAAATTCTTTGTTGTAGGACGTTCATTTAACGGGAAACCCCGGTTTTCATTTGTTTCTTCCACATTTCCGACAGGTATAACTTGATAAACAGTAGAAAATGTGCGAGGAAAAGAAATTGTTGCAGTGCCGCTTAAAGTACCAGTTGAACCCCATTGTATAGTAAAACCAGTAGACGATTCACGTGCCCAACCGTTAGTACCTTTGGAGATTGTCCAATCTCCGCCCACATAAGTCAATCTTTTAAAAGGTACTTCATCTAACTGGTTATCTTGATTAGTACCACGATAATAAATATCTCCACTTGCTTGTGCTACAAATAATTGAAATGCTTCACTACCACCACTATTAGGGGAACTTGCAGGAATATTTATAAGCTGCCCCCAATCTGTTGGTTTTTGAGGAAAAGTTTGGGATTCTGAAAAATAACAACTAAATAAACCTTTATTTATCCATTCTATTGTGGTCATTCCATTAGTGAAATCAGTATAAGGATAACGGTGAAACCAATTACACATATTCATATTATTATTTACAGGTGTTACATTATCAAGAGTTTTAACTACACTGTTACTCAAGGCAGTTAAATCAGATTGTTTAGCTAATAATGTCCATTCCCTTTCATCTTGGGGGTAAACTTGATTGTAATATCTGGTATAAACATCCAATTTAGAAGCGTTTTGAATAGAAAATATAAAACTTGTTGATGTTGTATCTGAAGTTTTACTACAACAAACATATCCATAAGATTCACTTGGATATATAGAATTATTAAAATTATTGGGCGTTACATAATAACTCAATACACTGTTTATTGGTAATGCGGAGTGAATAGAAGCAAACGTTTCCTGCCCTGGGGTTATACCTATTTCCTCCAATGAACTGTAAAAAGTAATACTACCACTTCCGCCGCCGATTCCTGCACCATCAGCAGGGTCAGGTGAAGGCTGTGTACTTCCTGTTGTACCTGCTACTTTACATACCAAAAAACAACCTGCATATTGCTTACCTACAAGTTTACGCACTGTATCTCTTGTAACAGTTTCATTAGGCTGCCAATATCCAGTATCTACATCTGTTAAAACTCTTTTCCATACATAATTAGTATCTTCACTTGCTGTATCAATAGAAAATTGCAATACATAATTTACTGCATACCCATTTCCACTCTCTGTTGTAATTTCATAAAAAACATGATTAGTATGCGCTCTTACTACTGTCAAATTACCAGCTTGAGAAGGATAATTATATGTATTACCTTCCCCACCAATTCCCACTATGAGCATTGAATTTGCAGGCAAAGCATTACCTATTGCATAAGGTGAATTGTCTAATACTCCTCCACTTAACCCTATCTGACTTAATTGACTATAAGTCTTAATATTTGTTAAATCATTAAGCGATTTTTTATTTACCACATCATAGTCATTTACAGGGCTTTTATCTGTCTGTAAACTTTTAAATAATGTAGGGATTACATTCATATCACTACCTAAAGTTACTAAATTCGTAACAGATGTATCTACCACAGGAGCAATCCACTCTTCTGTTGTATAACCACTTACCCATAAAGTATCTGCATTACCAGTTGTTAGTTTTAAGCCCGCATATTTTATATTATTATATGTAAAAGTACAAGGCTCTGCTTTGACATCATCACTATTTGTAGTGTTAAAATTTACATTACATTCATTAGAATTATGTACTTTCTGTAAATTAATGTCACAATTTACTGCTGCTGTACTACCATTTTTAGTAGACATTACTACCTTTAATGCACAAGCAGAGAATTTTGCAATATCTGTATTATCTAATACTACTAAAGGTAATACCTGTGTAGTATCTGTTCCTAATGTAGTTTCATGAATTAAGAATTTAGCATTAGTTCCTTTAAATTGTACAGGCATTACCTGCCAACGAGAAGCATCATCCATATACTCTTTAAGTGAATTAAAATTCTCATTTAATAAAGGGGCAAGTTCTGTATCTACATATTCTTCCCCTGTAAAAACGTGTAAATCTCCTAAAGCCATTTATTTACCTCCCTAATCATTATATCTCAATATAATCCATCCATCTTGTCCTGGACTTGCGCCACCTGCATAAGAAGTGCCATCTGCACCGTCATGTCCTTCAACCCAAGTCCAACCATCGTCATTCTCCCGTGAAACATAACCACCACTACCTGCGCCGCCACCTCTTGCAGTAGCACCAAAAGCGGTAGTATTTCCACCTGCTGTACCATCTCCTGCACCTACAGAAGTTTCACCTTCTCTTGTAGCGTCACTACCATTAGTACCACCTTTACCTACTACAAGACTATACTTTTGACCTGCTTTAACACTCACAGTACCACTTACCAATTCGCCAGTACCACCATCACCACCATAACCTACTCCATGATAGACATCATCTTGGTCATCATAATCGGCTCTTGCAGTACCGCCTGCACCACCGCCTGCACCATAAAGTGAATAGTTTACAGTTTTTACATTTGCAGGGCAAGTCCATTGCTGACTACTTTTAATTTTTAAATAATTTTTATAACCACTATATGTAACCTCTACTTGAAAAGGGTCAATATATAATGCTGCGTGTTTATTATTATTCTCATACATTCTAATCCACAAATCAAAAGTATTAACGCCACCTTTTAGGTCAACTTCAATATTCTCACCTAAAGTCATCCATTTAATAACGCCTGGCATATCACTCTCACCTGCTCTACCTGTACTATAAGGATAGAAAATACTTTCAGCTAATGTATGCTGTCCTGTATCTGTTAAAATATCGTTACCAAAACGTGTTTGAAACTGATAAGCAGAGTTTCTTCTATAATTATGATAATCATTGTAACTACCTGCCCATTTAACTTTAGAGGTTATAGTATATAAACCATCTTCAGGAACATTAACAGTACAACTTAAAACCTTGGCTAAACCATAACTTGCACTCCCGCCTGATATATACTTGTAAAAATGTCCTGTAGAAACAAACGGTTCACCTTGTTCAAATGCAGATGTTAAAAAATAGTACCTTATACCGTCTACTATTACACCTGCATTTACACTCATATCAGAACGTGTTGTAGTAAGGGGAGCATAAAGATTTTTATTAAATGTTTTTATTCTCACATATTTTCCATTATAAAAATCTTTATAATCATCATATAAAGGAAGGCTATGTTTTGCTGAACCTATTGTTAAATTTAATCTTGTTTTTGTATCTATATTAGCCATAACCTTAACTCCCTATAAAAATAGTATTGCCATTAGTAGAAGTAAGTGAACCATCACTATTAAATACAGCCACATTATCAGGAATTACAGAATCATTGAGTTTCCCTTTTGATACCAAAACAGGAATCTGCCCTTCCTGTACGCCTAAATTTAATACACCTGTAGGAATTTTTCCATCTGCCCCTACCTGTACTATTTGATTAGCTTTTGTACCAGTATCAATTAAAGATGTAGCTATATGGTTATTACCACCTACAGCTACTAATTGCCCATTTTCAACACCAGTATACATTAAAGACATTTTAACTTTTTTAGTAATAGGGTCTATTAAATTATCTACCCTGCTAATATCTATGTGCATACTATCAACATATTCTTTATCTACATAAGTTAAAGTAAGCTGCGCTATCTTAACCCATAATCTATCATGTACATTCGCTAAAACATATAATGCTAACTCATCTGTCCTAAAACACGCTTGCCCTAATTCCAAATTGGAAACTGGAAAACTAATACCACTATTTTGTGATAAAAGACTTTGCCAGTTTTCATTCATTGGTGCAAGAGAATTAGCTATTGTCCATTCCTCTTGTATTGTCTGAACATTTTGCAATTCTTACTCCCCCTTATACGCAAATTCACCAAACAACTCTTCTCTTAACTCTTTAGCGACTTTTGCTGCTTCCTCTTCAGTGTCATAACTGCCACCATAAAAACGCTTACCATCTTTGCTACAATACGCTTTCCATTTACCCGTTTCCTTATTATAAGAATAACCCTTACGCCTATGATTCATATTGTTTTGCCTTACTGTACAAATTCTTAAATTGCACTTCCTATTATCTGCTTTATCGTGGCTAATATGGTCAACTATCATTCCTTCAGGGCAATCCATAATAAACCTGTTTAAACGAATATGTGTATGTGTAGTTTGCCAATAACCTTTAGAACCTAATGTAAAATAATGCGGTTTTACTTTCTCAATATCCTCCGTATCTATTAAAGTATAATTTCCCTTATTATCATACATTTTTGTAACTTCACCATCTATATAATATGTGTTATAAGCCCTGTTCTTTAAAGAAATTGCCTTTCTCATATTACAACCACAAGAAGTTGTACTACCTTGTCTTAAAGAACGATATATAACAGGTTTTACATTTCCACAATCACATTGACATAAAACCTGCGCTTCAGTGTTGCCTGACTTTGTAATTTTGTCAGGCAATAAACCGATAATCTCCATCATTCCATGCCTTTCCCCAATTTGAGGAATAATCTTTTTCATACCTACACCTCCATTAGTAGCCTCTACTTGCCCAAGAAATCGTGCCCGCTACATATTCACTACCCATTTTCATTGTCACATCAAATGATTTAGTAGTAATATTATAAACAATTATTGTAGGCGTTCCATCAATTCCACTATAAGATTTAATAGTAGTATTTACATCAGGCACAATATGTAAAGGTCTTGTAAATTCTACTGTATATGGCTGATTATCTTCCGTAAGTTCTGCAATACCTGTTTCATAAGTATCTGGGCAGTCTATTTTATGAATATAAGTTCTTGCATTAGGTCTATCAGCATTTAAACTTGCTTGCATTACAAACTTACAAAGACATTTTTGATAAATATAATCACCTGTAATTAATTCTTTCCATTTACCATAACCAAACGGAGTAATTGTTTCATCCCAATTAGTTTCATTTAATACCTTGTTATAAAATCTAATGTCACCAATTACTTGCCCCGCATTTGATACCTTTAAGAAACCTACATCTAAATTAATAGGCACATTTTTAGTAAAATTATTTACTACTGTGGTATCAATATTAACATTAATATTAAAATTTCTTATAAAAGCATTAGTTGTAGTAAATGGTAATTCTACATCTAAAGTATCTAACCATGTATTTAAATACTCTATACCATTTACATCTTTAATCTTATAGTGTAATTCATTTATTTTAAAAGGCAATTCAATCATTTTATAACTTCTCGCCTTTTGACTGATTACAACACTCATACTGTTTCTACCTCATTAAATAACAATGTAAAACTAATTATATAAGTATCTAATTCCTCTTTATTTATAACAGGATAAGTTACCCTGTCAAACATTATTCCTCCTGTTGATGCATTAAATATACCTGCCTCTGTTAAAGCCCCTGTTGCTACGCCTGCGCCAAAAGTTGCACTCAATGTTAAAAACTTATCAGCAGAAGTATGACTATAACCCGCTTTGAGCCTTTCTATTTCTGCAACAAGTGTAGTATCAGTTAAAGCAGGTGCTGTAGTACCTGTTCCTACTGCTATATATTCCATAGGGTCAGGGCGTGTTGCATTTGCAAAACAATTACATAAGAAATCATAACCTACATTAGTTATAAGATTATGTTTTATAAATTTTTGTTTTAAATTCCCCTCACTATCTAATAATTCACCTGTTACAATAACCTTTATTGAACTTGCTGTATTCATTTTATACCTCCTCAAAAATCACCATATAAAGCAAACTGATTATATACTTTCGGCGTTTCATAACGCTCCCTACTTATCTCAAAAGAATCATAAGTAAGACTATACATTACAAAAGTAAAATAACCATCGCCTTGAGATATTACAAAACTCAAGAAATCTGCTTTACCTGAAAAATCCTTTAATGTATATTCTTTTCCGTCTGATAAAGTGACTACAAACCTATCATCTGTTTCCCTATAATGTAACCATATATAATCACCATTATCATTTTTCATTGTAAAAATGGTATAATTATTTGTGCTATCAAATGGTACATACATTGTGAAACTAATTGAAAACTTCTCTGTTAAATCAATATCTGTCCACTTTGGTCGGCATTTTCCATCTATCAGTAAACCCTTTTCATATCTATTTTCTGCATAAGATGGTACACCATAACCACTTAAAGGATTATTACCCTCATCCGATACAAGTGTTTCATTCAATGATAACCTATCCTGCACAGATTCCTTATTAGCCTCACTATAAGTAGTTATCTCTGTCCACGAATTATACATTTCATCAACACTCAACGGAAACCATAATCTACGGCGAGCATCCTCACTATTCCATACAAAATGTGCATCTTTCCATTTTAATTCCAATGCTTCATTTGCAGGTTTAATTACCTTTTCAATCCAGTTCCTCGCACAATATTCTTGGTCAAGTTCTATCTCATAAGTATAATCACCATATACCTTTGCAGTATCAAGCTGTAAACCTTCAGCATTAACATGGGTATTATAGAATCTGCCATTCCAATCTTCTGCAACAGCGTCATACTCCTTAACCATATTTCTATTAGGTATAGAAGCTACTGTTAAAGTACAATATGCGGGATTTTCACAGGAAACACCTTTATCTGTATAAGCCTTTAACCAAAACATTGTACTTTGCGCCCACGCATAAGGATAACTGAAGAATTGACCTGCACTTGTAGCAAGTATATTACCGTATTCCCAATTATCGCCCTCTTTTAATACATAATAAGCTGCACCTTCTACTTTATCCCAATGAAACTCAATATTACGTTCATTCTGAACACAATCAAAACCGCCAACATCTCTTGGTCTTGCAATTTCCATTTCTAATACAGCAGGAGTAGAACGATTACCAACAGTATCTACTGCAATAAGTAAGAATCTATACTCGCCAACATCTGCACTATAATAAAAATTATCAGCGTGTATATCCCTCGCAATAGCTGTTTCATCTGATACAACACCTAAATATAATTCATAGTGGTCTACATCTAATTCACCCTTATCCCAATATAACTGGAAACCGCCAACTACTTCTTCACCTCTAAAATTCAAGGGCATTGCTGGTGCTACATTATTACCTGTTATATAAATTTCAGGTGAATAAGTGTAGGCTGATACTTTACCATATTTACTCGTATTTTGAAACCTAAAAATATAAGTTTCAAAAATCTCCATATTACCTACAATAGCAGTATATTGTCCATCATCAATAAAACCACCATCTACCCACTCGTCACTACCAACTTTTTTATAACTTACGTTAAATCCTTTATTGTAAGTAAATTCAGCATAAGAAACATTTAACTTAACATTACTTACCACCGTCTTATCAGGTAAGATATAATATTCTTGCTCATTAGATATATAAACAATTTCAGGCGGCGCTTCTTGTGGGTCTGCCAAATTTGACACATTAATGATTGGATTACTTGCACCACGTTGTTCAGAATATATATCTTCATTATATTCTCTACAAGTAAGTTTAATGCTACCATCTTGAGTATCTTCTATTTTTTGAATACGGAATTTCTTATCAATGAACTCTGTAACATAATCTGTTACAGATATTACATCACCTACTGTTCTATTCAATGCTCTTCTATCTGTTTCAAATTCAATATAAGTCTGACAAGTAAGTGCTTGGTTTAAATAAAACCATGCTAATCTACTTGCCTGGTCAAAATTAGTTACACCATACAACTCCATTGTTTCTACTAAAGGCTGTTTTCTAATATAACTTTCAGGACTTAACGATGCTTCCGCATTTACTTTTACCCATTCATTATTAGGGTCAACATAAACTACCCTATAAATATCGGGAACATCCTGTAATGGCGCAAAACTAATAGATAAACCGCTCTTTATTTCAGCAGGAGTATAACTTTGTACTACCTCGTCTGCCTTTTCTACAAATAAACTATATTTACCTGCTCTATACACCAACATAGAACGGCAGCAATTAAGCATATACTGTACCCACTCTAACCTACTACGCTGTTCATCCAAACATAAGTTCAAAGTATAATCCTTTTCATCAAAAAACTTTGCACCGTCTATAAAACTTTGTACATCAATTTCGTCTAAATTCATACCGCACCCGTTATAACGTGTCATGAAATCAAGTACGCACCATGCAGGATTATCTGACCATTCTTCCGTATAATCTGTTAAATCTTCAGCATTATTATATTTTTTAACAATAGAACCATCTACTATACAAGTAAAATTAAAACTACCATTCAAATTTTCATTGGCTTTTGCTTGCATTGCAGCATAAGCTAAATGCCTTAAACCACCTACTGTTTCAGCTTTAGTTTCTTGGTCACCACCAGTAACACGCCCATCAATTTGTTGAGTACCATCACCTACATAGGTATTCCACGATACACCTTCAAATTTATCTGAATTAATAGGTAAATCATCTAATTCCAACTCTCTAATTTCTTTAATTTTACCATCACACAAAGCAATAATCTTATAAATTGTTTTTTTATCACTACTTAAACGAGAATAAATTAAGTTGCCTGCTACTTTTACAGTACCATAAATAATTGGTATAGGACTTGTATTACTTACACTTGTTTGTAGTGCGCCGTCACTATATGTATAAGATTGCTTCTTTTTAGATAATTCTTTTTGCTTTCTTAAACCTACAAACGTACTTACAAGAGTAAGTGCTATACCAATCCAACCAAAAACTGAACCTAATACTTTGGACATTATTTATCACCTACATATCTAAAAATACCTTTTACACGGTCTTTATACCTTGCGTAAGAGATTATCTCGGTTTTAATATGCCCTGTACAGTGAATTGCCTTTCCATCACCTAAACAAACCATTAAATGCCATTTATTTAATGGTAATTTTACAACCAAAATATCACCATACTGAATATCTTTAAATTCTTTTATTTCTTCACAATGCTCTTTAAAATATTGTAACATATTAACTTCTTCACTTACTGGATATTTAAACTTCCATGTTTCAGGAATTATTTCATACATAGGTGCTAAACAACCCCATGCAAAGCCATCCTTCTCATCAATAAAAGGTTGTCCTACTAATTTTGCAGCTTCACTTCGAGTCAGCATTAAACCACCTCCTATTTATTAATCAAATATTCTCTCGGCACACTTGGATAACCACCAAAATTTAACTGGTTATGCCTTTGAATACAATCATTTAAAGTCTTACCACAAGAATAATACTCTAATCCATTATAACCACATCTATCACTCTTAAATACAAATTGACAATTTACATCATAAGTCATTAAGGGGGCTTCTTGTTCATAATCCCCTAAAACCCTTACTACCGAAAGTGAAAATGTTTCGGCAGTCATTTTAATATCATCAAGTATTCCTGAATACATTGCAACTGGTTCATCTTCAGGATAGTCAGGAAACCATTCATATAAAGTGCATTTTTTACCTAAAAACTCATTACCATGATTAGCTACTATTGCTGCCCATTCTTGCCATTTATTACTTAATTCAAGTGAAATACTTTCGATAGAGTTATCAGAGTTTTCTTCTCTTGTACCTCTTACAATCGGCGCAGATTGATATATATTACCATCTATCTCTACACTCTCTACACTATCGTCAGCTATAAACCTATAAATATTATCTTCATCATACCATATTACTACTAATAACCTTGTTTGTATCTCATCGGTCTCTAAATACTCCGCTATTTCATTCTTAATACCTACGGTCATTTAGTCACCTCCAATAATTTAAGGGGCATATTTTATGCCCCATTTCTAACTTCTATCAAATCTATTGTAGCTACCCTATAACCCATGTAATCCACATTAAATTGTAAATCATCACTTGCGAACCTTACATAGTACCATTGGTCATCGCCACCCATATCTGAACCATCTTCATAAGTATTTGACCACTTGAACTTAAAGGCTTTGAACTGCCCTTTTACCTCATTAAAGAAATCCTCTAACTTCCTACCACCATCAGGCGTTTTTCTAAACTCCAAAGTCCATTTCCTGCGTGGATAAGTCCATTGCTGTCTACGTTGCTCATTACCTGTCCACTTCTCATCAATGAGCGTGTTATAACTTAAAGTGTAGGAGTATACCTGCAAGGCAGTTATACCCCACGCTTCTACACCATTGGCGACATCCTTGTAATCTTCATTTGTAGTTATGTCTAATCCTATCAAGTTGTCACCTCCTTATTTTGTTGCCCCTTTTGCAGCGTTCCTCATACTTGAATTAGTCTGCAAATCTTTTATAATCTGTGAACGAATCATAGGATATTGCTGTTTCCACATATCCATATTAGCTTTAGGGTCTACAGATTGGAAGTTATTATTCATTACTAATTGAATAGGCTGTCCACCCACTGCCCCGCTGTTATTTACAGGGTCAGCACTTGTGTCTGCCGTTACATAACCACCTTCAGCATAACGGAATTTAGGTAACTTACCTTTACCACTTAATCCACTACCTGCCGCATTTAACCTATCTAAAAAGTCTGTTCCTAATGCTCTTACAGCTTTCGCCCTTATTACATATTCACCATCTGACAAACGCATTGGTATACTATCACTTGTAGATGTTCCTGGGCCGCTAATATAGCCACCATCAGCGGCTAAACCAAGCGCACCCCAAATACCACCTGCACTTGAAGCCTTTGCTTGTGCTGCCTGCATTTGCATCCACATTTGCCATACTTGCATAACTGCCATTAAAATCATCATTGCATTAGATAATTTTTCCGAATTAGCAGAAGCACCTATTAAGGCTGCCCCCATACTAATTGCATTTGCTGCGGCGATTTCATTAGCATAGTTATAACCAGTCTGCGCCGTATCACCAAATTTAACAGCAGAACCCAAACTTGTCATTTTCTCGCCTGTTGCTGTTACCACATCACCTAACTCAAGAAAATCATTATCTAACTGCATACTGCCATTTACACCATTTACAGTAGTTGAACTACCCCTGCCCATATTATAGCCTGTATTTGTAAAGCCACCTGTTACAGTAGTTGTAGTACCACCACCTAAAGATGTTGTAGTTCCACCAGTAGTATCAGATACCTGAATACCTACTGCACCGCCTATTTTCTGCGCCGCCTGTGTTACCACATCACCTAACTGCCTAATTGGAGGAATAGCAGTATTTACAATGGCATTTTGAAAATCCAAAGAAGCCTGTTTAAACTTATCTTGAAATTCTTTAGAATCTACATCTATTATCTTTAACTTACTCTGTACAGTAGAATCAATTTCCACCTCTCTATTACCAACCTGTTCATTAGAAGGTAATATTGCACTAAATAAGCTATCTGTAATATTTGTAGCCATTCTATCAAATATCTTCTTACTCCATGTTTGCAATACGGATTTTGCAAAATCTTGTAATGCTTCTTTCGCCGTTTTTTCACCCCAAAGCATACTTTGGAAAGCATCTGATAAACTACCAATAAATTCTTCCTTAATAACTCTCTGGAATGGAGGTACAGCGTCAGTAAGTTCAAGCAATGCTTGTTTAGCATCTAATGCCTGTTGCCTAAAATTATTTGCTTGTGTTAAATTATCACTTTGCTCCGCAACTTGTGCCATTTTAGTATATAAAGCAATCATATCTGTATATGCGTCTATATACTCATCCATGTGTTCTTTACGAAAATCGAATAAGTCACCTTCAGCATCTGCTTCTGTATAAGCCAATCTATTAGCTTGATTTTTCTTGCTAATATACTGCTCTTGTACATCAAGATTTATTCTCTCTACCTGTGAAGCCGCCGTTTGCGCCTGCTGTTCAAGGTTTCTCAATCTGATAATATCTTCTAAATTATCTATTGTTCCCTCTAAAGCGTCTTTACGGATTTTCCACGCATTTATCTCTGCTTGCTTACCACTCTCTACCGCCTGTGCATAACGCTCTTGAGCAGTAGTCATTTCAGCAAGTAATCTTGAATAATCACCTGCAAATTCTCTAATTAAATTCTGTTCAAATGCTTGCCTTGACTCGCCTGCTATATCTTGATATTTCTTATTTATCTCATCTAATCTATCGTCTAACTTTTTATACTCTTCAATCAGCTTTCTTGTATATTCAGCTTCTAAATTCATTGCCTTCTGTCTTGCTTCAGCAATTTTATTATCAAACTGCTCTACATCAGAAGTTTGTCCTAAAGACTGTGCAATTTCTTTACGCTTTTCATAATTTGCAATTTCCTCATCAAGCTGTTGTTTAGCTAATGCCATTGACTGCTCTATATAATCCTGCGTTGATTTTAAATCATTTTTATATGCAGAATCTAACGCCTTTTGTTGTTCCTTTAAAGATGTTAAAGCAAGTTTTAACTCTGCCTCTAATGCTTTATAAGCACTTTTAGCTAATTTACCTGCCCCTTTTCCTGCACTTCCTGCATCAGCACTATCACCTGCTGTAAATAAAGCCTTAATATTATCAGGTAACAAACTGCTATCTGCAAAATCCTTCATAAGATTATCAGGATTTAAAGTATCTTTAACTTTATTTGCCGCCGCTTTAGCATCTGCTACAAACTCATCCATTATGTCACCCATAGTGGTTGAGTCATAAGCGTTCCACGCATTATTTACGGCATTGGTTAAAGTATTAATCTCACCCTGCATTGCATTAGCAGCGTCTTTATCTGTTAAGGAATACCAAAATTGCTCTATTTTCTTTTTAGCTAAATCTACTTCCAGTCCGATAGCGTTCCACAAACTATTCCATTTCTTTCCTAATGCACTTGAAGCGTCAGACACTTTGTAAACTGCATATACAACAGTTCCTATTGCCGCAACTATTGCCGCTATGGAAGCCACTGTTGCCGCTGACGCAACTAAAAATGCCGCTATTCTTGCAACTAATAATGCAACTTGTTTTGCCGCATTTTTTAAACCAATGGATAAGGTATTAGTAATACCTGACCATATAGCTGTCGCACCTGAAGCCGCTGTTTGAGCCGCCGTGGAAAGTGTAACTTGTCCTGTAAATAAACCTACAAGTGTTCTGCCTGTTGCCATAATTCCATTAAACACTGTTACTGCTGCTCCCCACGCTGTTGTAGCAATTCTACCTGCTATTGTAGTATTGAGGAAACGTGCTGTTGAAGCTACCATCATAGAGATAGCCTGTGAGAATGAACTGCTCAAGCCAATAATTTTGCCTAATTTTGTCCACTCTGTTGCCAAACTTCCTAATACTGTTGATACAGCGGAAATGCTCTTTGCACCACTTACAGTAGAAGTAAGGTTTACAAATTCTGATACTAAACTTGCTACACCGTTTTTAGCTGTTACTACTATTGCACTTGTTGTAGCTATTACAGCTAACAAAGCACCATATTCACTTACAAATCTGCCAATAGAAGTATCAGAGAATGAGGCTATAAAATTATACATTTCTGTTGCCGCATTACTTATAATACTTATTAATGGCTGTAACATAGTCAATGCGCCATTTAAAGTTACAACTAATATATTTATAACATTTAATGCACCATTAAAAGCCGCATTAAAAGCAGGCATTGCAGTTTTACCAATAGTCCAAATCAAATCGAGTAGATTAGATAATGTATTATAAAACTTTGTCATTGTACTCAAAGTTTGCTGATTCAAATTTATATCCGTTACTACTTCTCTTGTCTGCTGTTGACCATTACTATCAGTATAAGTAAAATCCTCTTTCTGCAAAGTGAACAACATATCTGTTATTTCTTTTAATTTACTTTTAGTATTCTGATAAAGATTTTCTACTGCTACACTTGCAATCTTATTTACGCCATCAGCAAAGTTGTTTAACATACCTTCCCAAGTGGTACTTAAATCATAAGATGCTGCTTCAAAACCTGCCATACGTTTCCTAATATCTTCATACAGCGTTCCCTCTTCACGCAGTTTATTTACAGTTGCAGTAGTATAACCCAAAACTGTAGCCATCATATCTACACCTGGGCGGATTGCATCACCGCTAATTAAACCACGAATTTCCTGTATTACCTGCTGTTTCGGTAAACCGAATGATTTAACTGCGTTTGCAGAAGCTACTACTAAATCCATTATCTGATTTAAGTCCATACCTGCATTTAAACCACCTGCTAATGCAGATTGATACGCTTCTGATAATTCAGAAACGGTTAGAGTAGTGCGCATTGCTTCTATCTGCATACGTTTAAGTATTTGTTCAGATATTTGTAAACCTTGTGCATAACTTGTCTGCTGTCCATTTATTTCAGTAGTAGATGCTAAAATACCTGCCATGCCTATCCTCATAGTTTCCATTGAGGAAGCAAATTGGAAACCTGGGGCTACAAGACTTTGTACTGTTCCTGCAATCATTTGAAAAGACTGTTCCAAAATAAATGCCTGGAAAGAAATCTTACTAATCATCTGCCAACTACTACTTAAACTACCAAAGAATGAACTTGCGCTCTTTGCTGCCCCATCCATACTACCCGCTAAATTGGTATTCCTTGTAGGGGTAGTAGACTGTTTACTTGTTGGCGTTTTTACATTTGCCCCACTCGCTAAAGCCTTATTTGTAGCTTCTGCTTGCTTTTGTATAGCTTGTAAATTAGATACTACTGTTTTAGTATTCTTTGCACTTGCAGTAGCTAATTTATTCAAACCTGTTGTAAAATCTTTATTTGTTGCCTTTTGTAAATTAGCAAACTCTTTAGACAACTTTTGTAATTCTTTTACAACATCTGCTCTCATTTTATTAATTGCTTTTGTAGTTGTTACTGTATTTGAAGCCATAGAATCATTTAATACTTTAAAACTATTCTGTAACTTCTTTGTCTGTGAAGTTACAGAGTTTGTATTTTCATTAACTGATTTATTTATAGCTACTAAATGTGTATTAATATTCTTACTTGCTTGCTGAAATGATTTAGAAAGCTGGTTTAAATCTTTTTCGGCAGTTTTTACACCTTTTTCAAGGTCAGTAGTATCTAATGTAATATCAGCAGATACACTACCTACTTTAAAATCGTCTGCCATTTAAACTCCCCTTTCTTTTATAAAAAAAGTCGAGATAGTAACACTACCTCGACTGTCTTATTTTCCTCTTATCATTTTACCTGACCATAATTTAAAAAGTTCAGGTGTCATTTTTGGTAAATCGGAAACATCCTTATTAGGTTTTTTAGATGGATTTTCTACACTCAAATGGTAGTCCAATAATGCGAAAATCTTTGCAGGAGAACTACTCCAAAATTCAATATCTGACATTTTAAGCACCCTCTTTGCAAAATAATAAAATGCTACCCAATCCCACTCACCATCATCATTGGAAAGAGTTTTCTTTAGTTTTTTCCGCTTTTAGGTGCTTTTTCTGTATTTTCAGGTAATGAAGAAGTAAGAGCATCTGTGATTACCTCTACAAGCTGTGTAATGTTTCGTGGTGTAAGATAAGAACCCAACTCTTTGGTTGAAATATCAATATCACTTGAAGCCATACCTGCCTTAATAATATTAAGAATATCTGTCATTCTCGGATTAACTGACATTGCTTCAAATGCTTTCTGAACAGTACCAAACTTCTCCTCTAACTCTGCAAAAGCGTTAAAATCATAAACTAATTCAATATCTTTACCACCCAAGCTAATAGTAACACCTTTAGCCTTAACAAGATTTAATTTACTCATATATTTATTACTCCATTCTTTTCTAACTTTTATACATATATTATACCACAAAAATTACATTTTGTCAAGTAAAATTTTAAAAAAATAAGGGGTAAATTAATTTACCCCTTTGGCTCATAAGACAGTTCAAAAGCATAATTCTTTGTTACTTCCCTTGAACCTGTGGCATTTATTTTAATCTGTAAGGATTTTTTCTTTGCTTCTGTATCAGTATTACCCAGGAAAACAATTCCAATGAAATCTTCATCAAAATTTACTGCACCTTTCTTACCATTAACAACTTGGAAAGAAGCTTTACCTTTTAACTCATCCCAATCTTCGGGTTTTTCAAGTTTAAAAGGCAAGAAATAACCTTCTTGTTCAGTAGGCTCTGATGCATTAAAACCTGTATAACCTGTTACATATTTCAAACTACCACTAATTACGCCATTAACACCATCATTACCTATGTTAAAAGCTATATTGGAAGCTAAATCAGAAGTTTGTTTCCCTAACAAATCCTGTTCAGCAACAGCGGTTAAGGTAATCTCACCGCTGTCTACTCCCACGCACCAATTTCCTCCGCAGCAGCATTGAGGGTCATATCCCACCATTTACCACTGTAATTTGTTGGTACGGCAGAACCAGTAAAGGAACATTCACCAAAGTCACCGCTTGCATCATTAATATCAAAGTCAGGTGCTTCAGTCATACGGCATTTATACAAAATAACATGAGCGTCTGCTACTGTACCATCAGTAGAAGGATAATTCCATTTACCCTCAATTTTGAAATACGGAGGTGTAGCTGCTGCTGATGTCATACTGTAAGTAACCTTTTCCGTTAAATCAGTACCAGTTCTACTTACTGTACCACCCATAATAACTTCCAAACCACTAAAACTCAATACACTGTTAGTAACTGTAAAATTAATACCAGTAATACGAGAATAAGTGTCCATAATAATGGAATCGCCCTGTAAATTCTTTGTTTCCATTTCAGGGGAAATCTGTAAAGTTAAAATACCTGCTAAATCTACCCAATCACCATAAGTAGGTTCGGCAGTTGATGGGTCAGTTAAAAGTTTAGCAACTTTAACATCCTGCAACTCCATAAGTACAACTTTTGTATCGTCAATACTTGCTGCCATCAATAATCAATCCTTTCATAATTTAAAGCTAATCCAGTTACATTTAATATCCAGTTAGCCCTGTTTGAATCATCATACATAAGAAATGTAGGAGGATTTAAAGGTCTTATACAAAACCTTTTATCATTCCCATCCCTAATTTCTCCTTTATTTAACAATAAATAAATATCATGTGCAATCTTTACTGCCATATCATTTTGCTGATTTCTAACTCTAATCTGACAAGTAAAATCTACACTATTTCTTTCTCGCCCTCTTATTGCATAAGAAGCGGTATCGTATACACATATTGAATTATCTGCTTCCCCACGCCTTGAAGGAAACCTATTAATAAAAATATCTTTATCAATAGTACCAAAATTTGATTTTTCTAAAAAAGTCGCCATACTCTTTGCAAACATTATTTTCTCATTTCCTCTCTCACTATACTAATTAATTTATCAGCATTACGCCTTAAAGGCTCTTCCAAATACTTCGCTTGCCCTACTTCATGATGGTATTCAAGATTTTCATGCTGTATCATAGCATAGTTATAACCAGTTTCAGGATTTTCAGTAGAATATACTACACTATAACCTTTTGGAATCTCTACTACTTTCCCCGATTCTTTCAATCTACCAGTATCAACAGGAACTAAAGGCTGTGATTCTTCTAACAAATATTCAGCAGCTTTTTTGCAACCTCTCATAGCTTTTTGCTTTGTAGTATTTGCAAATTCCTGTATAAATTTAGGGTTTAAATCAAGATACAGTTTGACACTGCCACCATATTTAAACTTACCTAATGTTGCTAATGCCATTATCTGCCCATTCAAAATCAGTAAAAGTAGAAGTCATTTCAAAGGCTCTCACACTTACATAAACACCTTGTAACAGAACACCATTATCTATGCCTACAATTAAATAATTAGCTGTTCTTCCATCAACAAACTCTATGTAAATTCTATCTAAAACCTGTACTTTATGGGGGGCAATACTATCTAATGTAAATTGTATAGTGACAATCTTTTTATTTGTTGTAAGCTGCGCAGTAGTGGTTTCTAAATCAACATCACTTGTTTGAGTAGAGTTTATAGTAGCATTAATAGGAATTTTATTCTCAAAATCATAATCTATATAATCAAGACTATTTTTAAAACCCCTCGATAATATAGGCACATAATAGTATTTCATACCTATACCACCTAACCAACTATAAACTTCATCAAAAGATTTACTCAAATATTCCAAATCATTCATAAGGCAATGTCTTTCCTGTAATTTCAGATGCTGTAAAAGAACCATCTCTACTGTAAAAAACTATTACAATATAATAGCTTGTATCAGCTTCTAAATCTGTTAAACGGTATTTCAAACGCTTAATATCATAAAAATCAAATTTTGTTATATCTAAACCATCCCGCAACTTTGTTTCGGCGTATTCATCATAAATAGGCTCTTTACTATACATTAAAGTGTACTTATAAAAGTTACCCTTCGACATATCATACCTATTCCATTCTAACTCGAAAGAATAAACATTTGTACTATTTATTTTGAATTTAATTGTTTGTTCTTGGGATAATTTATAGTTCCGTAAAGAACCATCTCTTGCCCTCAATATAATGTCTTTTACTTCAACAGGTGAATTGGAGATTGCTTCATCTAATTCCTCTTTAATTTTATCGGCTAAAGAGGTATAATGATAAACCCTATCACCTTTTTTAAATGTCACCTGTTCAGTGCTTGCATCATATTCAGGTGCTACAGCAAGTGCTAATCTTAAATAAATTGTATGTAAACACTTTAAAATTACAATGTTTATTTCCTCTGATGTCAACTCTTCCGCATTATCTTTACCTATGCTTACCATTGACATTTTAATTATGGTAGGAATACTCTTTTCAACACTTGCAAAAGCGGGGTCATTTTCAATAGAAGGTGTAGATAACATTAAGCTATCTATCAAATATTGAGTAATTAACTCTAAATTTGAATCCGCCATTTTACACCTCCAAATCTATTAAAGAACTGCTAATGCTCCCTGTAAACGAAGATACTCTTTAATTTCAGGAATAACAGATACTTTCTCACCTTTATTGAAGAAATACCATCTATCCCCATAATAAATTTTTAAATCCTCATTAGTAGCTACTTCTACTTTCTTTTCCACAGGGGCTTTTTTAGTTTCAACCTTGGTTTCAACTTCTACTGTTGGCATTGTTACTTCAATTACTTTATCTTCTTTCTTAATTGCCATAATTTCCTCCATTATTCATTAAATGTAGCTGTCGCAACTGATAATGTTAAAGTTACATTATCATTCGTTTTAAGCTGTACAGTTACAGCCCTTGCAGTTGTAGAATCTGCACCTAAAAATACAACAGCAGTTTTATCAGAATCATCTATAGTACGCCATTCTTGTAAACGTGAGGAGTACATTTGAATTGAAGTAGAACCATTAGGTAATTCTACTGTAAATGGTAAATAATAACCATTCTGCTCATCTGCTTTACTACTGAACTCTGTCCAACCTGTTACCTTTTTAAATGTACCAGTTACAACACCGTTTTCAGCGTATGCAGGACTTTCTACTAAATCAGATGTATTCTTACCTAACATTGTAATTGTAGGTGCTTTTACTGTTATTTTCTTTGTTACAGGCGGCTCTGGCTCACTACCACCATCAACTGCTTTTACAAAAGCACTACTACCTGCTTCAGCATAAAATACTTGTGAGGGTTTAACGCCTAATTTTGTGGCTACTTTATAAGGGTCTTGCTCCATATAAAACACCTCATTTGCTGTTACATTTTTACCTAATGCTTTTGCTAACTTTTGTGGAGATTGTTTTGCGTACAGTACATCATTTGCTGTTATACTCATATTCAACACTCCTAAATATAAATGGGAGGGAAACCAATTAAGGTTTCCCTATTGTTTAAAATCACTCACGCAGTTTCTATGATAACTGCATGACCAGGATTCAATACACCAGTACCCCAAATACCATACCAGGCGATTTTAACCTCACGCCCAAAATCTTCGGTATCGTCTGTACGAATTTCAGGCGGCAATGCTTCTGCCAGTGCATAATAATCTTCGCCAAAGATTACTGCCTGATATACGTTGGCACTGGATGCACCTGCACCTTTCAAATCTTCTTCATAGCCTAAATCACTTTCAGCAGCAGCACCATTAGGCATAATGGTTGTTTCAATAAAACGAACATCATCAATTCTACCGATTTCCAATCTGTTACTATGGGCGGTAAATACCCATTTCACTTACTTTATGTAAGCGGGGGCGTACTTCTATGAGTGTCTTTACACTCGACTACCCCTCTTATGCTCACGCATAAGGTCAGACTATCTCTTTACCCCTTTCTTATGTTCGAGGTATCTCCTGTATAGTCGTTACGCATTTCCTTTTACAAGGGTTAGCACGGTATCACCTTGCGCCACAAGGTTCACTTCCTACTTATTGTAGTAATATAGGCTTTTCAAAGCCCACCGTTTAGGGAGATGCTCTGTACTTGTTTCTATTCAAGCACAACGGCAAAATCTACCGTTAAATAACTGTTCAGGCGCACCATAGTTGCTCGCATTACAGCACTATTACTTTCACCCACTATGGTAAGGGTTACTGACTAATATCTCTATTAGCGGGGCAACTGCTTCTTTAAAGTGTCTTTACACTTGAGTCACCCTCTTATGGTTTCCCATAAGGTTAGACTATCTCATCCCCCGATTTTTTACATCGGGGGCTTCGTCCATAGTCTTTGCAAGGGTATCAATTAAACATATTCAAACTTATATGTTCCTAATAATACATTATTTCTTAACAATGCAGAAGTTATTGATGGGTATTTAAGATTGAGTTTCTCTGACGCTTCTCTCGTACTATTAAACTCAAACTTTTCTCCTGTTTTTATATTCTCACATTTAATTTTGCGACTTCTATGTTTTATACCATTTTCTCTCGCCGCTTTGCTATGCGCTTCTGTCATAACATTTATCAGACCATGTGCATAAGCGTGTCTAATATTATAACTTGAATCACACCACTCTAAATTCTCAACGTGGTTATTTAATTTATTCCCGTCTATATGATTTACTTGTGGTAAATTATCAGGGTTAGGTATAAAATTCATTGCTACAAGCCTATGAATTTTCTTTGAATGTTTACCATCCTTATCATATAAGTTTACATATAAATAACCGCCTTTGTTGACAGTTTGAACTAAAAACTTTTGTGTAAATGTGGAATATACCCTTCCATCATCATAAATATAATAATTTTCAAAACCTTTAATTTTTCGTTTCACTTACGTTACTCCTCTCTTTATGTTTAATCTTAACCTTCTCACAGGATTGGCATGACTTTTCAGTTTTAGCTTTCCCTGTTTTCACGAAGTTTAATCGAGTACATTACTGTACAAGTGGACTAATGCTAATGGCTTTATGCCACTCTTTCAATCCATTCGGGGCAATCTCTCAAATCACGGCTCTGATGAGGATGAACAAATGCGATATAATAACTACCATCAATTTTCGGTGCATTATTAGTAGAAAGAATTTCTACTGCATCTTTAATAGTAGCTACTGTAAGGGTATTTACACCTGCTGCAATCTGATTACGGGCAATAATTTTTGCGCCATCTTTCTGTCTACCAAATACTTTAGAAGTACCACTGCCACCTTTAACAGCTACATCACGCAGTTCTAATTCCAAAGTAGTTACATAGTTTCTTGCTAACTGACGCATTGCAATTTCAAGTTCGTTTACAAAAGAGAAACGAATTGCAGCTTCAGTAATCATTACAGCAGTACCATGTTCTTTTACTGTAATGGATTTAGTGCTGGAACTTAAAGTCTGTGTTTTAATGTGCTTACCTTCTTCAAGAGGTGAAGATACTTTTAAGTTATTATAAGTAAGCATTTTAATTTCATTACCAGGATTTACAGTTAAATCCGTTTTTCTTGCCGCAAATTCATAAAAACGATACACAGGCTCTGACAGGAAAAGAATTTCTCTGCTCAACACAGGTGCTAAAGAATTTACTAATTTTACGGCAGTACCACTATCCAGTTCAGTATCATTATTCTGAATAATAGTATTGATTTCATTGCCAAGCGGCCATTTTGTTGCCATTATTTAATCACTCCTAATTATCTTTTAAATCTTCTTGCCTCACGATATTCCTCATCAGACATTGAATTTAACTTACTAACAAGGTCATTGATTGATGTAGGCATTTGTCTTTTTCCTTGTTTCGGTGGTTTCGGTAAAGGCTCTCTATTTTTACCATACTTTTCTTTAACAGAATCTTGTAGGGCTTTTATCCCTGTATAAGAAGCATCAATTTCCTCTTTTGTACTACCTTTTACCAAATTCTTAAAGTCATCATCAATATCTGACAGCTTACTTTCCCTGTAAGCCTTTAACTCTTCGGCATTTTTATAATCAGCAAAATCTTTTTCTGATTTCGCTAATTTAGCTTTATAATCTTCTAATTCCTTTTTGAGATTTTCAATCTCTGCTGTTGCTTCCATTTTCCCCTCATCCTTTGCCTTTGTAATTTTTTCATTCAAATCGGAAAGTTCTTTCTCTTTTGCTTTAATGGTTTTTTCTAATTCATTGATTTTAAGAAAATTACCATTTGCATCTTTTACCTTGTTTGCTACCTCATCTTTCCATTTCTGAACCTCATCTTTCAGCTTTTGAATTTCAGGGTACAACTTATCCCTTTCCTGTTTTCTTGCTTTTTCTATTTCTGCTTGAATATCCACGTTTGAATTATTATCAATGTTATCTGCCATTACTTTTTCCTCCTAAATTATTTAGTTACTGTAAATTTAAGTTTCTGTTTATTTTGTGGTAATACAGGAGAATGTTTTGCAAACTTCTGTACTTTGGGAGCAGAAACTTTTTCAGAACTACCTTTCACTTTGTCATAATTCATTACTTATTCCTCCTTTGGGGGATTAGTATTACCTTCCCCTGTATTTAACTTATTATCCTCACCATTTCTATTACGCCCTACTGTATTCTTTAAATCAATTTGAGGATTAGCATTGCTATCAGAATTTTGCTCTTTTTCTTTCACAATTACATTACCATCATAAGAATTTACGAGCCTACTTGATGTAGGCAAACTAATAGGTTGAATACCATAGAACTGCGGATTATCTTTTACATCTTTTTCAATCTCACTTAAAAGGTCTTTTACCCTATCCTTATGCAATCTTGTCATTGCATCTTCTCTTGTAGTTAAACCTGCTTTAAGTTCAGATAAAATCATATCAAGAGTTGTTACCTCATCTTTAGGTAACATTTCACCCCACCAAATTCTATGATTATAAAAATCATAAGGACTTACATTATCAGGCATTGTTACTAAACCTTCTGTTAAACCTACTTTTAAAATTATCTTATTCAGATAAACTAAAGATTTTTCAGTCTGCACCCTTTTCTGATTAATTAAATCAGTTAAAGGCATAAAGGCTATTTTAAGTGCTAAACCACTTAAATTACTTGGAGCAGTTTCACCACCAATAGCAAGTTTTGGCATACTACCTATATTAAAGATTGAATTTTCAATTCTATCTATATGAGTATTTGAAGCACTTAAATCACCATTTAATTCAAGATTATATGCTTTAGCTTTCTCACTTGGTAAACACCATACCTTGTTTGCACCTTTTTCAAGATTATGAAGTTTACATCCTTGTACAATGGTAGTAGGAGAAGCATTATAATCAAGAATTTGTGACACATCACTTGCCTTTAAATTATATTCAATGTTAAGAGGAATTAAGTCTTTTAAATCTGACTGCCCAAACATCGAACCAACTAAAGGTAAATTTCTAAAAGGAACAATAGGTATTACACCATATCTATTTTCTACTGTATAATCTTCTTCACCTTCAATATATCTTGTGATTCTTTCCCTTGTATACTCATATCTAACTACTTTTGTATGTGAATTTAAAACACCATCTGTTTCTATCGGATATATAATATCAACTGCTTCTAATGCTTCAAAACTATCATCATACCCATCTTGATATTTAGGGAATACTAAACCAGACGGAATTGCAAATAATCTAATTCGTCCGTTAGGGTATATGCCAAAGGGGTCTATTAAATCTTCTGCATCTTCAAAGTATACTTGCATATAAGCATCACCAGTTACACCTTTTGACTGTCCTACTTTACTCATTAAAGATGAACCATCATTATCATCCCAAACATTATTCAAAAAAGGTAATACTTTTTCCTCTATATCCTTATTTTCAAACTTAAATAAGAAACCACTATTAAACTCTGTCGCAACGTATTTATTAATAAACCTTGCTACCCAATTTGTTGTTATTTCAGGACTATCTTCATCATTTAAAACCTCTTCAAAATGATAACCGTTATAGTAGTTCCAGTAGCGAGCATATTCCTTTACCCTTTGACTGTCATCCTCATTTAAAAATTTAGTAATATCTGTTCCAGTCAAATATGGAGTTAAAAGTTTTTGCATTACTAATTTAGATAACTTATCTATGAACAACATCTCACCACCTTATCCTATGATTTCTTCTGCCTACAAATATATTCCTCTTTGTAGTCTGTATAAACTCATTATTATCTACTACTTCAACTTCCCCAACATTATGCTTTAATCCCCACACCATTAAGGCAGCACTAAATGGGTAATCGTCATGTTTATTTCTTTCTTTAGGAGCAGCTACTACAAGTTTATCGCCCCTATAATCCTTTGTAAGTTCAAGACACTGCTCCTGAAATTTCTTATACTCAATGGTGTCTTGTGCGCTTGAACTTGATGGATAGTGGAAACATTTATTATTAAGGTATGCACTAAAATTTTTCATTAACATACTCTTACTTGCAGGGGTAAATACAAAAGGTATCACTGGAAAATCTACATTAGCTGCTAATCTATCAGCTACTGGACTTCCTACACCGCTTCCGTCTATAACACATAACTTAATATTAAATCTATTCAAATAATCCTTTACTTTATAAAACTGCTCTTCATAGTTGTCACCAACTATTTCCAACCAATCTATTATCTTTATGTCATAAAGTACATAATCCTCTGCATCATACTCTGTTGCCTTTTCTAATACCACAGGACTTTCATAATTCGGAATACCTATTGTTACTACTGTACTATCTTGTGATTTACCAACATCAATACCTGCTATGCAAACTTGATCTTTACAATAATCCATCCTATCTAATGTAGAATCTGCAACAGGGTCAGTAGTAAATAACTCTCCGTCAATGAACATACCAAACTGAAATACCCATTTCAAGCAGTTATGACTTGCAAGCCCCTCTGCTATAAAGGTATGTGTTGATGTTCTAATAGGAATTACTTTTCTATTACCGACAAATTTAACGCTTGTAACGTGAGGGTGTATATCCCTACCTAATTCACCATTTGAACATCTTAAAGTGCCCAAAGTATTAACATCAAGATTTTCAAGTAACCTTTTAGGTCTTACCATTCCTAAAAATTTGAGGGTTTCCCTCTTACCACCTGTTATTATGAGTCTATAAACATCATCTTGGTTTCTTTCAGCATATATAGGACTTGTATAATAACTATACTCAAATCCATATTTATCTAAACACTCTTTAACGTGCTTGAGCATTGCATTATCTCTTTGTGCAAAACAAAGTTGTTGCAATCGCCCATCTGCGTGTCCTACATTACCTTCACCGTCAAAAGCAGCAGCTAAATAACCTAAATCATAATCACTTTTTGGCATTTCCCATTTATTCAAAATTTTATATGCCCTATCAGTAAGTTTGAGGTCTTTAGTTTTTCTCCAACGTGTCAGTCTACCAGGTGTCATTACAAGCCACTGATGCTCCTCCGAACAAGTAACTTTAGTACCATCCTCAAAAGTTACCTCATAACAAGGTCTTTCAATCTCACCTACATCTTCTACAATAGCTTCTCTGTATTTACGCTGTCCATATTTACCAGGTTTTTCCTCGTCAAAACCTAATAATTTGTCGCCAACTTTAATAGAATCTGCTCTTACCCATCTTAAATCTGCTGTAAGAATTTCCGTTTCAGGTGCAACACAGTAGTTCATTTCAAATTCCACACTGTTTTCACCCATTATCTTTTTAGCAGCTTCTACTGTTTTAGCGTATTTAGGATTATATTTAATAATCGTTTCATAGTTATACTCAAAATGATTTCTCTTTTTCTTGCCATTTTCATACTCTTTTTTATTTAATTCAATAGCATCATAAAAAAAGTTTTTCTTAATTGACGGCGTACCAATAAGAATTTTAGTACCATTATAGAATGATACAGTAGGAAATATGGATTTCCTGTATTTATAATTACTAATATCTTGTGCTTCATCACAAACATATAAATGGTATGAACCACCTTCAATGTTTGAACCGTCACTTGCTGAAAAACAAGTTATGGAAGATTTGACACCTAAATTATTAAATACAATAGTTACTCTCTCACCATTAAAAGTATCTTTAGTAATATTAAATTCATCACTTTCTAATATCTCTATTGCTCTTTTTGATGATAAAAAATCTTTAATATTATTAAAAATAATTCTTGCCTGTGCCAGTGTTGGCGCAAATACGCCCATCATAATACCATTTTTAAATGGCTGTAAACGTGTATCATCTGCAAATAATGGCATATTAGCAAATACAGGTAGTATTACCATTAAACCTGATAATGTGGCTGATACTGTAAAACTTTTACCACTCTGTCGCGACATAAGAGAAGTTATAGTGTCAGGGTCATTTAAAAGTACACCTTCAATAATTCTTCTGCTAAACTGTGCTTGATGTGGAAAGAACTTTCTACCAGTCAACATTTCACAAAAAATCTGTATTTTACGAGTTAGTTCAGAAGTTTTAAGTGTTCTTCCTGTATAAGTAATAATATCACCACCTACATAACAAAAAACCACAATGGATTTTCATTGTGGTTTACTACATTTTATTCTACAAAATAATAACCATATTTAACTCTTACTACTCGATTTTTATATCTTCTATCTTGCTTACAGGCAAGATATTCTCTTTTAGTAATTCTTCTCATTTAATACTCCTTTATTTTATACCTATATTATACCACAAAATTATTATTTTGTCAAGCAATTTTTGAAAAAAGAATTTAAAAATACTATGAAAGTCATTTATTTTTTGTGATATTTTTACCTCATTTACAAGCAAACTCCCTAAAATACTTCTTTTCAGCTTCTTTTCTAACTTTTATAGCTTCCTCTTCAGAATCAAAACTACCTAAATAATGATATACGCCATCTGCTTTTATAGATACCTCAAACTTATTATGTTTCTTTCGGTAACCTTTGGCTTTTCTATTTTTATTATTATCACCTTTGGTACAAAATCTCAAATTGCATTTTCTATTATCAGTTGTATCACGATTTATATGGTCTATAACCATTCCTTCCTGTGAACCCATAATAACTTGGTGCATTTTTGGATTTCCTTTAGAGCAAAAATAATTTCGAGTATCTTTATAGAAATAATAAGGCTTTACCTTTTCTAAATCCTCTGTATCAATTAGTGCAAAATTACCTCTTGAATCAAATACTTTAGTGACTTCCCCATCTGTTTCATAAGTGTTGTACTTCTTAAATCTTTTATAGTGATTTTCTTTTTGCAAGCAACCACAAGACCTTATAGTACCATTACGCAGTCCATAAAAACTTGAATTTACATAATTACCGCAATCACACCGACAACGTACCATTGGAATATCCTGTCCTCTACTATTCTTAACTGGCTCTAATATTCCAATTATTTCCAACCCTTCATACTTATCCCCTATATTAGGGAAAACTCTTCTTTTACCCATACTAAAAACTCCTTCCTTATAACTATAAATAGCTTAAACAGCACTTATGGAAGGAATAAGTGCTGTTTATTATCTCATTGGTTAATTACTCCAATGCTCCCTATTTATTATATTATACCACAAAAATTGATTTTTGTCAAGTAATTCTATTAACTATTTTTATTCATCATATACATAAATTCATCATCAGTCATAACAAAAGTTCCCTTTCTCTTGTCCATAACACAAACACAACTACCAGGAACGCCTACTCTATAACCACGCTCTTTTGCATAAGCAGGATAAATTTGATAAGTACCACTCCATACCTCAAATACACGTTTTGCCACAGGAATCTTCTCAAATTTATTATGCTCAATAATAACTTTTTCTTTTACATAACGCTGATGATGATGTTCTCTCCAAGTAACATCCGCATTTATCCAATCAAACACGCCATCCTTCTTTGGACTCATGTGTTGTACAAAGTGTACTGTGCAATGCTTACCAACATTAAAATATAGAAAACAAAATTCTCTTTTATAAATTTCAGGTTTTCCTATAAGAGTTGCTAACATAAGTTCGGGGGTAAAATAATTTACGTGTTTATTTCTTAATGCAAGATGATTTCCATCTATAATATATAATACCCTATCTGCATAAGGTTTTATAATATCTGCAAGTTCATATACTTGTTTATCACCAACCGACCATTCTTCTTGAGGGTCAGACTTACTTAATCTTGTTGCACCATTTCCTGCATCTCCACCTATACCTACATACATATTAGGAATAGACATTAGATATTTAAAAGTTTTTTCAAATAACTCCTTATTACATAATCCCCAATGTATATCACCTAAATTTGTAAAATAAGCTACCTCATTATCACATCTAAATGTTACAACATGGTCTTTCAACTCATTAAATATTATCTGTTCCTTATCTTTAGCTATTTGAAACCCCTCCTATTTAATGTTTGCCCAAAGACAATCTTTAGGGTCTTTATCTTCCCTAAACCTTACAAAGCGTGGATGTCTTAAAGATTTTGTTTTCTGATTAATTACATTCTGATATACAATCTCAATAGGAACATTGTATAAATCAGTATTCTTAATCATATTTTGAATATCATCACTAAACCCCTTAACAGTAGTAACATACTTTAATTCACCATCTTTATATGCACCTAATTTTATACCTGCTACCCAATGATTATAGTATGTCTTTGTAACAGGTACTCCATTCTCCCAATATTTCCAACCACGCTCTGCGAGTTCTACTAAATCAAATTTTCCTGTATAATACTTATCAGGCTCTACGAACCCCATTATAACTAAATCCGCTGTTTTACATTCTTTAAATTTTAACCAATAATTACTTCTCTTAAATTCATAACTTGAATAAGCATCTTTTAATACAATCCCCTCACCACCGTTATCAATTACAGCACTATATAAATTGTTATATGTAGATACTTTCTTAAAAATAGGATTTTTAAAATAACTATCCTCATATAATGCCCAAAAACTTAAATCAATATTAAAAGGCTCTACCCTAATATTCAATGGAACAGGAAAACTATCTAATTTCACATGAAGAGTGTTTAAAAACATTGCCCTCTCTAAAAGAGGAAATCTTGTTAAATCCTGTCCATCCCATTTTATTACATCAAATATGTTATAAATTAACTCGTAACCATCTTGCCACAAATCCAATGCTCTTTCAGGTGTTGAACCTAAAATATGTTGTACTTTAGAAGAATCAGATTTTTCATATTTCAATGTAAGTTCACCATCAAAAATAAAATCTTCATCACTGCCCAAAAGTTTATTTATATTAATATTACTTAAAAAAGGAAGTTTAGATGTATTATCCTCCTTCTCCCCTGTTACCTTACTGTTACGGCGACTATAAAAATAATTTTTACCACCATGACATAACATAATTGCTCTATGTCCATCTAACTTTTCTTGAGCAACAAAATGTCTGAATAATCCTATACTATTTTTTTCAAACTTTTCAAAATTACATTCTGTACAAAGCATAGGCTCTATATTAGGATTTATATTCATAATGCCCCACCTCTAACAGATTTAATACTACTCTTTCTAATGCTTTTAAATCACTATCATTTATAATTTTATAATCCCAAATACCCCAATCATCTAATTCAGTTTCACTGCTATTTTTACGCTGTTCCTCTGTCAATTTATTTTCATGATTGGGTCTTTCAACCCTAATTGTTACACAGTTATAATCTCTCTTATGGCAATAATCTATAAGTTTTAATACTTCATTTTTATAACGTACATCAGGAATAGTTACCGCAAAATCTTGATAACCATACTCCATATTCCCGCTTATCATATTATCTAAATCATATAAGAAATATTCAATCCAAATATCAGGATTATATTGTCTGCCACCATCACCAATCATTTGTAAAAGCTGCCTACCTCTTTCATCTTTCTTATTATCCCATCCAAAAGTATTCCTTGCAATACGCTTTACATTATCTGCAATGTGCATTGTCCACATATCTCCACATTTTAAATGTTTCATCAAAAGATTAGATACAGTATCTTTTCCACTTTCTGCTTTTCCACTTATTAAAAAAATAGTTTTCACTTAAAAACCCCCTTTAATAAATTATATCATAAAGTAATGATTTTGTCAATATAAAAATTTCACCAGTTAGTATCATTTTAGAATACTAACTGGTGAAAATTATCTAACTAACAAACCGTCTACAATAAGAGTATCAATAGATGTAGATATTGCTTCTAAATTTTCTACCTTTTTAGACTGCCTTGATTGCACATCACTAAAAATCATTCTTAATTCCGTACCACCATAATTAAAAGTTACAGATTCAAAAACAACTACTTTATCACCTTTTTTAATTTTCTCTATATCCTTCCAACCTTCTTGCGTATAAACCTGTAACCCATCAAACACTTCAATTTGTGTCCCATTCTTATAATTAGTAAATAAAGTATGAACTCTGCCATTAAAGGTAGTCAATTCAACAGTTAAATTTGTTGAAGTCTTACCTTTAGAATCTACATAAAATACTTTGGCTTTAGAATAGGGGATTAAACCCCTATTCTTATCTAACAACTTAAACTGCGCAGGAATCTTCACAATTTGCCTCCAAGACTTCTCTTACAAAATTATAACGCTCTACATAAATGCAATCATAGATTGCTTTAAGAGGGTCATAAGTTTCATTACTTGTCGCCGCTTTAATTGCAGCAGGTGAATAACCACTTACAAGCACTAAACCATTTTCATTCTCAATAATAGGAATTGTTCCACTTCTTGAAGCTACATTCCAAAAAATGAGTTTTGGCAATTTATAACCATAACTTCTATAAAGTTCGGAGATTGCTTCAAGACTGTTTCCATAAGTACAAGAGTTGAACTCCATCCTTGAATACCCTCGGTTTCCCGATATTTATTAGGGGAGTAGACTATACCTTTGCCTTCAACTTAATGGTCAGGCAGCCTATTATAGTCGTTGAACGTCTTTCCTATTAGTACCAAATACCTCTTCAAAAACTAATTTTTTCCTTGCAAGGAAGATTTCAGCGTTTCTGTAAAGATAATCATATATTTTCTTAACATTCGCTCTACCTCCTATTTTCAAATCATAAATTTCTTTATTAGGATAAGGAAAAACATGAGTTTTAGTATCAATAACTGTTTTAAAAGTTTCAAGTATGCCATTTAAAAAATCTTCAGTGCCTACAAAGGATATACCTATTGTATTACCTTGCTTTACCTTATAAACACTGCCATCACCATCAAAATAACCACGAATAAAATGTGATAACAAATTAGTGGGCAGATGATGTGGAAACTTTAAAACCCCTGACTTATTATAAACAACACCCTGTTTAATTAAGTCATTTACCATTTTAATATTATTAACATTAAAGCTACAATATTCCACCTTACCATATGGCGTATCTTGCACATAAGTGCCAACTTTATGTTCTGATTTTAAAATATCTCTAATTTTTATTAAAAAATCCTTATCAGAATTTTTTAACTTAATTCCAAAGCGTTTACCTGTTACATACCCATCTGCATACATAAAGCCTAACACATAGGCTTTTTCAGGAGTATCAATAACTTCAAAAAATGTTGTATCTATTGGCAAACTTCTAATCTCACGATTATTTCTTATCTTAATACCCTGTTCTTTAAGAACCCTTGTTATAACAGTTGGATTAACAGAATATACATCTGCAACTTTGGAAACACTCCGTTTTTCATTTACATATAAATGAATGATACGCTGTAAATCTTCATTGGAAAAAATAATCTTTGACATAAATGTTTCATACTAATAGGAAATTTCGCTGCGGATTTACCAATCCTTTACGATTTTACCTTACCGATGGTCATTAACATCGCCACAATACCATTACTGATATTGCTTGGTTGTAAAGGCTATAAGGTATTTCCCGCAATTTAAGGCATTTATTTTAACATAGTATTTCTACTACGAGTGACTGTGGAGTTGATTAATCACTAATAATAAGAATATTAGGAATATCCTCCTGTTTAAGTTTATTCCTTACAGCAGTATCTAATACAAGTTTAAATACAGCTTCAATATTCGTACTACCGTTCCAATCCATTCTTTCTGTCATCCAAATATAAGCATCATAAACTGTTTTAAATCTGCTTACATCTACATAGGTAGGTTTATCAGAGAATGTAACTACTTTGCCTTTAAACTCATCCTTTGCACGTTGCGCAAAATATAAAGCTAATCCAACAGAGCAATCAATAGGCATTATATTATTACCGCCCCATGTCATAGAACCGCTTACATCAGCTACTACAAGAGTATTTTCTACACCCTCATAATCCTTTAAATTTTCCCAAAGACCTTGTGTAAGTCTTTTATCACTATTTCTTCTTACCATAGAGATAATCTCATGTGGATAAAGAGTAGAAGCATTAATTTTAGCTTTACCTTTAGAAAGACTATCAAGATACTTCTGTCTACGTTGCATATCCTTTCTCATAAAAAGTTCAGCATACTTCTTATTAGCTTTAGAAGGAACAGCTTCATAATCAATCTCATTATAGGTATTATTAGAGATATGCTGCTCCACAATATCTAAATATTCTCTCATTTCAGACAAGTATTTCCTGTACCCACAATTAGTCATTCCATAATAGCCAATAAACTCTCTTGCCAATTTACGAGATTTTTTACCACTATTTATAGAAGGCATCCATTTAGCCAATAAACTAATGGGTTTATCTTTCTGCATATTATCCCAATCTACCTCTAACTGCTTATAAAGAGTTTCTATTAAACATTTTTTCAAGGGCGTTTCCATAAGTACAAAGAGGTCATCCCATCTACCTACTTCTACAATGTATTTAATAAAATGTTTAACAAGTTCAGGCTCTCTATTAGCTAATTCTTTAAGCATTTCCCTAAAAATACGTCTTTCACCTAAACCGCCACGCACATCACGCAGGAAAAACATATATCTATAAATAACTTCTTTATTGTGTTTCTTATCATTTAAAAGCTGTGCAACCTGTGCATGAAGTAACTCATCAGACATATCTCTAATAGCAGGCAATGAGAAATTAAAATCCACTAATACATCTTTAGTAGTTGCATAACCCTTCATACCATTTTCAGTAAAAGAAACATTCATTTCATCTTCTAAACAATTAATAAAAATCATTTCATATCCTCCTTAAATTAAATGGAACGCCCTGAAGGAATTGAACCTTTTGACTCCTTCCACCTGTTTAATGTCGCAAGATTAGAAGTCTTGTGGTGGAACAGGGCGTATAAAATAAAAAAACCTGCTCATTAGAGCAGGCTATTTGTGGCGCAGTAGAAATAAATCAAATGACTTATACTACTGCATTAAACAAGGTTTCCTAATAAAGTATTACAAATTACAAATTTGTTCTTTTCTTAATAAAATTTTGCTGTGAAACCTTTATAACCTGCAAGGTAGTTTTACTCTGTTCAAAAGTATGCAATTTTGTGAGAACCTTAATAAAATTTTGCTGTACTACCTTTATGTATATATTATAACACAAGTCATCTAATTTGTCAAGTAAAATTTTTATGGTACGAGTGGAGGGAATCGAACCCACAACACAAGTTCCCAAAACTTGTATGTTACCACTACACTACACTCATATATGGAGCAGCTTATAGGAATCGAACCCACATTAACTGATTACAAATCAGTTGTTCTACCATTAAACTAAAGCTGCATAATAACCTCATCAAGCCGATTTATTTAAGTAACTCATTCTTATACTCATAATCGGTAAAAAGACATATAAAACATATTACTTAAACTGACGAGGATTAATTACATGGCACGGCAGAGAAGGACTTGAACCCTCATTAATGGTTTTGGAGACCACTGTTCTACCATTGAACTATCACCGCATTTTATAGGGAACAAGTTTTCACTTTTGCTACTAACCTGTTCCCTATCTCCGAAGGAACTGCTATTTTGGATACGCCGCTTTTAAGCTACTGCCCAACATTTTAGGAAAGTAACACTTCCCAGGCGTATATATAAAGCCGTATCATAAGTTCCCAAACAATAAGAGAGCCTATAACAACAGTTTTATTATCTATGGGGCTTTCGCCCCTTTAATCAACCTAAAAGGTTGACCAGTAATGGCTAAATTATGGTGCTGGCAGAAAGGACTCGAACCTTCAATGCGCCGAAGCGCGCCAGATTTACAGTCTGGTTGCTTAACCATTTGCATATACCAGCATTTATTTAAACACTTCCTGCATTTATAAAGTTAAAAGATGTGCAGGAATCGAACCTGCGTTTGTAGAGTCAAGTCATACCGTGCTACCACTACACTAACATCCATAACAATCTTTGGAAGCGGGTATGGGTACTGCCCCCATTTATTCAGGCTTATGAGACCTGCAAGGTTACTTAACCTTCCACCCGCAATTTTCGTGGAGTTAAATTTCTCTAACTCCACAAGTATGTATCCGCAAATACATACCCCAATTTATCTTAAAGGGAACTCTATTTTCCATCTTCCTACATACTACCTTACTTGCCGAAAATCGTTCCCTTTCGTAATAACCTAATCTTCTATAATCACGAGCAGAATGTTTATTTCGTGATTTATAAGTTGGTAATTGACTATCACAATTAGGACAAATTAAACGTAAATTATCTTTGAAATTATTTGTAGCATTACCATCAATATGGTCTAAAATAAAATTTAAGGTCTTGCCATTCCACTTATTGGGGATACCACAAATAGCACATTTCCCATCTTGTGAATCAAATATATAATCTCTTATAGCATTTCTTAATGTTGTAGCCACACCACAATTAGTATCCCCTGTTTTTAACCAGTTATTTATTAAATCATTTCTATTTTTATTAACCAAACATTTATGACATAAACCACTTATTGTCTTTTTAGACAACTTTATACCACAATTATTACAAAAAAATGGCATTATCAAAACTCCTCATATTTTTTTTGGAAGAAGGTAGGGGACTCGAACCCCTAAAAGGATCTCACCTCTCGTCTGCTTTCAAGGCAGATGCCTTACCATTAGGCTAACCTTCCATTTACTGCCCCCTTAACCACTTGGGTACTACGCCACATTACCATTTAGCCAAAGGCAGCAACAAGATAAACTTTCACTTTTCTATCATCAATAAATTTTATAAGTAAACTATTGCTGACTTACATTTTTCAATGTACCACTCCATAATCAGGTTGCTGCCCTTGGATAAGTGGTAATCCTTTTATGATTATAATATACCATAAAAGGATTACTTTGTCAAGCCCTTTTGACAATTTTATTAAAAATCTTAATAGTGTTTTAAGCCAATGGCTCTTTAAACTATGGGAGCATTATATCTCCCAAAAGGAACTTTCACCAATATCTCTATTAAGATTTAAAATCAATGGTGGTTTTGCCAGTATTTGAAACTGGATTAAGCAGTTATAAGCTGCCCGTTCTGACCATTAAACTACAAAACCATAATGGTAGCACTGAATGGATTTGAACCATCATGTCATTTAGACGAGGAATTTTAAGTTCCTTGCGTATGCCAATTTCGCCACAGTGCCATTTATAAAGGCATTTCTGCCCCCTGCCAAATTAGGCAGTAACTGGAATAACAGCCTTTAAAAGTTCTTCTCAAAATCTTCTATAACCGTTTCCGTCTGTTTAAGGCTTACTTCAATACCTTTCTTAATCATTTTAAAGCGTTTAAGAATTGCATCTTTATATTTAGCATGGGCTTTTTCAAAAGCAACAAGTTTACCAACTTCTTCATCCCACTCATCACCATCTGCTAATCTTGCAACACCTTTATACGAATCACTTAAAAGTAACTTCTCAATCACTCTATAATCGTCTGTATCTACTTTTAACAGATTAATTAAATCCATTGAAGTATTTTGAAGAATTGCTACTACAACCCCATCTTCTTCTTTAATAATAAATTTTGGTTTCCTTTTTGCCATTTTTATTACCTCATTTCTTATTATGTGCTTATTATACCACAACTTTTAGAGATTGTCAACTACTTTTTTAATCTGTGCTTCCAATTCCACCAATTCTTTGCTGTGTAACAATATCTCCTAAAGTGTTATATTCAAGAAAGATACCTTGTGCCACTCTTGTACCCTTTGTTACTACAACTTCCTTATCAGAGAAATTAAAAAGTGGAAGCCAAATTTCACCTTTATAATCTGCATCAATAACTGCAATATTGTTAGCAAGCATTAAACCCATCTTGCATAAACTACTTCTTGGTGCAATAAATAATACATCAGAAGAATACATTGTTACACCAATACCTGTATGCGCCCATTCCACAGTATGTGGTTTAATAATTGTATCTCTTGCTACCTCAAAATCATAACCTGCGGAAAGTTCTGTTTTTCTTTCAGGCAGATGTAATTCTCCATAACCGTCAAAAGTAAAGAAACCTCGTTCCATAAATTCTCCTATCCTCAACACATATACAGTAACTTTTCTCTTACCAAATTCAAAGGCGGTAAATTTATCAGGAACATATATATCAATTCTATTCCCCTTTACAGCACCGCCAGTATCTTTTGCTTCATAAAACCCATCAAATTTTCCTGCACCCTCAACATAAACAAGAGAATGTAAAGGAATAATATCAGGGTCTACTGCAATAAATCCTTCTCTTACAAATTCTCCACTTGCTGTAATCCCAAAATTGGGGTCACTATAATCCCTACCACACTCATCAGGTGCTGCTGTATAAGCAGTAGCTGTACACTCATAAACAGGTGTATATACTATTTGTGTTGCTTCACAACTACGCCCCATAACGAGAATGACAAACGCTACAAACATAGGTATTACCATCTTTTTCAAGAGGTTTACCACAGCAATACCACTGCTCTGCTTTTATGTAAGGCGTTTGCTTTCCGTAAGATTTACCATCATCTCCTAAAAAATATTCTTCAGCCTGGTATAAATCTTCTTTAGGGATTTCAATATTTAAAAATTTTGCAAGAGAATCATCAATTTGTTTCAGCATAAGTTGTGCTGCTTTAATTTTTTCCCTTAACAGGATTGCTTCTTCTTTTTCCATTGTCATCCTCCTTGACTTTATAATATCACAAAACAAGAAGAATGTCAATAATTAATTTTCGTATTCTTTAAAACACGAAGGAGTTAAATCTTCTTGCCGTCTTTGACACAATTCAATTTTTTTATCAAGATACATTGCCATTGCAAAGCACTGCATCATTTTTGTCAAATACTCATTGAATTTCTCAGGTTCATAATCTTTATCCTCTGTATCAAAGCATTTTTTGCTATACACATCTACAAGCCCCAAAGATTCAACTTTGCAATGCTCTAACGCACTTCTGATTACAAGCACATCAGAAATGTTTGATTTTGCAATCAATTCAAAAAAGTCATAGAGTTCTAAATCCGCAAGTTCTGCGTCTGTAAATTGTTTTTTATCTGTTACCATTATTACACCTCTCAAATCATCGTATCACTATTATACCACAAAAATCATTTTTTGTCAATAGATTTTATAAAAATTTTTACTTTAACAATTTAAAGCACTATTAATTTTAAAAATCCCTAAAGAAAAGAAAAAGAAAAGAACCAAAAGAAAAAGAAAAGAATATATATATATATAATTATTATTATAAATATTTTTACTTTTATTTTAGTTATAATATATATATATATATATCTGACTATTAAAATTACGTTAGTAATTTTAATTTTCTTTTCTTTTTGGTTACTTTTTCTTTTCTTTATAAAAAATTTTTGTTGACAAAATATGAAACTTGTGGTATAATAAAGCCATACAGAAAGAGAGGTTTAGATATGTACAATTTTAATTACACTGTTACCATTGAAATAAAAGGCTCTACAACACTTGATGTAGAGCAAGATTTTGCAGATCGTGTTAAAGAAAAAGACCCTAAAACTATTGAAACAATGAATAAATTAATTAAAAAGCGTATCGAAGAACAATTTGCAGATAATGTTGCAGAAGTTAAGGAGATAGAAATACTATGCAAGGATTAACAAGAGATATTGAAATTTATAATGTTGATATTCGTAGAGTTCCAGTAATAGAAACTTTTTTAGAGGATAAACCTGTTTATTATAAAGCAAATGCACCAATGCTTATAAAAGTTGGTAAAAACATAGAATATCTTAATGTTGGTGACTATATAGTTTGGGATAAAAACGGAGATTATAAAGTTTATTCAAAAAATGAATGGAATAAATTTTATGGTGCAAAATTAAAGGAGGCTGCAAAAAAATTATGAGATATTCTTGGAATAGAAAACGTAAACAATGGGGAAATGCTTATTGGTGCTATCCATACTCAATTAAAATTCAAGCCCCTCTAATGTTTGCTATTGTAAAACATATAAAAGGTACAAATATTGATGAATTTGATGATGGCACAATCGTTAGAATTATTAGACCCGAAAATGAAAATTTTTATAAGGATTTCTATACTATAAGAATTAGCGATGGCTTAAAACAGTATGTCTTAAAAAAGGATTTATTACCATGTTAAAACAAAAACTCATTAAATCTTTTACAGAAGAAACAGGAATTAAAGTTTTAGACCCCTTTTATATAAAAGGCTATGAAACACCTTACAGAATTACAAAATCAGGAAATATAGAACGCTTCCTTAAATCTGTATGGACAGATAGTTCTTATGCGGTAATTGATTTAGTTGCATTTGTTGATAATGATATGATTAGCAAATGCACTGAAAATCTTATAGAATATAAACCATCAGAAATTATAAAACGGAGGAAAAAGAAATGACATTGGATGCTGCTATTGAATATTGGACTAAAAAAGCTAAAGAGAATGAACAAAAATATGGTCAACTTGTAATGTGGTTGGAAGAATTAAAAGTTTTTCGTGAAGAGGATAAATTAAAAAAGGTGAAAAAATGAAATATGAAGAACTCAATGAATACATTTTATACGGTATAATGTATAAAGGAAAATGGATTGCATACAGTTTAGATGATAATTTTATTTATATAAAGTTTGATAGTTTTATGGTAAAAATTCCTCATGATAAATTTTTTATAGATAAGAGATATTTACATCAGACAACTGGTTTAATCCCGCTCTTCAAAAAAGAATATACAGAAAAACTAAAAATTGAATGGGAACTTGAATATGATAGTAGTATTGGTTATCTAACAAAACTATCTAATGGCAGCCTTCTTTCTGCTACAATATTTAATTTTTTTGAGAATTACACAGGAGAGTTAAAATGCTATAAAGCGGATATTGGAAAAGTGGCAATCTATATAGATAATGAATTAATGGGTTTCATAGATACCGTGGGGGGTTAAAAATGATTAATTATACTAAAATTCAAAACAATTTTATTAAAGAATTAAATAAAGGCGTTAAGTTTTATTATCTTGAGGTTGGTTTTAACATTTATGCAAGTATTGATTCTAAAATAATTTATTCTTTCCCTAAAGAAAAATTCTTTTTAGATTATGAGCGTTTTGGAATTAAAGAAGAAAATATTTTAAAAATTCTTGCCTATGATTATACTATACCTATTATAGATAGTAAAGAAGAAACAGATTTAAAAGAACTTACAGGACGATTATTTTTAACACCTGATAATAAAAAGATTTATTTGAATCCTGAAAACATTAAAACTTTAGGAAAAGATTATGAATTGTTTTGGGCATTAGGAACTCCAATTATAGTTGCGAAAAAAGATAATGTAATTTTATCTTTGTTTTCAATGATAAGAGTAGAAGATAGTGTAACAAGCACAAATTTTAGATAAGAGCGTTGTAATTGATGGAGGTATATAAATATATGGACTTATTAGAAGAGGCTCTTTATAATGGTTTAGAGGGATATGAATGGGTAGATTTACTTGATTATTATGATTGGGATGAATTTGTAGATGAAATTTATGGTGACTTGCATAGATGGGATATTGATGTAGTAAGTATTCGCCGTAAAGGAGATAAATATTATGCAATTTATTGGTCAAAAGGTTTAACGGAAAATCAAGAAAATGATTTTAGCTGTGCATATATTGAAGAAGTAACTCCTGTTAAAAGAACAGTAGAAGTAACGGAGTGGGTGGAATGTTAAGTAAAGAAAAGAAAGAAAAAGCCTTTAAAAAATTAAAAGAATATACAGATGACGAACTTGCAATTCTATCTAAAATGTACGATAAAGACTATGATATGTACTTGTACTTTATTACTATCTTTAAGGCATTACATTTAAGTGGTAGAAATCTTAATGAAGAACAGGTTAAGGCTATAAATGAATATGTAGATGATTTTGGTAAAGTATTTGATGATTCATATTTAATGCCTAATGAAACATATTCAGAGGATGAATTAGAACGTATTGAACAAGCGTTTAATACAAGTTTTAAGGACTATATATTAACATTAACATATATTACATATTGTCATTCACAAGATACTAATGATACTTCTTTTGACGATTTTATAAAAGCATATAATGTACTGCTTGACATGGGTAAAAAGTTATGATTGATTTAATTCGTTTCGGTATTTTGCAGTCTTTAGATTACTGGACTGCAAAACATCTTTATAAATTATATTTAAGAAATAAAAAGGTAGAAGATAGATATGCAAGTTGGGAACGGACATTTAATTTCAAAGAATACTTTAAGGTATTGCAAAGAGTGTAATCACTTTAAAAATAATTACTGTTTTTTAAAATGTAAGAATGTGGGCGCAGATTGGTTATTTTGTAATAGATTTAAGGAGATAAAGAATGAGTAATATCTTAATGACAGAATGTGAAAAATGTAAACGGAGAATTGTATTTCAAGCTGATGATAAACTTAAATACTGTCCATATTGTGGTGAAGAAATCGGGGCTTATCGTAAGACTATGTTAAAAAATAAGGCAGAAAGGTATATTGATGAGATGAAGATAGCATTAGCTACAAAGGAATTAGAAAAAGAACTTATCATAGTACCTGAAGAAATTAGTGATTATGAGGATGGCTATATTAGAGGTATTCAGTATGCACTTGAGGTATTGAGGGAAGAATTATGATTACATATATTATGATGGGGCTTTCAATAGCATGGGCAGTATTAATGTATGTTTCAGATGATACTAATACAGTAATACGCAGCGCAGCATTGATGTTACTTTGTTGGTTTACGGCGGGTATTATGGCACTGTCGGAGGTATTATGATAATTTCAATATTACTTGCTTTAATTTTCTGTGTACTTATGTTTATAACAGAGGATTTAAAATCAAAAATAGAATGTGCAGCACTTATGATAATAAGTGAGATAGCAGTATGGGGTAGTTATATATTAAATGCTTTAGAAAAATAGGAGGTTATAATGTTAGAGGTAACTTATAAAGATGGTAGAATTATTATAGTTGATGATTATGATAATGCAGAATTGGAAGATGGTATGCTTATATTCTATAAAAATGAGTATATAGTAATGATAATTAACCTTGACTGCATAGAAACAGTAGTAGATATTGGTGATGAAAATGGGGAGGAAGAAAATGCTTAACATACATTATAAAAATGGCTTAACAGATACTATTACAAGAGGTGAATATGATGATTATACTTATGACGGCAAAGTAATTATGATTTTTAAAAGGGGCAATATGATTGCTTTGATTAATGTAGATAGTATCAGCGGCATTTATTGGAAAAATGAAAATGAAGGGCGTGAAGGGTGTTGTGTTAGGGAATGAAACACATAGTGCAATTTAGCGGCGGCAAGGATAGCACGGCAATGCTTCTAATGATGTTAGAGAGAGAGAGATGCCAATAGACTACATATTATTCTGTGATGTAGGTAAAGAATTTCCGCAAATGTATGAACATATTAAGAAAGTAAATGTTTACATTAAAGAACACTACAATAAAGAAATTACCTTTCTAAAAGATGATCTAGGTTTTGATTATTGGTTTAGTAAACGTGAAAGGATAAGGGGTAAAAATAAAGGCATAAAAGGTTACGGGTGGGCTTCTATGAGAGTACGTTGGTGTACATACTTATTAAAAACTAATGTAACTAAAAATTTTTTAAGTGCATTAAATGAGCCTTATACAGAATATATAGGTATTGCTTATGATGAGCCTAAACGTCACGAAATTAGGGCGGCGAATGTAGTACATCCTTTATATGATTGGCATATAACAGAGAAAGAAGCATTAGAGTATTGTTATAATAAGGGGTTTGACTGGAATGGGTTATATGAACATTTTGATAGGGTAAGCTGTTACTGTTGTCCCTTAAAGAGGGTAAACGAGTATAGAGTATTATATAATGACTTTCCTGATTTATGGCAAGATTTGCGGGAAATGGATAAGGAAGCATATAATAAATTTACTTCCAGGTATACAGTAGACGAATTAGAGAAATGGTTTAAGTATGAGAATGATAACAACCTGCCGCCACAGAGGATTAAAAGAAAGATATTAGATAGACTACCTTAATAGGTAGTCTTTTTTATTACCAATTTTTAGTGGCGAATTTTTATCACGAAAAATTTTTACCGATTTTTGACATTGGCTTATCTTGTGGCACTTTATCTAATTAAAGTTTTGTTACCACTTTTAAAGAGGAAAAATTTTTTCAAAAAATATGAAGTCAGACTCCAACCTATTTATACGAACACACGTTTGAAGGTGGTTGTATAGTTAGACCAGGCTAACTCTATTACATAGTTAGCTTATGTTAACAGGAGATAAAAGTAAAGGCAGGCTTATTCAGCCTGCCGCTTTACTTAACTAAAGGAAACTTCTCACCACATATACTAATAGAATATAATTCTTTTTTGATGTCTTCCATTGGATATAGGGCAATATCTTTTATACATTTATTACTATTTGCAATAAATACAAGGTGATACTGTTTATTAATAATTTTATAAATGCCGCTGTGTATTACATAAAAGTTTTTTCCTGCGTACATCTCTCTAATAGGAAGCGTTCTCAATAGTAGTCATCTCCTATGCTTAATTATTTTATCAGCTAACACTTCGCCGCGTTTTAATACATTTACCTTTTTAGTATAGGCTCCTATTAAGCCGTTTATCTTTCTTGCTGTGGTTTTATCTACAAAACCATCTATTGGTTGATAATAATTATCAATTCGTGCGTCATATTCAAATTTATTAACTACTACATCCAGGTCAATATCATCTAAACTATAAACCTTATTAGGAATAGTTACTGATACAGTGTAAAAGCCCTGTTCCGCTTTGAACATTTCAATTATATTTTTATAATAGTAAACAGTATTATATAATGATACCCTATTATTTACAGCTATTACTTCTTCGCCGTTCTCTCTTAACTGATAAATATTATCTATTTTCTGATATTGATAAAAAGTATATTTCATAATAAAGCCTCCTTTATTCGCCGAATTTTATATCCCTATACTTAATAGGATTTGATTCTATTAAGTCTAAAAAACAATTAATAATAATATCATCTGTGATGTGCGCTTCGTAAAATTCGCAAAAGTCAATATCATCTTTTAATTCATAATTATTAATAATAAATTCACTTGTCCTCCTGTAAACTTCTTCAATAATTTTACCGCCGCTTGTATAGGGCTGTTTTAAAAATTCCATTATACATTCCTTTTTATTTTCGCCGTGGAATTTTTCGCCGTTGATATACAGAAACATTATAATACCTCCTTTATATTCGGCAGGGGCTTTAATTCGCCCCTGCTTTATTAAAATATCATTGATTTTTTAATGAAATATAGGTTTGCTCAAGAGAGGGCATATAACCATTTAAAACGTAAACTTCCATTTTTGGATTGTATTCATGTAAAAATATTGCCAGTTCATTTGTTTTACTGTAACCACAACCGCCAAGTCTGAACACATAAGCGGGTAAATCACTGTTACTCCTTGTGCGCTCTTGATGATAAAAGAGTTTTGACTTTTTGGGGTTTTCATAATTTAATTCTTTGCCCACAAAACCTGCAAACCTTCATTTCCTTTTTGTGTATAGATTGCAAAGGATACATTCCAATCATAACGGCTTTTTGAATATTTTAACGGCATAATGTACGCTTTTTCAGCTTTAACTAACTGAATTTCAGCTTTGGTAGCCTTCCATTTTTCGTTACTGTCAACCATAAAGCCTTCGCCATTGATGATTTCATATTTCATAATTAACACACTCCTTTTTAACTATCAGCAACCTTCCAAGGCGTTGCCTTTTTCTCCCTATGCCTTTATTATAAGCCTTTTTTGAAGGCTTGTCAAGAATTTTTTTTGTAGCTTTTTTGTTTTGGCTTTTATTGCCGTTCCCTTGCTACATCTATATAATACCATAGGTATTATATAATGTAAACTTTAAAAACGGTTATTTTTTACCATTTTACGGCTTTCATTCCTTTTTATTTTAAAATATCTTAATATATCTTACTTTATCGCCTTTTTTCTTATATTTTCGCCTACATCCTTTACAATGAATAAAATTATAATATATAAATATGCCTTTAACATCGCCATATTTTAGTTTTAACGGCTTTTTTATAAAATAGGTATAATTATAAGCGTATGCCCTAAAAAACGGCTTAAAACTAAAATATAAAGGCGTATTTTTTAGCAAAAGTTAAAAAGTCAATAAAAAAGGGATGTAAAATGTATAAAATTATAATTATATCATAAAAACAGAAGTTTGTAAAGAGGGTAAAATAAAAAAATAAAGGCAGGCTTTTTAATTGCCTGCCTTGTTGTTATTTAGTACCCAATAACCATTGGTTATAGATGTACTCATATTCAACATCCATTATATCCGCTAACCTCTCAAAAACTCTCTCTCTTATAATGCTATCATCAACGCCTAAAAATTCATAAACGCATTTATAACTATCAAGGCAATCAAACAAACCTGCAAAAGTTATATTTTCTTTTATATCCTCTCCAATATCATCGCTTGAAAAATTTTTCAAATACCAGTTTTTAATTTTTTCATTCATAGCAAAATACCTCCTTTAAATTCTGTAATTATATTGTAACGCAGGGGCAGGAAAAAAGCAAGCATTTTTTTTGTAAAAATTCGGCGCAAAAGTATTGACAGTTTATATAATAGTATAGTATACTATAATAAAGAATTAAAGGAGGTATTAAAGATGTATATCAATAAGAAACGTAAAACGGCAGAGGAGTTTTTCCTGTATTCTTTTTTCAAGGATAGCAAAGCGGAGGGCATAGGCTATTATAAAACAACCAACGCAGGTAGAAAAAGGGAGTACAAGGCTTATATAAACGTGACAGAAGCGCAAAAGATTGAGTTAAAGAGGCTCTTACCTTTGGTTGAAACTTTTGACGGAAGGCAATTTTATCAATATATGCCTAATACTTATAAACAAGTTTTTTGCATACGGGTATATTAATTATAGCGGGCTTTTATAGCCCGCTTTATTTTTTTATTTTTTGGTATTGACAAGTTATATTATTATATGTTAAAATAAAAGATTGCACATCAAATATAAAGTTTATTATTGCTAACTTATTATTTTAGTTAGCATAAGTTAACCTGGGGTGTGCCGATTTTAGCGGCGCTGATTTTACATCAGTAATAATTATTAGATGTGTGCCGATGTTAAATAGGAACAGTTCTCAATAACAAAAATTATTATGTAAGGTGTGCCTATTAAATAGTAATTATTCTTAATAAAAGAAAATTTTTCATCTTAAATAGGAATGAATCCTATTAACAGAGGGTACTAATGAGAATTATTACTATTTAAAGTCAATGTGTGCCAGGTATAAATTCTTAAATGATAATTTTAAAAAATTTTAAGGCGAATTTTCCATTTTTAAAGTGGTGGTGAAATTTTTGGTGGAGAATTTTAAGCACGTTTTTACTATTTAAAGGGGCTACATAATATTTAAAGCAGCCTTATAATAAATGGTTCTATACTTTAATTCTACAATTTCTGCCGCCGCCTTTTCCACTCTTTAAAAGTGATATAATAAAACAACTGTGGAATTAAGGCAGCGGTGAAAATTAAAATAGCAATGTAAATTAAGATAGCGATGTAAAACGTGTAAAAATCGGCGGCAGCGTAGTTATACCCTTTTCCATATAAGAGAGTATGTATAACAGTATATAAGATGAGGGGCAGCAGAGAGTATATAAGAGAGTGGTGAAAAATGGGGGGGG
>UMGJ01054699.1_pt1 | contig 46513 bp, 52 predicted proteins | sample 1965221 | NCBI WGS metagenome assembly UMGJ01 (sample SAMEA4836067, study PRJEB28245) | human gut metagenome | biome: gut microbiome; material: fecal sample | place: Denmark | collected 2008
CTGTGTGCAAGTTCATAGAGTATAATAGTTACCTTGTCGTTGGATTCATGCTAGGTATTGCAATCCTTCAGCCTGTTGGTATCTGTTCTTATACAATCAGCTCCATATGCGGGCTAGGGTTAGCGTTCCTGTTTGAGTTTGACAGCATTGCCGATCATATCTGCGCTATACATGGAATCAAGAACAAGGTTTCAATCAAGCGGCTGCTAGTAGGGTACATCAAGAAAAAGTATAATGCAGCCGGAGAAATCATTGAAGAAGCAACAAAAGAGGAGGAGAAGAAATGAATAAGATAGATGCGATCGTAGTTCACTGCTCTGCAACTAAGGTAGGGCAGGACATTGGCAAGAAAGAGATTAATCAGATGCACGTGGCTCGTGGTTTCCAATGTATCGGGTATAACTACGTCATCCGTCTAGATGGTACGGTGGAAGTTGGCCGTTCGCTTACGATCGATGGAGCACATTGTAACTCGAAAGGTTTCAGTGGTGTAAGTTATAACAAACATTCGATAGGTATCTGCTATGTTGGTGGATTGGATGCTCACGGTAAGGCTGCTGATACCAGAACGCCAGAACAGAAGAAGGCTCTACGTGAATTAATTTCTAAACTGATTAAGCAGTACCCTGATATTAAGGAAGTGCTGGGACATCGTGATACCAGCCCAGACCTGGACGGTGATGGTATCGTGGAACCTTGCGAGTGGACGAAGATGTGTCCTTGTTTTGATGCTAAGGAGGAATATAAAGATTTACTTGCAGCATGAAATGTCTTCTCTACATATTGATTGCTGCACTGGCTTTCTCTTTAGGCTGGTGTAGCCGTTCACCAACTAAAGGCAATATTGGGAAGGCGGATACAGTTACAAAGGTTCATATAGTTACAAAAGTAGATGTAGACACTCAATATATATTATCACCTATGCCGTATCTTGCTTGGATTGATAACTCAGATACTATTCACGCAAGCGACACCTGCTCTCACCTGCGTGAGTACAAGGAATACCAGGATAGCAACTACTACGCAAAGGTAAGCGGTGTAGCTCCGCGTTTGGACGAAATCAGGGTTTATCCAAAGACGGTATATGAAACGCAATATATCTATCGGGATATTGTCGGTAAGCCTAATAAACGGTGGGGGATTGGCTTGTCAGCCGGATATGGGATTGGAAAGAATGGTTTTTCACCATGTATTATTTTATCCTTTAATTACAATATAATTCTATGGTAGAGCCTTAATAAGATTAATTTTATACTTTTAATAAACAATAGTGATATGAATGTTAGCATATCTTTATCGGAAGAAAGTATTTATAATGATGTGTATGCTATTACTGCACATACAGGAAAGGCTTCCGACAATATAGATAAAATTTCAGTATCTGAGGATGAAATTAAGGTGATAGAACCTTTTATAAAAGAATCTGCTGCAGAGCTTAGTGATGTTATATCAACCTATGGTACTATATCATACGGAGAAGGTGTTATAAACATTGATTTCATTCTTCCAGCAAACTGGAAGGATTCTGTGAAGCCTACGTTAGAGCAATGCCTTGGAAACTATCTTACAAACTCTATATGCCAAAGATGGTTTGCTATGACAAATAAAGATGATGTTAAATACTATGCAGATAAAGTTGTAGTAAATGCGACAAATATAATAAAACTACTTTGTGAACGAATAAAACCTAAAAGATAATGGAAGGAAGCAAGACAATCACTACAGAAATTGTTATTCAGGACATTCTGTTAAGAATGAAAGATCACGCCTATTACATAGGTGAATCAGCAAAGGCAGATCCGAGGTTTGTAGAAATTTCGGCAAAAATTCAAGCGTCAGACGATGATAATCCTATTTTGAAGGACTATATATCCGATGCTACTTCTATTGTGTGTAACCTATTGTCTAGAATGATCGGAGAAACAAATTATGAAAATGATGATTCTAACATTACCTTTACCACAAAGGCAAAAACCAACACTCCCAATATAGATGCACAGTTGAAAGACTATATCGTTAATTACATGTCTACCTATATATTGAAAAACTGGCTGAACGTCATTAAGGCAGACGAAGCACAGAGATTCAATGATATGTTAACAAGGCTGGAGAACGAGATTATTCAGCTTGCAGCAAGGAGAACTAAACCTGAAAGGACATGATAGACAAACAGAAAATTCTTGAGAAGGTATATACCAAGACATATTACATAGGAGAAAGTAAAAAGGGAAAGGATCCTGACATTAAATTTATTCAGGCAGGAAAAGATGATGCAGATATACTGTCCGACTATCTCTCTGATGAAATAAACCGAATGAAAGGATATATGGCTAAACGCCTTATTGATTTCTCTTTTGATAATGAAAGTATATCGTTGACTACCAACCGACCGGACAAAGAAATCATGATGTCTGTCATAGAGTGTTCATTTGAATCATATTTAGTAGAGTACCTTTCGTGGAAGTGGATAAAAGACAACTATCCACAGATAGCAGATTCCTCTGATATGGAAAACAGGCTTTGGCAGTTGAAAGATAACATAACGTCACTTTCTCCTATAGTCAGAAGAAGGGCAACAGAGATGGGGGTATAAAAAAAAGGGAAGTAAATCTTCCCTTTTCTTATCTTATCTTAGCCTGTTTGTAAAACTTTCGTCTATTACCATTTCTATATAGTTTATAGATACATCTGTTCGAACTCCTCCTACCAGACATATCATAAAGTATTTGTATGGCTTGCTTTTGTTCATTTTTGTAACGAGGTCCCTTATGTCTTCCATGCGTTCTTTTTTAGAAATAAGTTCAAAATGTTCAGCATCATTAGATCCTAGTATATACATTCCAACGTCTGAAAATATATCTACATTCTCTCCCCTGAACATAACCGGTTCTCCTCTCAAATACAAATCAGACAAACTTCTTTTTACTATACCTCTCAAAGCTGTCTGAAGTATTCTTTTATGTTTTAAAGATCCTAGTTTGATAGGGCGTGTAATAATGGCTATCTTAGAAATACTTCGGTGAATATTGTTTAAATTAAGTATTTGATTCCCATTCAAAGCCCATGTATAAGGATAGGAATTTACAAAAGACTCTACCTTTTGAGATATCTTATGCCACTCTCCTGTTTGGATAGAATATACGTAAGAGTAAGAATACTCTTTGTTTGAAACTATTATTTCATTTGCTTCATAATTATATCCTACCTTAGAATTTTCAAGATAGTCTGGAAATACTACACTAGAAATACAGTCTTCCATAGAAGCTACTTTAAGTATTTTAGGGATAATAGGAGAAGATATTGAACATGAAGGCAGAAATCCATACATTTTTTCTGATATCAATGTTGTAACATTTCCGTCAATAACCATCAATCCTTTATCTGTTGAAAATGCTACCATTTTATCCAGGCCGCATATAGAATCAGGATTGTTGCATACATCACGTGTAACTGGTGCAGAAACACTTGAGTATACTATATTTCCGCCTGTAGCCACTTGCATGGCAAATATTCCTTCTTTTGTAAATACGTACAGAGGGAAAGCCCCAAACTGCCCTTGTGACATGGCTACAACGTTAGATTGCATTCCTATAATTTCTGTGTTGAACTGATAGGTTTGATCTGGAGGGAATGAAAAAGCACTGTTAAGAGAAGAAACCTTTAATATGTTTTTTATCTCTTCTGGATCATTTAAGTGTAAGTATGTGTAGTCTGCATCTTCCCACTTTTCTATGCTGTCTGGGACCGCATCTCTTACTTCGTGTTCCCCGCTTACTTCTCCAACTTCTGTATTGAAAAAATGATAAGCTATATTTAATGAATCATGAGGTTTAAGATCGTATCTTACGGATTTTTTTACAGATCCATACTGAATAAGTATAGAAATTTTATAAGCTCTGTAGTCAGGATACATTATAAATGAAGGGAAATATTTAGGTATATTTACGTTTGTAAATATCCTCTGCAAAAATTTATCGCCGGAAGACGTTTTAACCAATACATTTATTGTTATATTACCAGTCCCAAGTGTTTCAGTACCGATGTCATAAATATAATCCTTATCATAACCTTCAAATAGTTTCTGCATATAATTTGATATATGTAACCTGCTGTTGTACACATAGGAATTATTTGGAATGATAATATTATGCGTTCCAGAATCGTCTATTAATGCTGTACTTGTAGCGAGAATATCATGAGAAACATCTTCCTGAGTCCACTTAAATGTACCGGAAAGATTAAATTCTCCTATTTTGTAGAACAGTGAACTTTCGGTCATAAGCTTGCTCGCTTTTTCTGCATCCGGATTTACATTCCCCCAATATATCATGCTGGGAGTTGCAAACACTTCTATTGAGGAAATAATATCATCCCAGTCTGATAAATCTGTATTTTCCATTGTAAATGATAGAATAAATCCTATAACGGAGAACCACACATATTCTTCATATCGGCTTTCATTACCTTGCTCACCGTTAAGAGTATGCTCTCCTACATAAAGCATTTCCTCTCTCCCTTTGAAGGTAACTTTACAAGCTCTGTCGGCTCCCATATCACGCTCTACACTTTCATTAGTATTGAAGTATATAAGTCTTATGGGAGAATGTTTTATGTATGTTCCGTCAAACATCTTAAATGCAATTCTTATTTCAGTAGCATGAACGAAATAAGTGTTTTTGTTTAATTCTGCTATACACTTAAGGTAATATCCGTAAGCAGCATTATAAAAAGCCTTGTTTTCTTCGCTACTGGCTCTTCTTCCATGTATAAGCGTAGTATCAGATTTGAACGTCTTGTTTATAAATGTCTTCCCAATTTTTATTTCGGGAAGTTCGGGTATGTCGCCGATATACTTATATTTTCCCTGTCTGAATATGAAATATCTCAATCCTTCATTAGTGATAGCCGCAACTGAGTAACCTATGAACTCTACCTTATATACCGTTTCCTGAATATCAATTAATGTTTCATTAGACATATCCTCCGGCATTTCATACATTTTCCCGTCAGAAGTAATACCTATATATCTTTTAGCCAAGGTGTGGTAATATATATTCTTATAGGTATTTTTAGTTTCCTTTATCAATATAGGTTTTCCAATAGGTTCAATAGAACCATTTTTTAAACGAGCATTGATAAGTTCCATGCACTCCCCGTCCGGACATATCCCATCATCCGTGTTTCGGGTAATTCCTTTTATCTGTATAATCTTGTTTTCCATAACAAGCAAATTAACAAATTAATAAATATAAGATGTTGACAAGTTAGGTATTTGTCTTGTCTTCTCTAGGATTCTTCGTATGGTTCTTTACACTTCCTTTCCCATAAAAATAACCGGCTGTGAAACCGGCTATCGTAAACAATATGATGAATATTATTCCCATGTCTTGTTAGAATCAAAATATTTTAACTTTTTAACTGCTTGATCGCCTCGATGAAATCTTCCATTGTATAGGTGGGTATCATGTTATATTTATCACAGAAAGCTTTTTCGTCCTCATAGTCTACAAGAAAATATTCATTCCTGCATGTAATTATGGCTTTATGAGGCAATCCGCATAACAGGGGTTTCCCTCTTGACAACCCTAATTTAACCATTTCACTATGAAAATTAACATCACCGGCCTGATACAGATATGGCATACCGAACAAGGCTATATCTATTTTTTTCAAAGAATCCTTTTTCCATAGTTGTAAAAGAGCATTTAACCGATAACATGGTATAAGACCGAGATGTTCATTAATATTTTTCTGGTTATCATGTATTTTACTTTCGAGTGATATATATTCGTCTGATTTCGTCAAGTCCATACCGGTTAAAAACATGTCCCATGCCTGCATATCCATTTCGTTCGCTAATACGATTTCACAAGCAGCCTTGTTGTCATCGTTATTTAGCGCAGTGGCAAGCTTTACTTTTTCTCCCCATTCCATAATATCCACATTTTATAAAATTTTGATTTCTTAAATTTGCAAAGAAGTTCTTTATCCTGTTGTAGGTCTTTTATTTGGGATCTCATTGCAGATGTTTGCTTAATCAAACTTTGATTCTTTATGGAAAGATCGTTATTGGTATTTTGTAAGTACTGACATTTTGATTCAAGGCTATAATTATCTTCGATTAATTTACGATTACAATCAAGAGTTTCTTTAAGCTTTTTTTCAAAATATGAAATTTCTTTCTCGTGTTCTTCCTTGTTGCAATAGTTCCTGTTTCCTATTTTCTCTTTCATTTCGTTGTACTCCGAAAGAGAAATAATGACCATCTTATCCATAACAATTATTTTGATTTAGATTTATATTCATCCATCTTGCAATGAAGCATGGCTATTGCGTTCCATGCTACCTGAGCAGCGTGCAGGCATCCGGTCTCTGGATCAACATCGTTCCCTTTTTCTACTTCAGTCAGGTGCCGGAGCATTGCTCCCTTGTATCTTTGATAGCCGTCAGGAAGGTTCTGCCATTTGTTCGGTCCGTACTTCTTTGCTCCGGCAGTATATACCTTTGCTATTTCTTCCAGCTCCTTCCAGGGCAAAAGCTCCATCATAACCTTGTCGTCTTTCCGGTCGTTCTTGATGCTACCGGTCACAGGCTTACTTTCTCGATATATGTCGAAGTCCTCCCTTTTACAAAATACATGAACATATCCTCCAATATCACCTGCATTTAGACTACTGAGAATAAATAGTTTTTCACCAGGACCTTCTATTATATTTTCTACTCTGAATTGTTTATTAGCAATAAATTTCGCACTTTGAACCGTCATTCTTCCGGTATCAATCAATTCTTGAACACTCTTTATTTCAACTCTATCACCTATCTTTATTTCATTTTCCATATTCTTTATTATTTTACAAGTTTAAAATCCCAAAAACCTAACTTCCCTTTCACATGCAGAATAGGATTATCAAATAGAATTGCATCTTTCAGCACCCAATTCCAGCAACCTTTCTCTGCCCAGACGGACGGATGGTTCTGTACGCAATCGGCTATCACCACGCTGCCGATGATGGCACCATTCGGAAGATACTCATTATCTCCGTAAAGTTTATTCTTGTGAGGAAATACTCTCTCTAACTGCGTTTCTGTTAGTGCGCTCCATCCCTCCTTGACTGTAGTCTTTGAAGCATGAATCAACACCCTTTGTCCGATGTACTTCTGAGGACACTTCCAAGTCCGGTTTTCGATGTCTTTGATACCGTGAGCGATTAGGCTTGCCCACGGCTGTTTGATGGATATTGCTTTCATTTCTTATCCTCTAATAATTCTGGGTTATCGAATAAGTTTCCAATTACCTCACACTTACTATTGAGCAACATAGGGGTAGTCTTGGTCGAACTTCCTTTGTGATAACCTACGATGAATGCTCCACACTCAAACTTTACAACCATAGGCTGTTTATTCCCATGGTATCCTTGCTGAAGAACTATATCACCCTCATAAATATCTGTTCCATTTTTATCATACAATCCGGTAAATTGACAGATGGTATCTTCTTCTACGGACAAATCTTTGACTACATAGGCACTATTATCAGTATTAAATGACAGAACATTATCAAAAATAACTTTGTCTGTATAGACATAATCAAGAATTCTGAATTTAGATTCACCTAAATAACCATAAAGCCATTTTCTAGTCTTTTTTGATTTACCTCTGAATTTCATTTCTCTTTCCATATCTTAGTCCTCCAGCAAATCCAAAATGCGACAAAGAGCACCTTCAAGAACAGACACCCTGTCATACATATCATTTCTGTAATCTTCATATTCACCATCTTCGTATAGAGTTTCACATCCTTCATGTTTTGATGTTGAATATTCCAATGAGGTGTGACATATATCTGCAACATCCCCAAGGAGTTCATTTACAGGCTTATCACCTAACATGGTTTCAACAGTTGTTTCAATTTTCACTTTCACTTGTTTCATAGCTTCTCCTTTCTGTTACAGCTTTTTATTCTGTGAATACCTACAATTCTACCGAACTTCATACCTGTCTGATGATTTTTCGAGTAAGTACAGAAGTATTCTTTTGTTCCATTTATCAATCTTACATAAAACCACTTGCATCCGTGACATTCAAATGGTTTCATAATCATTCCTCCGTATTAGGTATTAAGTCTTTTATATAAGCCCACCTTGTAAGCCTCCAATCTTTAACATAATCATCCCATACAAAAGGTTCATCTTCGGAAGGGTATATACCATCGACATGATAAGCATGTACAACATTTTCATAAAGGAAATATTCGTCATATTTAGGTTCTTCTTTTGCATCATGCCACACGCTGTTAATTCGCCATTTCGCTCCTTCTATAAAATCAACCATACATACTGCTCTTTGCCAGCTCTCCATAGTGGGCGACAAGCTTCATGGGCATATTCGGCTGCTGCCTTTTTAATATCCTCTTTTGTCATAATTTATCTCCTTTCCACCTACCCCAGCAGCCACCACATGACTGCCAGGAACAGGTAATACAATTTCGTTTTCATTGATTATTTCTCTTTCTTTCAACAAGTTGTTCCAATCGTTTCTCACACTCAGCACACTCGATTTTCTTGCGCTCAAACTTCTCCCGGAACTTAACAAGCTCCTCATCCGTGTTCTCATCAAAGAACATGTTGCTCTGACGGTTGTGCTCGATGTACTCATTCATCTTTCGTTCTGCTTTTGTTATCTGGGCTTTTGCGGGAATCAGTTTAGACAGACAACTATTAAGTTCCATTGATTCTCCTGAACGCTTATCATAGTGATACAGACTTATACCAATAATCTGTTTGGGATATTGACACTGCAATTTCGCCATCCTCCATCTAATCACCCATTGGTAGCGGAAATACATTTCACGGGGAAGGTTGTAGTGATAAAGACTTACTTGTTTATCTGCATATCCGTAATAAAGAGTGACTTCAACCCATCGCTCAACCTTCAGTTCCCTTTCAGCCTTGGCCAAATCTTTTGCATACTGATAAAAATCGCTCACGCTTTCCTGTTTTCCCATATCACGCAACTTTTCTTTTTCTTATAATCTCCTTACAGATAGCCTCACAAAGAACACGTGCCATATTCACCTCCACGGCATTACCGATGAACTTCTTCTGGTCCGATTGCGGGCCGATCAAGACATAGTCTTCCGGAAAACCCATAATCTTTTTCAATTCAGCAATCCGTAGCATACGCATCTTGATGTCGATGATGCCATAGAGAGCCATAAACTCCTTAATTTTGACAGTCATCGGGCTGTCTCCATTTGCTATGCAGATACCTATGCCATCTTTTGTGTTGACAAGGTAAGGAGGCATTTTATCCATTCTTGCTATAAGCGTGAAACACGGATTATCTACCGAACCGCCTGCACTGCAAAATTGCGGGTTCATCAGAAAGTTTTTCGTTTTACAAGTAACCATGCTGTATTTGGGATTGGTTGTAATAGCTCCTAACGGTTTTTCTGTGGAAGCTGCACTGGAAGCGCCAAATTGCTGGTCGATAAATACGGGTGTCACCATTCTTTGCTTTGGTACGGTTGTTACGGCAGGACATGGCTCGTTAACACTACCTAACTGACCACCTCCTGAATAATAGTTCATAAAAAATGGAGTAACTAAAGCAAGATGATCCTTTGTGGTTACGGTAGGAGCAGGGCTATCTACTGAATGATTATTTCCGTTCCCATAATAAGCCGAAACGAAAGCATGATGGTCCTTGCAGGTAATTGTTCCTGCTGGATCTTCTACAGAAATATTCTTACTACCAGGGTGTCCACTGTACTGCTTTGATAGGAAACTTACTTTTGCCAAAGCCAAGCGACCCTGCGTAGCCACAGTTGGGCATGGCTCGTCAATGCTTGGAGATTGATATTTACCTGTCCGGCTCATAGAGTTATATTTTACTATAAAAGCATCTTTTCCACCGGCCACAAACTTAATCAGTCCGGCATAAATTCGTTCGAGTGTCTTTTCTGCAAGCGGTTTTTTCCTTGTGAAAATGCTTTCACCTTCGTCCGAAAAATCCAGCACTTCTTTTACGGGCCTCCATTTCTCCAGCTTGCTGAACATATCTTTCCTTCCATTCTTGCAGTGTGTCGCTTCCGGGAATACGATAGGAAGTCCTTTCTTTGCAAATATGCCAAAGAAGCGTTTTCGGGTAGTATATGCTCCGTAATCGGCCGCATTAAGTATCCGCCAATCGAAGTCATATCCGTATTTCTTTACGTTTCGTTTCCACTTCTCATAACAACGACCTTTATCTTTGCTTACCGGATGTCCTTTTTCGTCCATGTCTCCCCAGCTCATAAACTCTTCCACGTTTTCGATTTGAATATAGTCAGGGTTAATGGCTTCGATGTAGCGGAACAGATGCTCAGCCAGTGTCCGGCTGTCAGCGTCCCGTGGCTGGCCGCCCTTGGCCTTACTGAAGTTCGTACATTCAAGGCTGGCCCAAAGCACAACCAGTGCATCCGGATAAATCTTCTTCATTCGTTCTACATGGGCCACCAAAGGAGACAGTTCCAAAGTCCTGATGTCCTCCGTAAAATGCAGTGCATCTGGATGGTTCGCAGCATGGCTGGCGATAGCGTTTGCGTCATGGTTCACACAAGCGACAACTTTCGCGCATTGTTCATCTGCGTAGCGTGCGTTTTCTACTCCGGTACTGGTTCCCCCAGCACCGCAGAAAAGGTCTATATAGAGTAATTTTATCATATCAGTTCCATCTTTGAGGTCGGTTATTGATTCTTTCTAAATACGCAGCTATCTTTTTTCTCGCATCCTCACCGTTGCGGACGAAAATCCTCGTATGAGTCCTGTCACCGGGGATAGTAACATACTTTCCATGTTTCTCCAGTTCCCGATGTTGAGCGATTTTCAATTCAGTCCCAGACGGATTCTTTTCCAAATCCACTTTACGTGGAAGCATTGGGTCATTTTCCGTTATCATTTTGCAAGATATTTGTTGATTATGTTACTCACTACAAGTCCGGCTTCATCACACATCCCGGCAAAGTTGTCAGACAGTGAAGCGTTTTTCTCTTCATCCGGTATTCTTACTATGCTTCTCAGCTCTTTCAGTACGCGTTTCACCTGAAAAACTACCTGAGCATCTATTCCGTTTGATTCAAGTTCAGACTGGAACTCCAGTGCCGCACCCTCAAGTAAGTCTGAATAGATGAACAGCTTGTGCATCTTGCGAAGCATTTCTACCTTGAACTCCGGGGTATAATCCTGAAGAAGTTCTCCCAAGGAATGCGGCTCCAGTTCTCTTTCCAGTTGTTCAATCTTGTTCTTCACTTTCTGTGCCTTAGCTATGTTCATGGATGAAATCAAGGCAATATATTTCTTTCTAAGCTCATTGAGCTTTCTTTCTGATTCTTGTCTTGTCATAATTGTAATTTAAAACAAACTTAACTGCTGTAATTCACACTCTTTATATACAAACATCTTTCTGAAGATGTGGTAAAGAACATCTACCACAATACTATTGCCGGCCATCTTATACTGCTGAGTATTGCTTATACCTGAAGACTGAATTTTATCTATATCTTCTTCTGAAACTCCCATAAGGCGGAAGCATTCGCGAGGTGTGAGTTTACGGATACGGTAATTTGCAAAGTCTTCAATTATTTTAGGTTGTAAATTACCTCCTGCCATGGTGTTAATATTTGGACTTATACCTATCGGGTTGTACACTCTACCTCTTTGAGGGTTCTTAAAACCTTTCTCATCAGCCAAATTACCTACTTGAATAATTTTAGGTTCTGCCACAAAACAGTCCGTACTACCTCCACAGCCTGTACTTCCATGCACGGTGTTCGCTATATCTGAAAGTCGGCGACTGATAACTTCCCCTTTACTGTCCCTTGTGTATGCAACACATTTCTGCTCCATTCCCTCATAAAGACATGGAGGTTCTCCGCCAGCCGTCAACGTAGGAGAAACTTTGCCATTATCTTGTACTCTACCTCTTCTCGTTAAGCTTTCAGGATAAGAAGCATCAAACACTCCTCCTGGCGGAATTTCTATATATCCTTTTTTAGTTGCTTGTTTTATAATTAGTGCTTGATTTATAGGTTCTGAAATAAAACTTAAACAAGAAGAATCCACAGTCGTCTTAATTGTTCCACATATATCAGATACTGTTTGATTATAAGCATCAAGAAATTGAACTTCATGACCACTGATTTTTCCACTATCAACCAATGATTGTACTCTTTTATTCCCATATTTTTTTTCTTTTGAGCTAAAACCTGTTGGCACTGATTCCAAAATTCTTGGACCTTCACCTTTGTTTGTTGTCAAAGTAGGACACAATCCGTTTGAATTGAATACGTTTCCATTCATTCCATGGCCTGAAGGATTTGTGTTTCCTACTACATAAACGTAATTATCGCAATCCATTGAACCGGCATTAGTCAAAATACTTGATGCAATCACATCACCCATTGTAGGCTCAAACTTAAACCCGTTTCCTTTAGCTTTATTCTTCTCGTTTCTTGCAAGAAATGTATTTACAACCTTTTCACTCAGGTAAAAACTTTCATCTACATCTTTTTCAAGAACATCTTTCAATCTTTTTTCAAGGGTAAAAGGCTTTGGAAAATGAAAAGAAACCTCTCCCAATATCGACACCATAAAGACACGTTCCCTATTTTGCGGTACTCCGAAGTCCTTTGCGTTGAGAACTTTCGTATAATTGCTGTAGCCCTGCCCTTCAAGAAATCTGAGCCATTCTTTCAGATACGGGGTAAACTTCTTCGATACGAGGTTCTTCACATTCTCCATGAGCAGATACTTCGGACGCTTCACCTCTATTGCCTTACGACATTCCCAAAGCAGACTGCTTCGTGTACCGCTACCCTCTGCAAACCCTTTCTGCTGTCCGGCTGTGCTTATATCGGTACAGGGGAATGAGTATGTCAGAAAATCGAAGTCAGGAACACTGCTCCAGTCTATCTTTGATATGTCGCCATAATTGGGAGTATCGCCATGCACGGCCATATAAGCCTGAATAGCGTACTTGTCTATCTCGCTTATGCCGACCACCTCAAAGTCTATGCCGAGTCTGCGCAATGCCATAGACTGACTTCCATAACCGGCAAATGCTTCAAAGACTCTTATCTTTTCCATTAATGTAAGGGTTGTAAGGAAGGTCATAAACTGAAACCGCTTTCCCTTTTTGTATAAGAGAAAGAATATCGCTGAACTGTGCCGGACCGAAATTCATTTCACATATAACATTTCCTTCATTGTTTACAACAGGAGGATTTAGTGGGACAAAAGAAGGGTTCGGGTAAAGTATCGGCTTAACTTTAAAAAATGGCAGATAAATAGATTCTCCTAAAATTCCTTTCAGTTCTACCATTCCGTCACGAGATATGCTTTCAAGAGAAAGCAATCCGTATTCTTCGGAAAAAACCATAAGCCCATAGGCCAGTCTACTTCCAATAAATAAAAGCAATTCATCTACTGCATTCATATCTTGTCAAATTGTTTTTGGAGTTCGTATTCAAAGAAATATCTTATTCTGGAGTTGTCACCTTTCGAAAAAGTAAGTGCATTAGCAAATGCAGACATGCAGGCTGAATAGCATTTGTCTTTCATCCTTTCCGATTCGTCCTTGACCTTCGACTGCTCGATAATGCTTGAAGCCTGAACAGCGTTGTCAATTATTTTCTCCGCGTTAGAGAAACATTCGTTCACTTCTGCATACTTCTTCTTATCCTGATGGAAAATACCACCATCTTTCTTAAGAATGAATATCCGGACTCCTTCTCCTTTTTTGATTATTACCGCGATGTCAAATCCCTTGTATTCCTTCTGATATCCTTTACCCCCGATATTCATGGGATATTGGTCGCTTCTGATCATATTCTTCTGCTTCCTCCTAAAAGCTTTATTATATTAAAACTCTTAAATCTGTCTACAAGCCTGTAACCAAATCTCTCGCTGAATTCATCCGGAGTAAGATTGCTTGTAATATGGTATTTTTTGAAATGTGATTGATAGATTTCATATCTTGCATACAGAAACTCGTCTATCACGCTGTCAAGCGTTGTCCCGTAGCTTTTCTGGTTCTCCGTTTCAAGACCTATATCATTCAGACAGATGTTGAACGGCTGTCCTTCCATGCTTCCCTTGCCGGCATTCTCATTGTATGTATACCGGTCTATGTGTCCGTTGATCTTGTAGTAATTCATCATTTGGGTTACCGACAGATTGTAGAACATGTTGGGATTTCCGGTAAGCTTGAGATAGTCTGAAAATATCTGCATTAGAAGAGTCTTTCCGGTACCTGCATTCCCGAGGATCATCAGATTCTTGTGTACTTTGTAGTCTTCCTCCGGGAATACCTTTTCCGCCAGCGGGCAATCGTTGAAGTAGTACACAAGAAACTGTATAACTCTCTTGTTGTAGTCGTCAACCACAAATTCCCTGAACTCCCTCTTCATGTACGCATCTCCGAGCTGTTCAATCATCAGGCAATGTTTGTCGAATTCGTCATAGTCGGTCAGATCGTATTTCGATTTTTCCTGAATAATCTTTTTTTGCCTCTGTACAAGGTTTAGTATCTGCTTTACCCCTAAATGGTCTTCTGTTGTTTCCTGTGTCATTTCCATTAGATTTATATTCCTGAATACCCTGATTTTTCCACCACCAGAAAAATCTTCTTTTCGCGTCATTTGTACTTAGTACAGTGCTTTCCTGACCTGTAGCTGTGATGTAGTCAAAGAATTTTGTTATCTGTTCTTTAGATATATTCAGAAATGTTCCGGAGTTTATACCGGATTGCCTGCACATCTGCTCTATCCAAAGCTGGTCAGATACAAGCTCCTCTATCATTTCAGAGAAGGATTTAACCGGATTTATACTAAAGGCTTCCGGAGATTTACTCACGGAAGCCTTTGCCTTGTTTAATCCTCCCTTTCTGCCTGCACTAGCTCTTTTAAGACATACCTCCTTGTATTTAGCGTAATCTCTGTCAAACTGTAGTTTAATAGGAGTAAAGGCTATCTTTATTATCGAGTCAGACAGGTATTCTTCATATTCCATATTATCAGGAACAGAAAGATGCTTCTGATATAGAACCATAGCTTTGATAAGTTTGCCAGCCTGTACGTCAGATAATTCTGTCAGCACATCCATTGAGTCTACATACAGCAGAAATGAATTCCTTTTCATGTCATGTCTTCAAAATATTCTGTTATAACTTTCTTGAACTCTTCCAGTGACCGGCATATAACATACATGATGTCGTTTTTCTTTGCCTCCATTTCCCATTTCTTTTGGGACGGTTGCTGCCGGCCTGTCTTTGTCTTCATTTCGATGCACAGGGCGCAATAACTTCTGTTGCTTTTAAGAAGAATAAGATCAGGGGCACCTGGCAAAAGACCTTCTTCCTTCATGTAGGCTCCTATACGCGGATCTCTTTTCCCCGCATTGGGGACGGCAAAAAGAATGTAATGGAGTTTAGGATATTGAATCCGAAACCATTTAACACACGTACATTGCAGATGATGTTCTTCATCGTTGTGTCTGGACTTTTTCTCTTTAGTATTGCTCTGTAATTTCATAAATTCAGAGATACTCATTCTATTCTTCGACATAGGCTAAGCTGAATTCCTCCGGTATATATTGGTTGATTGGTATGATTGATGACTCTTCTATGTAAGCATGTATGATCTTACGAAGAAATCCTCTGTCTTTTTCCTTGCATTCTTTCTCCAGACGATCTTGCTCGTCGTTGATGTACTTGTTGATAAGCATCATCCCTCTTTCCGCCGTATACGTCTGTACGATGAATGACTGCTTCAGCTCTTCCTTGTCCTCGGTGTCCTCGCTTGAGGAATAACAAACTCTTGCGGTTATGCTGTAGAACTTAGACTCCGGTTCCTCGTCCCTGTTTTCTCCAAGTATCTTGTTTATCTCCTCTTCTGAATACAGTTCCGAATTGTCAATGATTATCTGTTCTACTTCATCCAGTGGAGTAACGGAAAGGCGATCAACTATGATAGGACAGAAGTCAAACTCCTTGATCATGGTAATGCGGAACTGTCCCTTGTTGTTAAGCTCGGTAAAATCCTTGACTATTTCCCTCGCCTGATCGATAGACTGTGCTTTCAAGAGGAACTTTTTCTTTTTATCCAAAAGAACCTGAGCGATAAACGGGTGTAAACCGTTGTAGTTGGATTCATAAGCCATACGACGCTGGTTAGATACTTCCACCTCTGTAACCGATCCTTCCTGCATATAGAAACTGATTTGCGACAGTTCCTCCTTTCCCAGATAAGTACCGGCTTCAAGTATGATCTCACTTCTTTCTATATTAGTTATTTCTCCCGTACCATGATCAGTAAAAGCCTCATTCCACTTTCTTTTAAGATCATGCACGAGGAATTTCCCCAGCATCTTTTTGAGATCATCCGTGGTATATCTTATTTCGTCCTTCCTTGTTTCTACCTTTACTTGATTTTTTTTCTTAGACATAATTTACTCCTTTCTGTATTTGTTTATCGAATTCATTATTGATTCTACCGGGAGAGCCACTTCGGTAGTTTTCTTTTCCTCATACTCCTTGATGTACTCATACGCTTCAGGAAAAGAATCCTTTACTTTTTTCGATGTGCGTAGGACAAGCAGAGTGCTTACTATGGAATTATATACACGCCCCTTTTCATCCAGAAGAGAATCTGTTTCAGTTGTTATTCTGCTTACATTTTCCGCTTCTTCTGGAGTACAGATAAAGTTGTTGGAATAATCTCTTGAAGGGACATATTCTTTCATTTCAACCCTTATGAACTGAGAGCCGTTTACAAGGTTTACTACTCTTGATGTATTGAAATATCCAGGGCATTGCTTATATAATTCATACAAGCCAGGAGGGAGGCTTCTTTTTATAGCAAGTAAGGCTATATCAGTCAATTCTGCTCTATTCTTTTCTATACAGTCTTTTATAGGCTGTATCATTTTTGTAGCAACTTGTTCTGCTATTGTTTTAGTTATATTCATTTTCTAAAATATCTGTGTGCTGCACATTCGTCATGTTCAAGCACTATGTTAAACAGTTTTGTTTGCTTTTGACGGAATTCTAGATCATTATCGTACAGATTATGATGTTCGCGGCACATTGGTACGACATTCCATTGTTCCGTATAATATTCAGGATATGTAGAGCGGGGTAGTAGATGTGCAGGATCGACAGCTTCACGACCGCAAATACAACATCTTTCAGGAAGGTTCCTTTTAATGTAGTTCATCTTTCTGTTAAGTTCATCCTGCTTTTTGCTTGTCCTTTTTAACTGTACACGACGAAGAGGAGATTTTCTCCGCAATGGTGTTTTTCTTTCTTTCATGATTTATTTTGTTTTCACGCATATACTCTTTTAAAGCTTTCCGATATTGTCTGGAAAGGTTATATCCTCTGTTTGTGTCAGGGAATAGTCCTATGACATATTCAAGTGATTCAAGTATCGCTTCCTGACTCTTCTTGCTTATCATAGAGCAGCAGGTTTACAAGTTCATCGAAATAGCATTCGTCCTTTGGAATGTCGTCAGAGGAAGCCGTGATCTGGCTGGCTATGCTTCTTTTCTTTTGGATAAGGCTGTATATCCGGTAATCGATGCTTCCCTGGCCAAGAGCATTGTATACCGTAACATTGTCTTTTTGACCTATTCGGTGACAACGGTCTTCACATTGCACAAGATCCGCATAGGTCCAGGGTTGTTCAATGAATAACACCGTAGAACTGGCCGTAAGAGTAAGTCCAACGCCTGCTGCCTTGATGGAACAAATTATGATTTGTATTTCCGGTCTGTTCTGAAATACATCCACGGCTGCCTGTTTTGCGACAAAATCTTGTCTTCCAGTAACCATAACGGCATCAGGGAAAGCGTGCTTAATGGTATCTACAATAACATGAGCAGCACAAAATAGCACAATCTTTTTCCCCGTAGCTATAAAGTCACGGACAAAGTCTATTACCGGATCTACCTTGCATATTGCTACAAGACTTCTAAGCTCCATAAACTGCACAAGAGCCTTGTTTCTCATTTTCGCCCTTGCTTGGCTTTCGCTGCATTGTCTGTATGTCATAAGATATTCCTTCAGGTTTTCTTCGGCCATTTTGTAAGCCTCATAGTATTCAGGTTTTGCTTCTCTCTCCAGATCGATATAAATGTCTACTCTAGTCTTATCTGGGAGTTGTGTAAGAACATCCTTCTTTTCTCGTCTTACAAGACATGTTTCATAGAGCTTTTGAGACAGTTCATCCAGATTGTCACCGTCACCGTATCTTGCAATAAAATAGGAATTACCTCCAAAATCTTTCAAACGGTTCATGATTGCAAGCTGGGATATAAGATCACGCGGACGATTAACTACGGGTGTACCGGTCAGAAGCATGATATATTCCTTTCCATGAGCTAATCCGGCAATGAACTTAGACTGTTGCGCTCCAGGATCTTTACATCTATGGCTTTCGTCTATTATGACAGATTTAAATAAGTTTATAAATGGGCTGAAGACAATATCTTTCAACCTATCTCCCTTTTTATACTGCCAAACGAAAAACTTTTTAAGACTTTCATAATTGCAGATACAAACATTGGCATTATGCATTTGGAGTAGATACTCCCATGTAGCTTTTACGCTATCATTGAGTATAAGTGCCTCCGCACCTGCAAATTTTTCAAACTCCCTCTTCCAGTTTATTTTTAAAGACGAAGGACAAATTACTAGAGCTGGATAAGCACCTGCAGTATTTACTATTCCAATAGATTGGGCTGTTTTACCAAGACCTGGTTCATCACCTAAAAAAAGTCTTTTCCATTTCAATCCCTGCTCTATTCCTTCTCTCTGATACTCATAAGGTGTTATATTAAGTTTTATAGGAATTTCCATATTTCCTCCTCTATTTGCTCGTTGCTAACTCCTTTCAAGTAGTTTTTTATGATATGGTTAACAGACATTCTATAGAATTTTTCAAACTCCGTTTCATCCATTTTGTCAAATGCAATAGACTTTGGTATTATTATAGACTGATTACCGTAATGAGAAATATCATATAAGCCTAAATCTATTTTAATTCTGGTACGGAGATCTTCTACAGAATGAACATTAAGTGTATCTTCAAGCCATTCAGGAAAGTTTTCAAAGGTTAGCTTTAATAACGCAAAGTATTTTTTGTGAAATTCAATGTTTCTTCCTTTTTTTATTTCTACTACTACTTCAGCATTCCTTTTAAGCTTCTTGAATTCTTCCCTGTCGCTTTCATACTTAGGAGTTAGTCCGGTTTCTGTTATTACACATAATATTTTCATACCACAAACAGGTAATATTTGAACGCAAGGTCATTGTACTTGTCGAATCCTCTTTCGTATACCTGATCTCCACGATTAATGAATTTCTTGAAAACCTTGCAGTTCTTCTTACTGATAGCGTAGATAAAATCTTTATCAGATCCAGCAATATCCATGTACCATGCACGGCTACGGTCCCAATCAAAGAAATCTACAGCTTCATCGAATTGTGTCTGAGTAGCTGCAAAGGTTGTCTTTAGGTCGCCTCCGAATCCGACAGACGGAAGAAACCAATCCCATTTGCAGCGTGTAGGAAGACGATATTTAAATCCGCAATACTCAAAATCACGGTCCTTTACCATAAATTTCTGGGTGTCGGAGTTTTGTAGGACATAGGCAAGAAACTGATCCTTCCTGGCTTCCATAAGCAAAGATTTGTGCATTTCCCTTGCAAGAGCAAAATCTTCTTCTGTATATTTTACGTCGTCAACAGTCAACTGATAGAAATTCACACGTGCTGGTTCTGTTATTATTGCATCTACAAGAGATCCGAAAGCAAATATTTTTTCCTTATCCCCGAACTGTAATCGGGGATAAAGAATGTTTTTAAGTTCTGTTAGATCAGAATTGCTTACTTCATTTCTGTTGTAATAATTATCAGGATTCATTATTTAGCTTTTACGTCATCAACATAGTCGATATTTTCAGACTTAATAAAGTCAGGATTTTGCTGGTTGGCAGCTTTCTCAGCAAAAGATATCTGCTTTTTGAAAACCTTTTCAAGTTCTTCTTTGCTTAGGTATTGCCCTTCACCAACCCACCAATAGTTGAACAGATCAGCATATCCTTTTAAATTTTTTATAGTAACGACTTTCCTTACCTTTACTTTTTTCTGAGGAGAAGATGCCACCATGCTAGCTGCTGAAGTTGCAAATAGCCCATCTACATTAGCCTGTCCTTTTTTGAGTTCCTCTTCCTGTTTCCTGCGTTGTTCCTCCTGCTGTCGGGCAATTTCTTGTTTAATATGTTCCTCTTGTTCCTTTCGTTTCATTTCCTCCTGACGACGGGAAGCTGCTTCCATATCCGTCTTTTTCTGCTGCTCGATGGCAGAAAGTTCATTGTATTTGGACGGAAGTAGCTGTATTATTGAATCTTTCTGTCCCGAAACGTCGAAAGAATATTGATCCATCAAAGCCTTTCCTTTTTCTAATACTGACTTCTGTATCTCCTGAATTTCCTGCATGGAAAGAGAGGAAGGAAGGAGTACTGCAAAAGTGTATCTTGATAGTTCTGATACTGGAAAATTGCAGTCGAAAGAAGTTATTTCAGCTGATACTGCATCAAAGTTTGAAAGTTCAAGGCTTCCGTTAAGGCTTATCAGACGGTTGATAGCCTGTGTAGTTTTATTGTTGAAGAAGTTAAACAACTCCTTTTCGCATTCATCACGGTATCTTGTCCTTGCCTGTTCCATTTGAGCCTTGAGTTCGGCTTCCCTTCTACGTTTCTGTTCCTCTTCAAGCTTCATGCGTGCGTAGTTGTCACGTAGTTTTTGTGCTCTGTTCGCCGGAGTCCCAGGAACTTTGGGATCAATCATTCTTTCCAGGTCGGTGAATCCTGAGCGTATGTTGTCAAATAACTGTGTTACTGGCTTTCTCCGTTCGGTCATTGTTGTTACCGTAGCACGTGACTTGTTAATGTACTTACGGAGCTTTTCATCCATTTCATCATTCATTCTATTTTCTGCCATTTCCAGAAGCTTTTCCCCGAAATCAAGGCAAGCCTGTGCAGAAGTCTGATTGTTTGTTATTGCATCCGGGGCGATCCGAGCTATATCGGATATTTCGTTTTGCTTGATAATCTGATTTTCCATAATTTTTTTTATTTCTTACTGATTAAAACGGTTGATCATCATCATCATCTTTTTTATTGCCTGAATCAATTTTGACACCATTGGCTACATTGTTCAATTCGGGGCCAAACTGTTTTGGATCTTTTTCATTATCCTTCTTTACGACTTCCATGTTATATATATCATCCATATTTGAGGGATCGTCGTCTGATTGCATTACAGAATATTTTCCAATTCTAAGCTTTGGGTATGTTTTGAAGGCGTGCTTGATAGTCTTTGCTATCAGAAAGCCGGTATCTATTTGCCCTCCGTTACTGCTATACAGATCATTTGCTTTGCTTTCCCATTGTTTGGACTGTTCGTTCCACCGTTTGTTTGCTTTGGAAGAATATGCTTTCAGGCGTTCAATATCTTCTTCCAATAGCCAGGAGTAGTCAACAGAACGGTCAGGTCTGACTATTCTGATAAAACAACCTATTGCAGCATGTCCTTTATGAGGAAGATTGCACTTATATTCTACGTTCTTGATATCACCTGTAACCGAGCAGGAGAAATTGTCATTGTCATATACAACTACAGGATTGTCTGCATATAATATTTGTCCGGAAGCTGTTCTCATTGAAAGTTCTCCGTAACCTGATATTTTCAGATTGCATCTTGCTTCATAAACATTTTCTCCTCTCTGATTTTTCCCGATATTTACAGATCTTGGTATAAGATATGCTAAAGCTTGTGCACCTGGTTCTACGCTAAGATTGCATACTGCAAGATCTATCATTGCTGTATATATCGAAAATGCTGTACATTTTTTCAGGTTAACATTTTCTGACAGCAGTTTGTGAAAGTTCTGGCTTTCTCTTTCGAAAAAAGCTTCACCAGATTTTCCCCACATAAGGTTATATATGTCAATAACCTTTTCTTTTACACTTTCGCATTCCAGGATATTGTCTGCATTGTAATTTGCAAACTCACTCAGTTTCATTGATACGTTACTCATAATTTCTGTAGTTTAAGTTCAAGGTAGCTTTTTAACTGACGCTGTTGTGCTTCGTCCAGCGTGATTGTTTTCTCAGAATAACTGTCATCCTCTTTAAGAATGACTACGACATCACCGTTAGGCTTTTCACCAAAAAGGAGAACAGATTTTTTTTCTTTTTCTTCCATGACTTTTTATTTTTTTAGGTTATAAAAAAAGCCTGCCGGATAACTCCAGCAAGCTGTAAAATTCAAAGGGGAAATATAAAGGGGTTATATTATCAATAACTATTATATATCATTATCTATAGCATTTGCTAGTATTTGCTGGCATTTGCTAGATATTATATTGTTTTGAGATATATAAATGATTGATTATTAACTATTTATTCTTGTTGTGTATTTTTATTTTTAAACCTTATTTTTGTTAGATTAAATTGAAATACATAGCAGATATTAGCATTTGCTAGCAAACTTATCAAAACTTAGCAAATGCTAGCAAATGCTATCTTTTGCTAGATATTTTTCACAAAAGAATATAATTATCCCATTTAGCAGACTGGTAAAAAAAATCTGCTATTAAATTATCTCCAGATTGTTTTTTAAGGTTTGCATTACTAGCTCGTAGACTGTTGTCTTTTGCCGTCATCTTGCGGAACGTCTTGCGGGACATCTTGCCTGATATGTCTGCTTGTTTTTTGCCATGCTTTTCTGTATTATCTAACAGCAGCTTTTCTGACTACTTGACACGCATCAACCGGAACTCATTCCCAACGCATTTCCAACGCATACGACAATCAAACGCCCTGGCGTACTGGTGCTTCACCTAAAAAGAAATCTATTGATGTGGCTGATACAGGACTCGAACCTGATGTGTGCCGAAAAAATTCTTCACTTCAGCCTGCCACCGCTACCTTGGAATGGCTACGTTTATAGGGTTTACGGCTCCCTCATTCTACAAATTAATGAGAAAATGTGTGGATCGGCACGGGCTTGAACCGTGGACCTTCAGATTATGAGTCTGCTGCTCTGACCGACTGAGCTACCAATCCGTGACTTCCGACCTTCACAGGCAGGAAGAACCAACTAGTAAAAAAATTATGAAAAACACTAACACATTACATCAACAACGTGTGTTCATCCAATATGGCTTATCCTCTTTTATCATTCATTTTTATTAATATTTTCGCAATTTGGTGAGGATGAGCTAGTGCAACCCATTTCAGGGGGAAGTTCATCCATAAGTCTTTCAAATAAGACTTTAACAAAGTTCTGCATGGTATTTTCCTGAATATACAGCTGCTTTTTCTTGTGCTCCGATAATTTATTAAATAAGTCTGATTTAATAAAAGCAGACAACTTATTCAATTTTGAAACCTCTATATTGTATTCTAAACGAAGCCTATCAACAAACGTTTCTGTGCATTGGTATGCTTTTTCGAATACATTCTTTGGCGACCAACTTTCGTAACCGTCCTCATACTTTACCAGATATCCCATGTAAGAATCTCCCGGATTTTCTGTATTTGCATAAGGATCTCTTCCGGAATAAGCTCTAAATTCTCCTAAACTCATTGGTTTAGCAGAAACTTCTTTTGTACCTGTGTACTTTTTCATTTCTTCCATAATAATTGATTTTAAAAAACTGTTCCCCTCGAAGGCTTAAACCTAACACAGTTTTAAACTGGTGGAATCTTACCACAGGGGTAGCCGCAAGCGCAATCTTGTCATTAAGGGACATACCCAGCTAAAATCTAAAGCAATTTCTTATCTTTAAGAACTTGGAATATAATGCTATAAAAAAGCCTAGAAGCCATAACAGCGTTTCCGCTAGGCAACATTTCTTTTTTAAAGCATGTTTTATGTCAAAAATGTCAAAGACCGTTTCTATTGTCACCCGTCCGGGAATCGAACCCGGATCAGAAGTTTAGGAAACTTCCGTTCTGTCCGTTGAACTAACAGGCGCTTGTTCTTGGCCGTCCTGCTCTTGCACGTTCTATTGATGCGTGCTTAAGAACGTCCCATGCGTTACAGAACAGCTTGGCGTTCTGCTTGTCGCTCTTCTTGGTGTATCTTATCTTGCCTGAATCAAGAAGCATCGAAAGCCTTTTCATTCCTCCTACGATTGATGCGGATTCGCGAAGGCCGAAAGTCTTGTCATTCATGGCAAGGAATATTGCTGTTTCATTGAGCATCGTAGAAGGCTTTATTGTTAAGGTATTCTTTTGCTATCTCCGTATTTCCGGCATCAGGTCCAACCTTGCACTTAATAGACTCTATTGCGTTTTCGCTTAGGTTACTTACTATTTTGGAAGAATAGTCTTTGTGGTTGGATAGAATTATTACTGACATAACAGCTACTGCTATGGCCAGTGCAATCTTGCTGATAGTGTTCATATTCATAATTTTTTAGGTATTGCGGTTATAGTTATCTTTGATTCTTTGCGGTTAATGCTTACTTTGTATCTTTCAACTTCGGGGTTTATACGTCTAAATCCGCATTCGTATGCAAGTTGTTTTGCGCATAAACATGCGTTCCCTTCTAAATGCCAAGTCATAGATGTTCCTGGCTTGATTTTCTGGATGTCTGATACTGTTACTTTTTCCATTTTTAATAGATAAATTTCTATGCAAACAGAAAAGAAATAGCTATCTTTGTAGAAAGAGATTGAGTGTCTACTATGTAGCCGCTTCTTTTTTGTTTGTATCAGGTTGCTTTCTTTCTTTGTTTCCTGCTGCAAATGTAATAGATATTCTATTATAAACAATAGATAATCTATTGAAAGATTGTTTTATTAACATTTATTTTCTTTTTTGTATGGGTTTGTTAGAACGGGCTAAAGAATTTATTGCTGCTAAATCGCTAACTCCGAAGCAGTTTGAACAGATTGTAGGACTTAGCAACGGTGCTTTTTCAAAACTTAGTGATAGTACAAGAAGAAGTACAGTTGATAGAATATCTAATGCTTTTCCTGAATTAAATGTGTCTTGGCTTATTAATGGAGAGGGAGATATGTTAAATAAGAATGTATCTGATACATCTATAGGCAAAAATAAAAACGAGAAAAATGATACTCGCCCACGTATACCATACGATGCAGCCGCCGGAACCTTAACTGAAACAGTAGAAGGAATAACAGAATATGAATGTGAGGAAGTTCCTGTAATCAGTGTTTTCCCTAAGTATGATTTTACGATCCGCATTGTTGGGCGAAGTATGGAACCAGAATACTTTGCCGGCGACGAAGTTGCTTGCCTGAATGTAAACGAAAAGAGGTTTCTCCAGTGGGGCAGAGTGCATGTTCTTGATACAACTCAGGGAGTTATCATAAAAAGAATATATGATGCGGGGGATTGTATTGTATGTAGATCATACAATCCGGAGTTCCCGGATTTCTCGATTCCTAAAGAGGATATCAGATCTTATAATTTAGTTGTGGGTAGTTTAAGACTTTAAAAAATGGATAGTATAAAATTTCTATCTTCAGAAAGCGTAGATAATCTTTCTGTTTTAAATATTTATATAGGTAAAGATAAAAAATCTTCGATAGAATATTTATCGAAGATTTTTAATGTGATTGAAAAAGATAAATCATTTACAATAGAAAATTATAATATACCCGATACTTCCTATAAAGTTTCTATAACATTTTATGTTAATGATATTGACAAAATTGGAAGTATAAGAATTATATGTGCTTTTTTTAATAAGCATGATTGTGAAAGCTTGATGCTTTATTATGAAAATTTACTACCTAATAAATTGCTTGAAAAAAAACAGAATCATGCAGGTAATACTGGGGAAATTAAGAGGTTTTGTGGAAAGATAGTAACGGTAGAAGAATATATATCAGAACCACAAAATATTGGCATGAGATATATTTGTATGCTAAATATAAGATCCGTATATGAAGGAGTAAATGATCTTTTGACTATAAAAAAGATAGCTTTTAGAGCATATGAGCCTATAGAAAGACATTCTAATTTTCCATTGTTTAAATTTAATTTTAAAGTAAATAAATCTATAATTATTAAAATAGCTTTATCTGTTTTATTATTGATTGCAATATATATGTATGTGATGAATAATAGATATATAATTAAACCTCCATACAGATATGATAAATGGACAAATAAAGCAGAATATATACATTATGATAGAAGATATTAATTATCGAAAAAGTACCTTTTTAAAATAATAAAGTATAAGTAAATAACTAACAATCAGTATATTAATTTGCAATCTGATAATACATTCGTAATGAGTAAGTCGCGGGTTCGAGTCCCGCTTTCGGCTCTTCAGAAAAAGAGATATACTGAAAATAAAAAGTATATCTCTTTTTATTTTTCTTTACCTCTTTTGAACTCTGTGTGATTTGATAAATGGTTATAAAAAATACTTTTTGTATTGCTATTTTAAACAATCTGTCCTATTTTTGCTGTCAAAATATTATAACTGATACATTTGTTACAACATGAAATATTCTTTTATATCGGCAGAAGAAGCTGCCGCCAGTATTCATAATGGAAACACGATAGGCATAGGAGGCTTCTCGTCTGTGGGAACACCTAAGGCTGTTCCGGCTGCTTTGGCCGTTTATGCCGAAAAACTACACAGTGAAGGTAAAGAGTTTAAAGTTGGACTTATAACCGGAGGAGCTACCGGAAGTCAGGTTGATTCTGCATTGGCACAGGCACATGCCGTAGCTTTTCGTACTCCTTTTCAGTCGAATAAAGAAATGCGTAATGCTATCAATGTAGGAGAAGTACAGTATTATGACGTGCATCTTTCGCAGATAGGTCAGGATGTACGTTACGGTTTTCTGGGAGATATAGATGTAGCTATTGTTGAGGCATCCGACATCACAGAAGAAGGAGATATTGTGCTTAGTACATCGGTCGGAATTTCTCCCACCTTGATACAGGTTGCCCATAAGGTTATTATTGAGTTAAACGAAGCCCATGCCGGCAAGTTGACCGGAATGCATGATATCTATATTCCTGATGCTCCACCATACCGAAGAGAGATTCCGATTTATCGGGTAAATGATCGCGCAGGAAGTATCAGTGTAAGGGTTAATCCGGAAAAGGTTGTAGGAGTGGTTCGCACGAATGAACGAGATCGGATAGCAGCTTTTACTCCACTGAATGATACTACTAGTCGGATTGGGCAGAATGTTGCTGATTTTCTTTTGGGAGAATATCAGCGGGGAGCCATACCACGAGAGTTTCTGCCATTGCAGTCAGGGGTAGGTAATATAGCTAATGCTGTGTTAGGAGCATTGGGAGCCGATAAAAAACTCCCGGCATTTTCCATGTATACGGAAGTCATTCAAAATTCAGTTATCGATCTGATGATGCAAGAGCGCATCCGTTTTGTTGCCGGAAGTTCGTTGACATTGTCTGATGACCGTCTGGATATGCTCTATGATAATATTGATGTGATGAAAGAAAGAGTCTTGTTGCGTCCGCAGGAGATAACCAATCATCCCGAAATGATTCGTCGTTTGGGAATAATAGCGGTCAATACAGCTCTGGAAGCAGATATATTTGGCAATGTCAACAGTACACATGTCTTAGGCAGCAAGATGATGAATGGAATTGGAGGTTCGGCCGATTTTGCACGAAATGCCTATCTCTCCATATTTACTACTCCTTCTACGGCTAAAGATGGACTTATTTCATCGATTGTTCCTCATGTTTCGCATGTAGACAGTACTGAACACGATGTACGCATCTTGGTTACCGAACAAGGCGTTGCTGATTTGCGTGGCAAGTCACCTTCACAGCGTGCACGTTGTATCATTGAAAACTGTGCTCATCCTGATTATAAAGAGCTGCTTTGGGATTATCTGAAGCTTTCGGAAGGAAAAGGATGTCATACTCCTATGTCATTGCGTAATGCACTGAAGATGCATATAGCGTTTGCTGAAACAGGAGATATGCGGAATACAAAGTTTGAAATGTAATGCTTTATAAAAAATACGGCATTTGTTCCATCAGAGGACAAATGCCGTATACTGTATTTTAGAATTCGAATTTCTCTATCTTCATTTCAGCCAGTTCTTCTATCTGTGGAACCAGTGTCATAAAGTGGGGAGTATGTTCGTGAGCTGACAATGCTTCTGCATCTTTCCATGTTTCGCAAATCATCAGTACATCGTGGCGAGTTGCACTTTCGAATACATCGTAAGCAATACAGCCTTTATCTTTTTGAGATGCTGTTACAAGTTCTTTAGCAGCAACGAGTACTGCTTCACGCTTTTCTTCTTTTACTCTGATAAATACGTTTAGTCTGATCATAATATTGTATATATTTATATTGAATTACTATTTGCCTGAAACAGGCAGTTCTTTCTTTAAACAAATATAAAAGGCGAAAGATTATGATATTTGGATATCTTAACTTTTCGCCCTTTACTTACTCCTTATTTATATTGTCTGTATTACCATTCTACAAACTTACCTCTTGCTCTACGTTCTTTCAAGATAGCTGCAAGACGTTTGTTCTTTGATGACGCGATATATTTACGTCCGAAGATATTAGGAATAGCAACACCTAGTGCAATACACATAATAACCAGTCCCGAGTTTACACCACTTTCGATAGCCTTCATCAGCGGGGTAACTTGATCGATTGACTGAACGTTCATATTGATTAAACCGAACAGCATGCGATACATCAATACTCCCGGAATCATAGGGATGACAGATGGGATGGTTAGCACATGGTTGGGCACATGGAACCAGTGTACGGCTTTAATTGCAATTAAGCTAACCAATACAGAACCGGCAAACGAACCGATAACCAGACCCATATCCAGACCAATGTTGTCTGTGCTTGGTCCAAGGTTTACGAAATTACGGGTACATACAGCGAGTATTCCTCCTATAGCTACTACCCATAATAACCGGCGTTGGATATTGAAGATCATAGAGAAGCCCATGGCCGAGATAGCTGCAGCAAGTGCATATTCCCAATAAGCGTGGTGAGGAACCATACTGATAGTCGGGAAGAAGTCGGCGATGCTACATAATTTTACAGCAAAGGCAATACCGAATGCCATAGCTGCCACCATTAACAAGGTATTGACTGCACGTACGATACCTACTTGTATGTAATTGTCGAGCATATCGTCTACAAAGTTAATCAATGGAACCCCCGGCACGATGAACAGTGCGCATGCCAGCAACGGATGCCACGGAGTATTAGTCCATTCGGCAGGAAGGAAGGTAGAGGCCCATGCTATCATAGTAGCAATGAATGCAGAAATGGCAATACCCATATAATGATTCAAGCCCGACTCGTTACATTTCTGTCTTACGCGCATACCGATAATAGCGGCAATAGACGCATATAAGAATGCCATCCAGTCGCAACCGAACTGAATACAGAATCCTCCACAGGCAAAACCTGCTCCGATAGCGACTTGCAGGGGAGTATAATTACGCTTCTTGGTACGTATTTTCTCTAGCTCTTCTTCATACTGGTCGAGCGTGTAGTCATTTTCTATAGCTCTCCATGAGAGTTTGCTCACTTCAGAAATAGCAGTCATGTTTACGCCATGTCCTTCGATTCGCTGGAATTTTGTAAACGAATAATCGCCGTCACTTACATTCACCATCAGCATGGTGAAACTTACGTTAATGTGCAACTTTTCTTCGGGGATACCTAAATAAGCTGCTGTACGCTTCATGTTTCTCACAATTCGATTGGTATCAGCCAAACTCTCTACCAAAAGTTTTCCTGTACGAAGCAAAAGATCAACTCGCCGGTGCAACTGCTGGTCGTGAACCTTTACAGTAGTTTCTAAATGTTCCTCTAATATCATTTTGTTTAAAGATTTTTTTCGGATGCAAAGTTAGCAAAAATATTATTCAGAGGCGAGCTTTCCCGTTCTGAAAGTATGAAAAAGATAGGAAAAACATCATGGGAATCTGAATGTTGGTGTTGATTCTTTTAGAAAAGAACGAGGAAAATATTTTGCATGTTTCTTTTTATAGGGAGATAGGAGAAGAGAAAATGGGGAATAAAAACGTGGCTTGATTGTGGATAATTTCCACAACTTATCAGAAAAATCCTCAACTTCTGTTTATATTCGTTTGTCATGATGCTCTGATTTTCAATATACAAAAATATTTTCGTACCTTTGGCACAGGTATTGCCCTTGTTCCTATGGCATCTAATAATAAAAAAATCAAAAAGAAAGTATGAAACGTTTTTTGACAAGGAAAGAATTAAAGTTAAAAAAGAAGCAGAGTATTTATGCTGCAATCGGCATCGTCATTATCATTGCACTTTATTTGTTTCTCACACGAGAAAAGCATGTTGAGCCTGAAGCTCCTATAGTTTGTGTTGCTCCTGTTCAGCAACAGGATGTAGAATTGTATGGAGAATACGTAGGCCGTATTCGTGCGCAACAATTCGTCGAGGTCCGTGCCCGTGTGGAAGGTTTCCTTGAACAGATGTTATTTGCCGAGGGTACATATGTAAAACGTAATCAGGTACTTTTTGTTATCAATCAAGACCAGTATCGTGCCAAAGCCGATAAGGTACGTGCGCAGTTGAAGAAAGATGAGGCTCAGGCCCGTAAGGCTGAACGTGACCTGGAACGTATCCGGCCGTTGTATCAGCAGAATGCTGCCAGCCAGCTTGACCTTGATAATGCTGTAGCTGCATACGAAACGGCTGTGGCCAGTGTTGGTATGAGCCGTGCTGATCTGGATCAGGCAGAACTTGAATTGGGATATACGATTGTTCGTTCTCCTATTTCCGGTCAGATAAGTGAAAGACACGTCGATTTGGGAACTTTAGTAGGCGGAAGCGGTAAATCGTTGCTTGCTACTATCGTGAAAAGTGATACAGTGCTTGTCGATTTCAGTATGACGGCACTCGATTATCTGAAAAGTAAGGAGCGTAATGTTACATTGGGACAGAAAGATTCTACTCGCTCATGGCAGCCTACTGTTACTATTACTTTGCCCGACAACAGTGTATACGAACAGAAAGGTGTAGTAGATTTTGCGGAGCCTCAGGTTAATCCGAAAACCGGAACATTCTCCGTACGTGCAGAAATGGCAAATCCTGAGCATGTTCTTTTGCCGGGACAGTTTACCAAGGTAAAACTTTTGCTTGATGTACGTGAAAATGCTACCGTTGTTCCACAAAAATCATTGATTATAGAAAAGGGTGGAGCCTATGTTTTCGTAATGCGCCGTGACTCTACTGTAGAAAAGCGTTTTATCGAACTTGGACCTGAATTCCAGAATAATATGGTAGTAGAAAGAGGACTTGCACCGGGAGAAATGATTGTAACTGAAGGTTACCACAAACTGACTCCGGGACTGAAAGTCCGTGTAGGTGAGGCTCCGAAGGCAGAGTCGGAAGAACAGAAAGAGGATTAACCATATTAACCCATTAAACTTTACGATTCATGAAAGTGAGTTTCTTTATCGACAGACCGGTCTTTTCGGCTGTCATCTCTATATTAATAGTTATTGTGGGTATTATCGGACTGCAAATGTTGCCGATAGACCAGTACCCTCAAATCACTCCTCCGGTAGTGAAGATCAGTGCATCTTATCCGGGTGCAAGTGCCGTGACTGTATCGCAGGCTGTTGCTACACCGATAGAGCAGGAACTTAATGGTACTCCTGGTATGCTTTATATGGAGTCGAACAGCTCCAACTCAGGAGGTTTCTCGGCAACTGTAACATTCGATATTTCAGCAGATCCTGATTTGGCTGCGGTAGAAATACAGAACCGTATCAAGCTGGCGGAATCGAGACTTCCTGCCGAAGTTATCCAAAACGGTATTTCGGTGGAAAAACAGGCAGCCAGCCAGTTGATGACCATCTGTCTTCGTTCGGATGATCCGAAGTTTGACGAAATTTATTTGAGTAACTTTGCGACAATCAATGTGCTCGACTTGCTTCGTCGTGTGCCTGGAGTAGGACGTGTGTCAAATATCGGTAGCCGCTATTACGCGATGCAGATATGGGTAGATCCGGCCAAACTGGCTAATTTCGGACTGACTGTACAGGATGTTCAGAATGCTTTAAAAGACCAGAACCGTGAGTCGGCAGCTGGTGTGCTGGGACAGCAGCCGGTCAGCGGATTGGATATTACCATTCCTATCACGGCTCAGGGCCGTCTTTCTACGGTTAGCCAGTTCGAAGAAATCGTGCTTCGTGCCAATGCCGACGGTTCGCTTATCCGTATGCGTGATGTTGCACGCGTTTCACTCGAAGCTTCCTCGTATACTACGGAGAGTGGTATAAACGGAGGTAATGCGGCTGTATTAGGTATTTACATGTTGCCTGGTGCAAACGCAATGGATGTAGCAGAAAAAGTAAAGGAAACGATGGAGGAAATCAGTAAGAATTTCCCCGAAGGATTGCAGTATGAGATACCGTTTGATATAACGACATATATTTCAGAATCTATTCATGAGGTATATAAAACCTTGTTCGAGGCATTGGTTCTGGTTATTATCGTGGTATTCCTTTCTCTGCAAAGCTGGCGTGCAACGGTTATCCCGATTGTGGCTGTGCCCATCTCCTTGATCGGAACATTCGGTTTTATGCTTATATTCGGCTTCTCGCTCAATATGCTTACTTTGCTGGGATTGATTCTTGCCATCGGTATTGTGGTGGACGATGCCATTGTGGTAGTAGAAAATGTTGAACGTATCATGGAAGAAGAGAAGCTCAGTCCATATGAAGCTACTAAGAAAGCTATGGACGGACTGACAGGTGCTTTGATTGCAACTTCAATGGTTCTTGCAGCAGTATTCGTTCCGGTAAGTTTTCTGTCGGGTATTACAGGCCAGCTGTATCGTCAGTTCAGTGTGACTATTGCCGTATCTGTAATCCTTTCTACTGTTGTAGCATTGACTTTGAGCCCGGTAATGTGTTCGCTCATTTTGAAGCCAACCGATCCTAATAAGCCGAAAAATCGCGTGTTTACATTCATCAATAAATGGCTTGCTATTGGAAATACTAAATATGTGGCAGGTATAAAGAGAGTTGTCAAACATCCGCGTCGGGTGATAGTCGGTTTTGGTATCGTAATTATATGTATATTTATGTTCCACCGTCTGGTTCCTACCAGCTTCCTTCCTACTGAAGATCAGGGATTCTTTACCGTAGAGCTTGAACTACCGGAAGGTACTACACTGGAAAGAACCCGTGAGGTAACCGACAGAGCTGTAGCTTTCCTGATGAAAGATCCGTCTGTAGAATATGTTCAGAACGTTACCGGTAGTAGTCCGCGTGTAGGAACCAGTCAGGCCCGCAGTCAGCTTACCGTGATACTGAAAGAATGGAAACAGCGAGATGATACAACTATCGGACAAATCATGCAGGATGTTCAGGATGAACTGAAGCAGTATCCTGAGTGCAAAGTCTATTTGTCTACTCCTCCTGTTATTCCGGGATTGGGTACTTCAGGTGGTTTTGAAATGCAGCTTGAAGCTCGTGGAGATGCAACTTATGATGATCTGGTTCGTGCTACCGATACATTGATGTATTATGCTTCGCAACGTAAGGAATTTGCAGGACTTTCTACTTCGTTGCAGGCTGAAATACCTCAGTTGTATTTCGATGTTGACCGTGATAAAGTCAAATTGTCGGGAGTGCCGATGGCAGATGTCTTCTCTACCATGAAAGCTTATACAGGTTCGGTATATGTGAACGACTTTAATATGTTCAACCGTATTTATCGTGTATATATTCAGGCTGAGGCCCCTTATCGTGAGCACCGTGACAATATCGGCTTGTATTTCGTGAGAGGAAGTGACGGCGATATGATTCCGCTGACTTCACTGGGTACAACCGATTATACGACTGGTCCGGGTAGTATTAAGCGATTCAATATGTTTAATACTTCCATTATTCGCGGTACGGCAGCCAATGGCGCCAGCTCCGGACAGGTAATGGAGATTCTGGAACAGATTGCACGCGAAAAGCTTCCAAGTAACATTGGTGTTGAGTGGAGTGGACTTTCTTATCAGGAAAAGCAGGCGGGAGGTCAGACCGGAGCCATTATCGCATTGGTATTCTTGTTTGTATTTTTGTTCCTTGCTGCACTGTATGAAAGTTGGAGTATTCCTATTGCCGTGCTTATTTCACTTCCGGTAGCTGTGCTTGGAGCGTATGCCGGCGTAGCTTTATGTGGATTGGAAAATGATACCTATTTCCAGATTGGTTTGGTTATGTTGATTGGTCTGGCAGCCAAGAATGCCATTTTGATTGTTGAGTTTGCCAAAGAGGAAGTAGATAATGGAAAAGACCTGGTGGAAGCAGCTTTGCATGCAGCTCATCTTCGTTTCCGTCCTATCCTGATGACATCACTGGCTTTCATTCTGGGTATGGTTCCTATGGTTATTGCAACCGGACCGGGTTCGGCCAGCCGTCAAGCTATCGGAACGGGTGTATTCTTTGGTATGATTGTCGCTGTGACGGTAGGTATTTTGCTTGTGCCTTTCTTCTTTGTGATGATTTATAAGGCGAAAAACAAGCTGAAAACAAAAAAAAGCTAATTAACAAAACCTGAAACGTATGAAACGAACGAAATATACTTATCGCTTTTTATACATGCTGACAACTCTGTTGTTTTTGGGCAGTTGTCAGTTGGGCAAACATTATACTCGTCCGAAACTGGACTTGCCCGAAACGCTCGACAGCATGAGTGTAGACACTGTTTCCATCGGAGATTATCCGTGGGAACAGCTCTACACCGATACGACCTTGCAAGGATTGATACGTAAGACCTTGTCGTATAATAAAGATATGCTGATAGCCGCAGCGCGCGTTAAGGAGTTGGCTGCAATGAAACGCATTGATTATGCAAATATGTTCCCGGCAGTCGGTGCAAAGGTGTATGCTGAGAAGGAAGCGGAGAATTATGGAGGCAATCATTATAAGTCCGATTATGAGATTGATGCCAAGGCTTCTGTTTCGTGGGAGCTTGATTTATGGGGCAATCTTCGTTGGGCACGCGATAAGAGTCTTGCCGAATTTATGGGATCTGTCGAAAATCAGCGTGCGCTTCGTATGAGTCTGGTTGCACAGGTTGCTCAGGCTTACTTTGAACTGGTTGCGTTGGATAATGAACTGTCTATCGTACAAAAGACAGTAGATGCCCGTCGGGAAAGTTTGCATTTGGCGCGCGTGCGTTACGAAGGTGGACTGACTTCTGAAACTGCTTTTCGTCAGGCACAGGTGGAGTTGGCACGAACAGCAACATTGGTTCCTGACCTGGAGCGTAAGATTTCTCTGAAAGAAAATGAAATCGCATTTTTAAGTGGCGAATATCCACATCATATCAAACGTTCGGTGTTGCCCGAAGATGTTATGCTTTCTGCCAGTTTACCCGTAGGTTTGCCTTCAGCACTGCTGGAACGCCGGCCGGATATCCGTCAGGCAGAGCAGGCTGTCATTGCTGCAAATGCTGCGGTAGGAGTGGCTTTTACCAATTTGTTTCCTCGCATAACGTTGACTGCTACTTATGGTAGCGAGAGTGCTGCATTGAGTGATGTACTGAAATCGCCTTACCATTTGTTGAGTGCTAACATTCTGCAACCGATTTTTGCTATGGGAAAGAATCGTGCGATGCTGAAAGCAAAGAAGGCAGCTTGCGAACAAGCAGCTTATGCATACGAAAAAGCTGTACTGAATGCCTTTAAAGATGCTTATAATGCCATAGCCGAATTTAATAAGATAAAGGAAATCTATGAAACTCGTCTGCGTCTGGAACAGGCATCGAAAAGTACTCTTGACCTTGCACAGCTTCAATATCTGAACGGAGTTATCGGTTATATGGATTTGCTGGATGCACAACGTGGATATCTGGACGCTCAGATAGGTTTGAGTAATGCCGTACGCGACAAGCAGATTAGTATGGTAAATCTTTATAAAGCACTTGGAGGAGGCTGGCAAGAATAACCTGTATGACCTGTTTTTTACAGTCGGGAGATAAGTTTTTAAAAAAGATGTAGATTATTTTAAGAAACATATTCGAAATATGCCAATAAATCTTTATCTTTGCATCCCGAATTGTGATGTACCCTAATGTGTAGTTTAGTGAAACAGGTAAAGAAAAAAGGTTTTACTCCGGATTCGAGATTGCAGAATTTGATTCAGGCAGTGGTGGAAAACAGAGGTCTTTTCGGGATTTCGTTTTCCTCGAAGCTTTCCTTTTTTCTGAATAATGCTACATTAGGCATTACTCATTCTGATTTTTTCTTTTGTAAGATTTTAAGCAAATGCGTTAATAATAAAAATACCTGGAATTACTTTTCAGTAAGTTCAGGTATTTTTGTATATATAGAGTAGCCAACTAAACGATACGAAATAATATGGAACCGCTAAAGCATGAATGTGGAGTAGCGATGATTCGCTTGCTGAAACCACTAGAGTATTATCAGGAAAAGTATGGCACGTGGATGTACGGGCTTAATAAGTTGTATTTGCTGATGGAAAAACAGCATAATCGCGGTCAGGAAGCTGCGGGACTTGCGTGTGTAAAACTTCAGGCTGATCCGGGAGAGGAATATATGTTCCGCGAAAGAGGATTGGGAGCTGGAGCCATTACTGAAATATTCGGAACGGTACACAGCTATTTCAAAGATCTTACAGCCGAACAGCTTCGTGATGCTGAATATGCGAAAAAGTGCTTACCCTTTGCCGGAGAGCTCTATATGGGACACTTACGTTATTCTACAACAGGAAAGAGTGGTATTTCGTATGTGCATCCTTTTCTGCGTCGCAATAACTGGCGTGCCAAGAATCTTGCTTTGTGCGGAAACTTCAATCTGACAAATGTGGATGAAATATTCGCCGACATTACTGCCTTCGGACAGCATCCTCGTAAATATGCCGATACATATATCATGTTGGAACAGGTGGGACATCGCTTGGACCGTGAAGTGGAGCGTCTTTACAATGAGTGTAAGGCTGAAGGTCTGGAGGGTATGGATATTACACATGCTATTGAAGACCGTATTGATTTGACTAACGTATTGAAGACATCCAGTCCGAAGTGGGATGGAGGTTATGTGATATGTGGGCTGACTGGTAGTGGTGAAAGTTTTGCTGTACGTGACCCATGGGGTATCCGTCCGGGATTCTGGTATATGGATGAAGAAATTATGGTGCTGGCATCCGAACGTCCGGTTATACAGACAGCATTGAATGTGCCGGCTGACAGTATTCATGAGTTACTGCCCGGACAAGCTATTCTGGTAAACAAAAAGGGAGAAATGCGTCTGGCGCAAATCAATGAGCCGAAAGAAAAGAAGGCTTGTTCGTTCGAACGGATTTATTTCAGTCGAGGAAGTGATATCGATATTTACCGCGAACGTAAGCTGTTGGGTAAGAAACTGGTTAATCCGATACTGAAGGCAATAGACTACGATGTAGTACATACCGTATTCTCTTTCATACCGAATACAGCAGAAGTTGCCTTTTATGGAATGTTGGAAGGTTTCGATAACTATCTGAATGAACTGAAAGTGCAGCGTATTGAGGCCCTGGGACACAAGCCGAGTCATACAGAATTGGAGCAGATTCTGTCACAGCGTATACGTAGTGAGAAAGTTGCAATCAAGGATATCAAATTGCGTACTTTCATTGCTGAAGGAAATACACGTAATGACCTTGCTACACATGTGTACGATATAACTTATGGCAGCTTGATTCCTTATGAAGACAATCTGGTTATTATAGACGACAGTATCGTACGTGGTACTACCTTGAAGCAGAGTATTATCAGCATACTCGACCGTCTTCATCCGAAGAAAATTGTGATTGTATCTTCTTCTCCACAGGTGCGCTATCCTGATTATTACGGTATTGATATGGCAAGTATGGAACAGTTCATTGCTTTCAAGGCCGCGATAGCATTGCTTGAAGAGAGAGGAATGCAGCATGTGATAGAAGAAGCATACCGTAAGTCGAAAGCACAGCTTGGACTTCCGAAGGAAGAGATGGTGAATTACGTGAAAGAAATTTATGCTCCATTCACCGACGAAGAAATTTCTGCCAAGATGGTACAATTGCTGACTCCGGCTGGTACACAGGCAAAGGTTGAAATCGTATATCAGACACTTGATGGATTGCACGAGGCATGTCCGGCACATTTAGGTGACTGGTACTTCAGCGGTGATTATCCGACACCGGGTGGAGTGAAACTCGTCAATCAGGCCTTTATCAATTACGTGGAAGAGATTTATCAGTTCTGAAACGTTACAGAACGAAGTCGCTAGCAGTTTTGGTGCCTTTATATAAAGAAGAAAAACAATATTAAAGAAAACGATATAGATAGAAAATGAGAAATGTTACATTAATCCTCGACGACGGGAGCCGCTTTCATGGCAAGTCGTTCGGTTATGAGAAGCCGGTAGCCGGTGAAGTTGTGTTCAACACCGCAATGACCGGTTATCCGGAAAGCTTGACCGATCCTTCGTATGCAGGTCAGTTAATGACGCTGACTTATCCGCTGGTGGGCAATTATGGAGTTCCTCCTTTCACAATCGAAGCAAACGGTCTGCCTACTTTTATGGAGAGTGAAAAGATTCATGCCGAAGCGATTATTGTAAGCGACTACAGTGAAAAGTATTCTCACTGGAATGCGGTAGAGAGCTTGGGTGACTGGTTAAAGCGTGAACAGATTCCTGGTATTACAGGTATTGATACACGTGAGCTGACCAAGGTATTGCGTGAACATGGTGTGATGATGGGAAAAATCGTTTTCGATGATGAACCAGACAATGTTCCTGAAGCAACTTATGCGGGAGTAAATTACGTAGATAAGGTGTCATGCAAGGAAGTAATCCGTTACAACGAAGGTGAAGGCAAGAAGAAAGTCGTTCTTGTGGACTGTGGCGTGAAATCGAATATCATCCGCTGTTTGCTGAAACGTGATGTAGAGATTATCCGCGTACCTTGGAACTACGATTTCAATTCGCTTGAGCTCGACGGGCTGTTCATTTCAAATGGACCGGGTGACCCTGATACTTGTGATGCTGCTGTACAGAACATTCGTAAAGCTATGCAAAATGAAAAGCTGCCTATTTTCGGAATCTGTATGGGTAACCAGTTGCTTTCGAAAGCAGGAGGAGCAAAAATTTACAAATTGAAATACGGTCACCGCAGCCATAACCAGCCGGTTCGCATGGTAGGAACAGAAAAGTGTTTCATTACTTCACAGAACCATGGTTATGCCGTAGACAATAATACATTAGGAGCCGACTGGGAACCTTTGTTTATCAATATGAATGATGGTTCTAACGAAGGAATCCGCCACAAGAAGAACCCTTGGTTCTCTGCACAGTTCCACCCGGAAGCTGCCAGCGGTCCTACTGATACAGAGTTCCTGTTCGACGAGTTTGTAAAGTTGCTGTAATCCATTAAAAACAAAAGAAAACAATGAAAGAAAATATAAAGAAAGTATTATTGTTAGGTTCCGGAGCTTTGAAAATCGGTGAAGCTGGTGAGTTCGACTATTCAGGTTCGCAGGCACTTAAGGCGTTGAAGGAAGAAGGTATTGAAACTATCCTGATAAATCCGAACATTGCTACCGTACAAACATCGGAAGGCGTGGCAGACAAAATCTATTTTTTGCCTGTTACTCCGTATTTTGTAGAGAAAGTTATTGCCAAAGAACGTCCTGATGGCGTATTATTGTCATTCGGTGGCCAGACAGCCTTGAACTGCGGTGTTGCTCTTTACAAGGCAGGAATATTCGAGAAATACAATGCACGTGTACTCGGTACTCCGGTACAGGCTATCATGGATACAGAAGACCGTGAACTGTTCGTTCAGAAGCTGGATGAAATCAATGTAAAGACCATCAAGAGTGAAGCTGTTGAAAACATCGAAGACGCTCGCCGTGCTGCCAAAGAACTGGGTTATCCGGTTATCATCCGTGCGGCATATGCACTGGGAGGTCTGGGATCTGGTTTCTGCGATAACGAAGAAGAACTGAACGTACTGGCTGAAAAAGCATTCTCTTTCTCTCCGCAGGTTTTGGTAGAAAAGAGCTTGAAAGGTTGGAAGGAAGTAGAATACGAAGTAGTGCGCGACCGTTTCGACAACTGTATTACGGTATGTAACATGGAAAACTTCGACCCGCTGGGTATTCATACCGGTGAGTCTATCGTAATAGCTCCTTCACAGACACTGACAAACAGTGAATATCACAAACTTCGTGAACTTGCAATCCGTATTATCCGTCACATCGGTATCGTAGGAGAATGTAACGTACAGTATGCGTTCGACCCCGAATCGGAAGATTATCGTGTAATCGAAGTAAACGCTCGTCTGAGCCGTTCTTCAGCTTTGGCTTCTAAAGCAACCGGTTATCCGTTGGCTTTCGTTGCTGCCAAGTTGGGTCTGGGTTACGGTTTGTTCGATTTGAAGAACTCGGTTACTAAAACAACTTCTGCATTCTTCGAACCGGCACTGGACTATGTAGTATGTAAAATCCCTCGCTGGGACTTAGGTAAGTTCCACGGAGTAGACCGTGAGCTGGGCTCAAGCATGAAGTCTGTCGGTGAAGTGATGGCTATCGGCCGTACATTCGAAGAAGCTATCCAGAAAGGTCTTCGTATGATTGGTCAAGGCATGCACGGATTTGTAGAAAATAAAGAATTGCAGATTGCCGATATCGACAAGGCATTGCGTGAACCGACCGACAAGCGTATTTTCGTTATCTCGAAGGCAATGCGTGCTGGATATACCGTAGATCAGATTCATGAACTGACAAAGATAGACAAGTGGTTCCTCGACAAGCTGATGAACATCATGCAGACTTCGAAGGAACTTCACGAATGGGGCAACAACCACAAGTTGCTGTCACAGCTTCCAAACGATTTGCTGTACAAGGCAAAACGTCAGGGATTCTCCGATTTCCAGGTTGCACGTGCTATCGGTTACGAAGGAGAAATGGAAGATGCTATCATCGATGTCCGTAACCACCGTAAGAGCGTAGGTATCGTACCGGTCGTTAAACAGATTGATACGCTGGCTGCCGAATATCCGGCACAGACCAACTACCTGTATCTGACTTATAGCGGTGTGGCAAACGATGTACACTATTTGGGCGACCATAAGAGTATCGTTGTTCTTGGTTCGGGTGCTTACCGTATCGGATCGTCAGTAGAGTTTGACTGGTGCGGTGTTCAGGCTCTGAATACTATCCGCAAAGAAGGATACCGTTCGGTTATGATCAACTATAACCCTGAAACAGTATCAACCGATTACGATATGTGCGACCGTCTGTACTTCGACGAACTGACATTCGAACGTGTAATGGATATCCTCGATTTGGAAAATCCTCATGGCGTTATCGTGTCAACCGGAGGACAGATTCCAAACAACCTGGCACTTCGTCTGGATGCTCAGAAAGTAAATATCCTGGGAACTTCTGCTAAGAGCATCGACAATGCTGAAGACCGCGACAAGTTCTCGGCTATGCTCGACCGCATCGGTGTAGACCAGCCTGAATGGAGCGCGCTGACTTCAATGGAAGATATCAACGCCTTTATACAGAAAGTTGGATTCCCTGTATTGGTTCGTCCGTCGTACGTGCTTTCAGGAGCAGCCATGAACGTATGTTCTAATCAGGAAGAGCTGGAACGCTTCTTGCAGCTGGCAGCCAATGTATCGAAGAAACATCCGGTTGTTGTAAGCCAGTTCATCGAACATGCCAAAGAAGTAGAAATGGACGCTGTAGCACAAAACGGAGAAATCGTAGCATATGCTATCAGCGAACACATTGAGTTTGCCGGAGTTCACTCAGGAGATGCAACTATCCAGTTCCCGCCACAGAAACTGTATGTAGAAACAGTTCGCCGTATCAAGCGCATTTCTCGTCAGATTGCTAAAGAACTGAATATCTCTGGTCCGTTCAACATTCAGTTCCTTGCCCGTGAAAACGATATCAAGGTAATCGAATGTAACCTGCGTGCCAGCCGTTCGTTCCCGTTTGTGAGCAAGGTATTGAAGATAAACTTCATTGAACTTGCAACAAAGGTTATGCTTGGCTTGCCGGTAGAAAAACCAGAAAAGAACTTGTTCGAACTCGATTACGTTGGAATCAAGGCAAGTCAGTTCTCATTCAACCGTTTGCAGAAAGCAGACCCTGTATTGGGAGTCGACATGGCTTCAACCGGAGAAGTAGGATGTATCGGTGAAGATACTTCGTGTGCTGTACTGAAATCAATGCTTTCAGTAGGTTACCGCATTCCGGAAAAGAATATCCTGATGTCAACCGGTACACCAAAGCAGAAAGTAGAAATGCTGAAAGCCGCTCAGGAACTGAAGGCAAAAGGTTACAATATCTTTGCAACAGGCGGAACATCAAAATTCCTTGCCGAAAACGGAATAGAGAATACTCGCGTATACTGGCCGAGCGAAGAAGGACATCCGCAGGCATTGGAAATGCTGCATAAGAAAGAGATCGACATGGTAGTAAATATCCCGCGTGACCTTTCTGCCGGAGAACTCGATAACGGTTATAAGATTCGCCGTGCAGCAGTCGACCTGAATATTCCTCTGGTAACAAATGCACGTCTGGCAAGTGCCTTTATCCATGCATTCTGCACGATGACTATCGACGATATCGCTATCAAGAGCTGGGACGAATATAAATAATCCTGCCTCTTGATAAAATAAATATTACTTAAGTGCCACTTCGGAAAAGGAAAATTTCCGGGTGGCGCTTTTTCTTTAAAAAGGCTGTTTCCTCATGGCAGGATTCAGCCTTTTGTTATTCCTTTACGCATTTTTTATGATATCGATGTAAGTATATTCCCGAACGAGCGACTAAATAAAGTAAAAAACATGTAGAAACCAGATGCTGTATGAATAAAACCCTGCAACAAGAAAAAGACTTTCTCCTGCTGATAGAGTCGCACAAACGAGTCATTTATAAAGTCTGTTACATGTATGCAACCGACGATGAACTGTTGAACGACTTGTATCAGGAAATAGTAATGAACCTTTGGCGCGCCTATCCCAGTTTTCGTGGCGAAAGCTCTCCAGCCACGTGGATATACCGCATCAGCCTGAACACATGCATTTCGTACCGGCGGAAATCAAAACATCAGATTCAGGCTGTAACCTTACCGGTCAATTTCGAAGCTTTTGCCGAAGATGACGGGAACAAATCGTCGCAATTGCGTGAGCTTTACCGGCTGATACACGCACTCAATCCGCTGGAACGGGCACTTATCCTGCTTTGGCTGGAAGAAAGAAGCTACGATGAAATAGCCCGGATAGTGGGAATATCGAAAAACAATGTCGGTGTCCGTCTGAATCGTATCCGTGAAAAACTGAAAAATATGTCGAACCAATAAATGTCTGCTTTATGGAACTTGAAGAACTGAAAAATCAATGGAACTTGCTTAGTGAACAACTGAAGAAGAATGAAATCATCAATCATGAAGCGATAAAAAGAATGATAGAAAAACGTACCCTGAGCGCTCGCGACCGTCTGATAGGGGCCAATGTTATTGCCGTTTTTGTACTTACAGGCATGCTGTTTCTGTTTCCACTAGCAGCTACCCGAGTAATTATCAGACAAGAACTTCTCTGGATGTTCTACATCGTGTTTCCACTCCTCATTCTATATTCACTATGGAACATACATGTATTGTATAAATTCAATCTGGCTACCCGTACCTTACTCGAACTCCACCGTTGGATATTATCCTATAAGCGCAGGCTTCGCATAGAAATCTGGTGTACTCCCTTTCTTACACTGGGACTTTTTATCTCTGTTTTCCTTATTCATCATCACTACCGCAATCTGCTTATGGTTGTTTTCGATATCCTGATGCTGTCTGTGGGGATGATGGCAGGATATATATGTTATCGCTATGTAGATAAGCGTTCGGTAGATGAAATAGAGCAAGGAATGAAAGACTTGCAGGACCTGGAGTAGGTTAAATACATCAGAAAAACAGGATAGTTGGCAGTGTTGTCAGATTGTTGGGCAACATTGCCAAAACCATTGCTGAAGTTTTATGAAAAACATGCTGAATTTTTGCTAAAACTTTGTACAAACTTTTTGAAAGTTTGTACGAAAGATAAAATAATTTGTACAAATAAATGACATAATTTGTACATCTTTTCCGAAACACATGCTGAATACTTTGGGGAATGATGGACGGGGTATGATGATTTACAGAAATAATATTTTATTTTTGTGAAAAATAAAATAGATAATCATGTCAAAGCAACAAAAAGCATTATCTCCAGAACAATATATCCGCCAGCGAGCACGTAAGTTGCCCATTGGTGATTGTTATCTCACAGAAGGATGGGAAGACTGTGGAGAATTGATGGTATGGGTAACCCGGTGTCACCCGCAGCAAACCTATACAGTAGGAATTTATCTCATTGATACATTCTGCTGTGGAGTAAAAGATAGTCACTGGTATTTCAGCCTCGATAAATCGGATTATGCAGACTTGCTGAAAAAGATGGAAGAATGTGAAGACTTGAAGAAAGTTTCTTACGAAGAGGTTCATAATCTGATATACGGAGTGATTTCCTTTGCTCAGGAAGGAGGCATAGAACCAGATTCGTCATTTAACCTTACTCAGTTCCTTTTGGAGGAAGATACAGAGGATATTCCTTTAATAGAATATACATTTGGAAAAGACGGAAGGCATTGTATATTTGCTGACAACCGCTTGGAGCTGTCTGCCTATGTAACCAAGCTTCAGAAGGCTTTGGGAGATGATTTTTTGTTCGTATTGCCGGACATGGATAAACCTATGGAAGGACGTGAATACTCGGGTTTTGATTTTACAGGATTATCTTCGGATGAAACAGATACCGAAAGATATTCTTTTACGTACACCGGTTATCCTGAGAACTTGTCTGTAAAATATGAATGGCTGATTCCTTTATTAAGTAATCCGGTTAATGCGCTTTATTTGTCTGATGAGTCGATTAAGTCAATTCTGGCAGTGCCTCGGGATGAACTGAGGAAAGATTTAGAACAGATTGTGCTTTATGAAACAGGACGTACCTGCGAAGAGATATCCGACGAATGCTGGGATAACAAGACTGATACAGAACTTCTGCATTGTATCGTATTATTGGGTGAGGTCGGTAATGAAGAATCCTTGTCGACTGTATTGCTGTCGCTGTGTCAGAATCAGGACTATTATGATTTCCATTTTGGAGATATGGCGGAAGAAGCTTACGTGCCTACGCTTTATATGTTGGGAAAAGACCATCTGGACAAGCTAATGGAATATATGAAAACTCCGGGGCTTTATTCATTTGCCCGTATTCATATAGTCGAGGCTGTAGCCCGGATTTGCCGTTATCAGCCAGAGCGCCGTCTGGAAGTCATAGAGTGGTTCCGCCATCTGCTGAGCTTTTACGATGGTAGACTGGAAACTTGTCAGTGTTGCGATGGCATGCTTATAGGTATGCTGGCGAATAGTCTGATAGATATGCATGCTACGGAATTACTGCCTGAAATAAAGAAACTGTATGACACGGGTCTGGTAGATGAAATGTGTTGCGGTGACTTTGAAGAAGTTCAGAATGAGATATTGCATAGTTCATCAGACTTGAGTGAAAATTATCCTGTAGATATCTATGAAAGATATCATCGCTTGAAAAGATGGATATAGTTTGGTGAGGGCTATGTAGGAATAAGTTTGATTTTTATATCTTATGAATTTTATCGTATACTAATAATTTGTATTTAAATAATATATTCATATTCCAGCATTAGTATATTTAATTTATTCTTTGATTTATTTTGAATACGTAGTTGTTTTCCGTACATTTATAGAGCAATTAAAAAGTAACTTTATGAGAGTGTAATATATAAGAGTTAATTCAACAGGTGACAGACTGAATACAGACAAGTAGGAAGCTTAAAAGTTTATACAGAGATACTAAAAATTGAAGTTACTGGTGTTTTGAGGAAAAGATAAGTGGAGTATAAAGATGAATTCCGAACGTCCTATGTTGGTTGAGGTCTTAGGATTTTGCGAAAGCAATTCATTTGATATAGAACTTAGTCGCTTAGGTGGAAATGCCTTTGAACCGCTTGAGGTGGTCAAAAGACTTGTAAATTACAAAATCAAAAAGAACAATTATCTTGGCTATATAAAATAAATAGCTATTAACCTTTCCTACAATTATGGTTGCTATTTCATTCGCTTACATACAGTAGAAAGGGAAAATATTAAATTTTGTTTGAATACGTGAGAGTTCAGTATACTGTAAAAACTGAGGAACGTTGGAAGTAATAAAACAAAAAAAAGAAAGAAGAACACAAAGAAGTTATTGCTTTACTTAAAAAAGGTTATTCAATTCGTAACCATTCTATTTTCCGCCTTGACATACATCGCAACCTAAC
>UMGJ01064252.1_pt1 | contig 44959 bp, 39 predicted proteins | sample 1965221 | NCBI WGS metagenome assembly UMGJ01 (sample SAMEA4836067, study PRJEB28245) | human gut metagenome | biome: gut microbiome; material: fecal sample | place: Denmark | collected 2008
CGTAAATTCGGCATTTTTGAAGTCTTGTTTTTTATTCCCACTCGATAGTAGCCGGCGGCTTTGTGGTAACATCATACACAACTCTGTTGATGTTCTTTACCTCGTTTACTATCCTCGCCGAGCATACTTCCAACACTTCGTACGGTATGCGCGCGAAATCTGCTGTCATGAAGTCGGTCGTCGTTACCGCCCTCAGCGCAAGCGTGTAGTCGTAGGTGCGGAAATCGCCCATTACGCCTACCGAGCGGTTGTTCGTCAACACCGCGAAATACTGACCTATGCTTCTGTCCAGACCCGCTTTCGCGATCTCCTCGCGGAATATCCAGTCTGCGTCCTGCAATATCGTCAGCTTTTCGTCAGTTATCTCGCCCATGATCCTTATCGCAAGTCCCGGGCCGGGGAACGGCTGACGCCATACCAGCGTGTCGGAAAGCCCCAGCTCTTCGCCCAGCTTTCTCGTTTCGTCCTTGAATAACATTCTCAGCGGCTCGATTATGTCCTTGAAATCTACATAGTCGGGCAGTCCGCCTACGTTGTGGTGCGATTTGATTGTCGCCGCGTCGCCCGAACCGGACTCGATAACGTCGGGGTATATCGTGCCCTGCGCTAAGAAATCTACCGCGCCGATCTTCTTCGCTTCCGCCTCAAATACGCGGATAAACTCCTCGCCGATCAGCTTGCGCTTGGTCTCGGGGTCGGATACGCCGTTCAGCTTCGCCATAAATCTGTCCTTTGCGTTCACGCGGACAAAGTTTACGTCCCAGTCGGCGAACGCCGCTTCTACCTCGTCGCCCTCGTTCTTGCGCATGAAGCCGTGGTCAACGAATATACAGGTGAGCTGGCTGCCGACAGCCTTTGAGAGCAGCGCCGCGAGCACCGAGCTGTCCACACCGCCCGAAAGCGCCAGTAACACCTTGCCGTCGCCGACCTTCTCGCGTATCTCCTTGATAGCAGTTTCAGCGTAATTCGCCATTGTCCAGTCGCCCTTGCAGCCGCAGACGTTTTTAAGGAAGCTGTCGAGCATCGCAAGACCATTCTCGGTGTGGTTCACCTCGGGGTGGAACTGCACCGCGTAAAGCTTTTTCTCAGCGTTCGCCATAGCTGCGCATGGGCAGTTGGCAGTGTGAGCAGTGATCTTGAAGCCCTCGGGGATTTTCGCGATGTAGTCGGTATGGCTCATCCACGAGATCGCCTTTTCTGGCATATCCGCACCGAAAAGCACGCAGTCCTTATCATATATAGTTTCAGTTTTGCCGTATTCGGAAGTTATGCAGGTCTTAACCTCACCGCCTAAGGTATGCGCCATAAGCTGCGAGCCGTAGCAGATACCCAGCACGGGGATACCCAGCTCAAAGAGCTCCTTATCGATAGCGGGCGCGCCCTCGCCGTAAACGCTCTGCGGGCCGCCTGTAAAGATTATGCCCTCGGGAGAAAGCTCTTTTATCTCGTCGATGGTTACATTTTTGTATGATTTTACCTCGCAGTAAACATTACATTCGCGCACGCGGCGAGCGATAAGCTGGTTATACTGACCGCCGAAGTCGATTATAAGCACATATTCGTGACCCTTTTGCCTCATTTTAACAACCAATCCTTTCAAAACCGCCAAAAGCGGGCTGATAAAAATACATAATTTATTATAACACAGAAATGGCGATAAAGCAAGTGATTTGGGGGAAAAATTTTGAGGAATCCTGCAACCACCCGCTATTGACTTTTCCACCCCATCATGCTATAATTTTTTCATCGAAAGGGGGCGGCGAAATGGCAGTAAAATGCAGACCTGTGGCGGCTAAAGGCGCGCTGGCGGCGCTCGGCTGGCTTGTTGGATCGGCAAGTTTCCTCGTGCTGGGCAAAGTTTCCTTGCTCATATTGACAGCTGTTTTCGCCGTAACGCTCACGCTTCTCCGCCGCTCGGACAAGCTGCGCGCAGCTGTGATGATCGGCATTTTCGCGATCGTCGGCGGGCTGTACGCGATGCATTATCAGACAAATATTTACAGCAGACTTACCGCTTTCGACGGCAAGACCGCGCAGGTCTGCGGCGTTGTCACCGACCTTTCGTACAGCGAATACGGCACGAATGTCACCGTACGCGGCAGACTCGAGGGCACGCGTGGGCGGTTCACTTTTCTGCTTCCCGACTACGCGGGCGACCGCCATGACCTCGCACCGGGCGACGGCGTGAGCGTGACTGCGCGCATGAAAAAGCCGACTTCCACCGCCACTTTTGACGGCGAAAATTACAGCCGCTCGCTCGGCATCTACCTCACCGGCGGACAAGTTGAGAGCTGGCGGATCACGGAAAAGCGCCGCAGTCCTGCCACATTTTACACAAAATCTCTTCGCAGCGACCTCTCGGGCAAGCTCGCCGCCGCGTGTTCGACATCTGCGGGCGGATTTCTGCGCGCCATGCTCTGCGCCGACCGCTCCGCCCTGCCCGCCGCCGAAAAAGCAGCCGTTTACCGCAGTGGATTAGGGCACATTTTCGCCGTTTCGGGCCTGCACGTTGTCATTCTTGCGATGTTCGTTAGCCTGTTGCTGCACCCCCTGCCGCTAGTCCGTGCTCGCGCCGCCCTGCAAATCGCCTTTATCTGGAGTTTTGCGCTCTTCGCGGGCTTTTCACCGTCCGTCACGCGTGCCTGCATCATGACCAGCGTTTCGCTTACCGCGCCGCTTTTTCGCCGACGTTCCCACACCGTGACCTCGCTCGGGCTGGCGGCAATGCTGCTGACTCTCAACTGCCCATATGCGCTGACATCGGTTTCATTTCTTCTGTCATTTGCCGCAGCGTTCGCCGTCGGCGTGATCTCGCCAGCCGTCTGCAGGGATAATGTCAAAGACCCAAAGCTCAGAACCGTGATTTCATATATTTGCATAAACGTCACAACTCTGCCGCTCTGTGCGATCTTTTTCTCCGAGTTCTCGACAATCGGGATCATTGCGAACATAATTCTTCTCCCGATGTGCAGCATCGCTCTTGTAATTTCATTTATTTATATCATAACAGGCTGTAAACTGCACTTCGTTATCCGTGCGGCAGATGTGATCGTGCAGATAGTCATAAAAATGTGCCGCGTGTTCCCCGCAAAAAGCGTTTGCTATATCGGCACATCCAAGCATAAACTGCTTGTGATCGCAGGCGTTTTCATGCTCAGTATACTTATCTTTGCCGCTATCTCGAAACGGCGCAAACGCTTTTTCACACTGCTGACAAGCGCTCTCTATCTGACGTTTTGCATTACGTCCGCGGCGCTCTCTAAGGTCGGCGATAAGGATAAAATCGTTATAATACCCACCGACAAAGGCTACGCGGCAGTGCTTATCAGCGGCAATTGCGGTATGGTATTTGACATGGGTACGCGCGGTCGGGCGGCTTATTCCGTCAACTCAGTGCTGACCGAACACCATGTTTCAGATATTTACATATACTTGCACGATGAACCGATCTTCAACAAGATCAGCTACGAAAAACGTCTTTACGATAACGCGCAATACGTTGCGGGCGAGGGTGAATTTGACGTTAATATTTTTTCATTCGATGTGCTGAACAGCAGCGTGACAATGCAGTTTAGCGGGCGGGAGATTTGCCTTTCGGAGGGGCATATCACGATCGGCAGCGAAAGATTTGACCCAAGCGGGTTCAGCAAGATCTCACAATTTATGGCATAAAAAATCGTTCCCACGGTCGGGAGCGATATTTTTTATCAGACTGCGGCGCGCTCTAGGTGGGGAAGCTCGCGGCGCTTGATACGGCGCGTGAAGAGCATGTAGTCCGCGATGACGATGGCGGCGCAGGCTATCCAGATCACGGGTTCGGAGATGCAGATGCCGAAATAGCCCAGTTTCGGTGCAAAGACCGCGGCGGCGACTATCTTCAGCGCAAATTCCACCGCGCTGCCCGTCACGGGAACGAGCTTTCTGCCAACGCCCTGAAGGCTGCTGCGAAGCACGAGCAGAAAGCTGAGCACGAAGAAGAACGAGATGTTCCAAACGATGTATTTCGAGGCGGTCGCGATGACGGCGGGGTCGGAAGTGCCCGTTAGCGCGCGGATCATCGGGCGACGGAACAGCACCGCGACGATAACCGAGAAAGCGCTCCAGCCCAGCGCTATGAAAATGCTGTATTTTATGCCTTTTTTTACGCGATCCATCTTACCCGCACCGAAATTCTGGCTCGCGAAAGTGGACGACGCCAGCGCTATCGTGCCGAGCGGGAGCATGAAAATGTCGTCGATCTTTCGCGCGGCGGTGTGCGCGGTGATGGTGCTCGTGCCGAACGAGTTGACCGCGCCCTGCAAAATTACCGAGCCGACCGAAACTATCGCGTACATCAGCCCCATCGACATACCCGTAGTGGCGAGGTCTGAAAGAAGCGGCTTATCGAGGGTGAGCTCGCGGCGGCTGAAAAGCAGCACGCGGCACTTTTTCACGACGTACCAAATGCAAAGCGCCACGGAAACGCCCTGCGAAATGACTGTGGCGTAAGCCGCGCCCGCAACGCCCATCCTGAACGCGCCGACAAAGAGAAAATCAAGCCCGATGTTTACAAATGTGGAAACTATAAGGAAGTAGAGCGGCGTTTTGCTGTTGCCGAGAGCGCGCATCATGCCCGCGAACATATTGTACGCGATGGTGACCGCCGAGAAGAGCATTATAACGCGCATATATTTTTCTGTGTCGCCAATTATCTCGGGCGGGGTCTTGAGCGAAGCCATCAGCGGGTGCAGGGCGATCAGGCTCGCGACGGTCAGCACGAACGCTATGCCTGCCGAAAGCAGGTAGGTCAGCGCGACCGATCTTTTCATGCCGCGCTCGTCGCCCGCACCGAAAAAGCGCGCGATAACTACCGCGAAACCGTTCGTCAATCCGCCCGCGAAGCCGATCATCAGTCCGTAGACGGGGGCTGCCGCACCGACTGCCGCAAGCGCGGTGTCGCCGAGAATGTTGCCTATTATCGCTGTGTCTGCCACATTATATAATTGCTGAAATATATTGCCGATGAGTACAGGCACTGCGAACCATATCAGATTTCGCAGAATGCTGCCCTCGGTCATGTTGAGCGAAGCTGTTTTACTTTTCATACCTTTCACTTTCCTCCCGCGCCCTGCGCTTTAGTTGTCATTTTAAAAACCATCTTTTTGCGGTATTTATGATAGCAAAATCGACACGAAAAGTAAAGCACTTTTATTGTTTTTTCGTCACATCTATTGACTATATTTCTGAAATTTGTTATAATATTTTTGGGTGATTTTATGAAAGAAAATATCGAAAGACAGCTTGCATATCTGGAATTTGCAAACAGGGAAAACAGTTTTCGCCACCACCGTTACAGCGATGAAATGCTGCAATACGAGCTTATCCGCGACGGCGACCCGCGCGCAGAAGAAGAGGCGGAGCGCATGATACACTCCGCCGAAATGGGGCATCTCTCAGACGACCCGCTGAAAAATCTTCTGTATCTGCTGATATGCAACATCACGCTGGTAACGCGCTTTGCGATAAGCGGCGGCATGGAGGCGGAAAAAGCCTACAACGCCAGCGACCTCTACATCAGAAAATTTGACGGCGCACGCACCACCGCCGAGCTTTACGCCCTGCACCGCGAGATGATCGCCTACTTCGTGAAAGCCGTCGCCGCCGCGAAAAAAGGGCGCATCTGCTCGCGGCAGATAGTCGGCGCGGTGGAGTACATCGGCACGCACCTGCACGAGCGGATAACCGCCGCCGCGCTTGCGAAAACCGCGGGGCTGAACGTTTCGTACTTTTCGACGCTTTTCAAGCGCGAGGTCGGCATGAGCGTTACTGAATATGTCATTTCAAAGCGCATGGAAGCGGCGGAAAATATGCTGCTTTACTCCGACTACACGCTGACGGACATTTCCGACATTTTATGCTTTTCCAGCTACAGCCATTTTGCACGCACGTTTCGAAAATACTACGGCGAAAGCCCGAAGCAGTACCGCAGCGAGCATTTCCGCGCAAACGGCATGAAGTAGCGTCAATATTTTCTTTGCAGCACCGCGAAAACCGCCGAGTAGACGACCAACATTCCGCAAAGAACGAGGGATACGCACATCGCAAGCTCTTCACGTCCCATGAATTTCAGCACCAGCACGGCGGCCGCCGAACCGAGCGCCGAGATGTGGAACGCCCATGCGCGGGCGCGGATCGCGATGAAAGAAACTCGCTCGTCCTTTTGGCTGACGTCCATCTTCTTCGCAAGGCCGGGATCTCTGCGGTACTTTACGCCGTTGATAAGCCGCACCAATCCGACCGCCGCGATGCCGCCGCCGAAACCCGACCAGAACGAATCAAGTGTGCCGATACAGCTGAGCACTATCAATACTATTCCTGCCGCTAATATAAATGTGTACCATATCATCTTTCTTTTGCTATACATATCTCATTCCTCCTCAAAAATAAATACGTCCTCGATCCTCAGCCCAAAAGCCTGAGCAATATTGTGAGCCAGCATGATAGAGGGGTTGTACCTGCCGTTTTCGAGCGAGATTATCGTCTGGCGGGTAACGCCGAGCCGCTCGGCAAGCGCCTGCTGAGTCATTTTGTTCTCCCTGCGCAGGTCAGCTATTCTGTTTTTCAAGCCATGCACCTCCCGAAATGTAAAGCTTGCTTTACAATATCATTATAGCACCTGTCCGAAAAAATGTCAAGCATACTTTACATTTTTAGATGTAAAGTATTCGTGAATGAGAATGTTTACAAAAGATAATATTATTGCACATCTGTACGATAGATGGTGACTGTCAAACCGTTATCGGTAGTTTCGATCATTGAGCGCAGAGGAACTTGCTCGAGAAAAGCAAGCGTGCGGCTGTCGGTAACGATAAACGGCATGCAGTTATCCGCTGCCGTACCGCTGTTTTCTATGAAAATGCGGCACTTTTCGCCCTCGCAGTCCTCGCCCTCGAGCATATAGCGCGCCGAAAGCTGCGCGCCGCCGCGGGTTATCCGCTGGCTGTCTACACCTGTGCCGATAATATCGCCGCTGAAATACGGGCCAAAAGCCTTGCCGCCGAAAGGCACCATCACTACAGCGCACTTACCGCCCATGACATTATACGGTGCGCCGCAAACGATCTTGATCGTCATGATGAGCGATCTTTTTGAAAATTCCATAATTATCCCACTCCCCACAAGCACCGCCGATCAAGTCATTTGACTCTTGACAAAACAGCGGTGCGTATAGTATAATTATATATGAAAACACTGCAAATTGCAAGGCATATCAGACCGAAATGAAAAATTTCATAAATCGACCGAAAGTTGATAAATATATAATTGGAGGAAAATTATGAGAACAATACAGATCAAGAAGATCGCGCTGCTGCTGACGGCGGGCGCAATGCTGACGGCTGCGGGCTGCACATCTAGCGATGACAGCTCTGCGGAAAAGACATCATCGGCGGCTGAGAGCACGTCGCAGGATACGGAAAGTGCTTCGGAAGCCACGAGCAGCGGCGGATTTAAGGTAGACGGCACAAAGCTGCTTGACGCGAACGGCAACGAATTTATCATGCGCGGAATAAACCACCCGCACTCGTGGTACGCCGACCTTGATGGAACGGCATTCCCCGCGATAGCAGGCACGGGCGCGAATTGCATAAGAATAGTGTGCTCCGACGGCGGACAGTACAGCAAAGACAGCCTTGAAACGCTGGAAAAGCTGATACAGCTCAGCATCGACAACGACATGATCGCGGTGCTGGAAGTGCACGACGCGACGGGCAGCGACAACGTTAGCGACATCAGCGCGGCGGCGGACTACTGGGTTGAGATGAAGGACGCGCTCATCGGCAACGAGCAGTACGTTATCCTAAACATCGCGAACGAGTGGGTAGGAAGCTGGAACGCGGACGTATGGGAAGAGGGCTACACCACGGCGATACCGAAGCTGAGGGAAGCGGGTATCAAGAACACGATAATGGTAGATTCGGCGGGCTGGGGACAGTTTGGCGACTGCATAGCGCAGAGCGGAAAAGCCGTTTTCGACTCAGACCCCGAAGGCAACACGATGTTTTCGGTGCATATGTACGGCACGGCGGGCAAGAACGCGGAGACCATCGAGAAAAATCTGACGAACGCGACCGATCAGGGGCTATGCGTATGCGTGGGCGAATTTGGCTACACGCACACGGACGGCGACGTTGACGAAGCGTACATAATGGAATACTGCGAGAAAAACGGCATCGGCTACATGGGTTGGAGCTGGAAAGGCAACAGTGGCGGGGTAGAGTACCTCGACATAGCGAACGAATGGGACGGCTCGGTGCTCTCTCCCGACTGGGGCGAGGTGCTGGTGAACGGCGAGAACGGCATTAAAAAGACCGCTAAGAAGTGCAGTGTGTTTGGGTAAAAATGCGTTGTGTGGAGGACAAGATGAGTTACAGGCTTACCCGCACATAAAAATTCTATAACAAAAAGACAGCCGTTCCTTGGTGCGGGTTATTCGCATGGGGGAACGGCTTATTTTGTTTGGTTTTAACAACAGGAATATTTATGACCGATGCTTGTCACCTATGACACAGCCACCCCGATCTATCGCATTTATTATATAATAAAAAGTCAAGTATTCAATAGTAAAACAAAAAACTCGCACCCATTTTAGAGTACGAGTTTGGATCGATATGGTGTAGGTAAGAAGACTTGAACTTCCACGAGGTTGCCCCCACTAGCACCTGAGGGTAGGGTAACGTTGGTGAAAATATAATTTTGAGTTTTAAAGATATATTGATGTGACTCATTGAGCAGAGTATAGGTTGTCAGTTTGAGTTTTACTATCACTATGAGAAAGCCGTGCCACTCCTTTTCACATATATTTACCACATCGTTTTCAAAAAATCAACCATCCATCACCTAAAAAATATTTTACCTCTATGTACATGAAATCGCCCACGGCATTGCCGAGCCAACTAGTGCTTGATTGTTAGGAGAACGAAAATACCCACAGACTGTCTGATCTTGTGGAGCAGAAATGTTACCGTCTGAAAAGCAAGCTCTCAGAAACGCTTGCAGGCGTTTCCGAGAGCTTGCGGTTATTCAGTTCCATTAGGGTATCCGCTGATTATGAGATATGTCATAATGCTTATTTAGAATTGTGTGGAATAGTTTGAGAATGTGTCAATAGGCTAAAGGTTACTTGACTTGTTTTTTAATAATAACTTATAAATCAACATTGAAATAAAATAAACAAACCAATATATAATATGAGCTGTAACAATGTCGAGATATACATTATAGGTGTTTGTATTAAACAAAATGCCTATTATGCATTTAATAGTAATAAATGAGCCTAAAGCAATAAGTAATAGTGCTGCTTTGTTTTTTATGATTTGTTTGCAATCCATCGCATATTTAAATTTTAGAATCAATACAATCCAAGCTATGATAAAGATGAGTATACTAAGTAAATTACAGATTTTATAAGAAATCCCCATAGTATATAGTAGTCCTATTTTTTCTTCTACGCCACTTATCCCAATTGTGTTGCCATAGCCGTATTTGATATTTAATTCAAATAATCCAGTAAGATAATACATTGGATACATAATTGTATCGATGATTTTGTTTTTTTGCAATCATTATTTAAACTTCTTATTTTGATGTAAATAAATCTTAATAATAGGATAAACATCATAACAGCAACACTTACATATGCAGTATTATAATATTGTTGTGGTGAGTTTGTAGCGAGAAAAGAAGTACATCCCACAGCATAAATCACACTAAGCAACGTAATAATATTAGTAATAATACCCATAAGTGTTAATCAAACCAGTCATACGGATAAGGTTCTGTGCTTTCATCAGCATGTACTGAAACGATAGGTATGGCACTAATTGTCATTACCGCACTCAGTACACCAGAAAGAATACGTTTAAACTTAGTTGTTTTTTTCATGGTATCCTCCATTCATAATCGTTTTTTTACTTGTTATTCACATAGCTTCTCAGTTCTTCCGGCTCAACAGGCTGCGCAAACCAATGAAAACAAGCACTTGAAACAGATGTAGTTGCAAATACCAAAGCAAGAGCTGCAAGTGATGTAGATGCTTTTTTTGCAAATTCAATCAGTCTTTTCATTAAAAATTCCTCCTTTCAAACACCTTCTGTAAATCCGGTTCTTCAGGCTGATAGAATGTAATACCACAAACGCTGCCATTTGAGATATACAGCACCAACCTTATAAGAGCAAGAATTACAATTACTAAAATACTTCGTTTTTCTCTTTCCTTGTCATCGTTTACTGTTATCACCCCGATTCAAAAAGCGACCGAGCAGTGCCATAATTGCTTACAGCAGTATTCCACTTGATACATAAAGACTTAATTCGTGATATTGGAATAAAAGCAGGGCAATCACAGTGGTGGACAGGGCAGCAGCAAGGATAATACTTTGTTTTCTCAGTCTGATACCCTTTTCCTCCGACATCGGCTTATTCGGATGCGGAACAGGAGCAATACAGAAAATGATAGGTAATGATATTATTATAAAGCCAATACTGAATATCTGAGCAATCTGTTCGCTTACATTGCAAATGCCGTAAGAGAAAACCAGCATTACCACGACAAGCGTGAACATACAACTCAAATGGCTGTTAGCATGATACCCACCTACAAACCTCCTTAATCCCATAAATACGGCTATGAATATAACAGCCGCAGGCAGTGTATGGGAAATAAGAGAAATTAGCAGAACGATAAGAGTATTCAGCACATCGGAAATCAGCAATTCCATTCCCTAAGCATAGATTTCCTCTTTAGATTCCTCGGTTATGTTCTGAAGCACAAAAAAATGTGCTATGTTCTTCGCAAGTTTTGAAACCATTTCCGAATCACTTCCTTGCAAAGATCATAGCACATAATAGCAATATTTTCAATAAGTTTCACGCAAAAATGCCGCAAAGTGTACTCAAATGTCGCTTTCTTGTACCGAAAGTTCAATAATTAGATTTGTAAACAATTATAAATCATGATATTCAGCTTAAAAATCCCGTCTTTACAATCAAATTTTACAAGTCCTCCAAGTCGGTCTACTGAGGATTTAATACTGCTTACCCCTATACCGTGAAGCCCTTTCTCTTTCTTTGTAGAGGTCAGAGAATCTGTATCTACCTCATCAGATGTATTAGTGATAACAAGAAAGAGCTTCTCTCGTTCTTCTGATATGCTGATCCATATGCGCTTATGGGGAGAATCAGACCTTTGACAACCCTCAATAGCGTTATCAAGACCATTACCTATGATACGGCATAGTTCCAATTCATTGGTTTTAATGCTCGTTATGATATTGACTTTGCAAATAAATTCAATATCATAGGTTCGAGCTAGTGAGCCTTTGATGTTTACGATTGAATCAACTGCGTTATTTCCAGTGTAGCATAGCCTGTTAGCAAGCCGTACAAACGAACCCAGCTGTACAAGATATTCTTTGGCAGCATCTGTATCATTATTTTCCAGCATATCTTTCAGAACTGAAAACTGATTTTCAATATCGTGTTTAAACTCTCTTACTTGTTGATACGATAGAGTAAGTAGTTTGTAATTCTCCTGCTCTTGTTGCTTTAAAGTTTCAAGGTAATTAAGCTTGATTTTATCCTCATAACTTTCAAAGAAATTAAACATCAAAATGTTTATGAAAATAATACCAACAAGTGAAAATCCTAAAGAGATATAATTATACGATTTGTCTGCTGCAAAGCCCTCAAGTATCGTTTGTAAAAGGAATATACTAATAATCGGAATTGTGATTATCAAAATCCAATACTTAACAGGCAGATCACGAATTCTTTTATTTATAATTCGGTGCATTAGACAAATGAGCCATAGATAAATAAGGTCAGTGCCTATCATACCAAGATATCGTCCTAATCCAGACTGTAAAAATTCATCAGGGGTTCCCATATTGGCGATACAGAGTATTCCTATTACAATCGGTTCTGATATAGAGATAATCAACAGAAAAATAACAATCCAGAAAATTTTATGTCGAACGGAATCTTCGAAACATAAGAATGCCACTAAACTTATAAGAACAGTTGTTGTAACAAGATACAAAAAAATATCATTAACAAATAAAACTACCGACGATAGAATTGAGGTAGTAAGTATATAAGCTGCACAAAAAAGACATTTGTTGATCTTTCGTTTACTTAACAACGAAAAATATAGGAAAACCAATATCATTTCTACAGCTACATTAGCTATTTCAATGATGTTTTGAACCCAAACCGGCAATATTATCATCTTCCTTCTGCATATTCAAAATAGCGTGACACTACCTCATTTTTGTATGTTTTCCCTATGGGGATTTTCCTGCCATTACTTAAGGTAACATCATACTTTGTGATATTCTGTATGTGATCAAGATTAACGAGTATTCCTCGATTTATTATGATGAAATTATATTTTAGAAGTTCACCGCACACTGTTGAAAAATCGCCACCATATTCTAATTCGCCATTCAAGGTAAACAATGAAACCTTTCGTCTATGTCCTTCAAAATAAAGAATATCCGTTAATTTGAACTTGAAAGACAGATTTTTGTTACTAAAAGTGAATGTTCTAAATCGTTGCTGACATTCAGCAACAATAGAACCGAGCTGATTAGTATACAGATAATCAGGTTGACTTTTTAGGATATATCGAAAAGCCCCAACGTCATAACCCCGAACCGCAAACTTAGCATAGTTTGTTAGGAATGAAATAATCACAGATTTGTCTATCTGTCTGATTCGTTCAGCAGTTTCTAAACCATTAAGCTCAGGCATTTCAACATCAAGAATGATTACCTCATACATACCCTTAACATAGAAGCTCAACAAGTCCCGGCCACTTGTAAATTCATGGACTTCGCAATCAGGAATCTTCATACTTCTGATTCTATTATGCAATTGTTTCAAGAAAACAGGCTCGTCGTCGCAGATGGCAATATTCATAACAATCACCTCACGATTGGTTACGCTTTATGTATCAGCTATTATTATAGCATATCAAAGTAATTATTTCAAGGTTGCAATATAGCTTTTATTATGTATAAATATACCTGCCATACCCTCCCTCGCATCATGCGACGGCGAAAACGCACAGCCTACCCCTATTGCAAAATTAAATCTCCTGTGCAAAACAATGAAAATACTGTATACCTCTTGACAAATGTATCAAAATGCGATAACATAGAAAATGGAGAATGATAAAAGCTCGTAAAGATTTAAAAGTCTTTGCGAGCTTTTTGTTTTGTATAAATATTTTGCCGCAAGCAGAAAGAGTGAATCACAAATAGAATCTTGAAAATTGAATAAGGAGGCTTGATAAGATGAAAAAGTTCAACTCAAAATCCTGCGAAGAGATTATGACTACCGTGTATAAGCCGATTGAGTTCGTGGTTGATGGCTTGCTTGCGCAAGGTCTGTATATCTTAGCAGGAGCGCCAAAGGTCGGGAAATCATGGCTTGCACTGGATATGTGCTTATCTATAGCGAAAGGAGAGAAGGTCTTAGGTCAGCAAACTACACAAGGAACAGCGCTGTACTTGTGTTTGGAAGATAGCTATGTACGAATCCAAAATCGTCTCTACGAAATTACGGACGAGCCTACAGAGAGATTGCATTTTGTAATCATGTCCGAATCAATAGGGAACGGTCTTGAAGAACAGATTGAGGATTTCAAAAAAGAGCATTCTGATTTGAAAGTTGTGTTCATTGACACTTTGCAAATGGTGCGTAACGAATTGGAGTCGAGCTACGGTTCAGATTACAAAGAACTGTCTGTGCTGAAAGCTTTTGCGGACAAGCTTGGTATAGCTATAGTTCTGGTTCATCACACACGAAAGTGTTCGGACAGTGATCCGTTCAATATGATTTCAGGCAGTACTTGTTTAAGCGGCTGTGTAGACGGAAGTATGGTTCTGATAGAAACCAAGCGTGGAAGCCGCAAAGCAAAGCTGCATTGTGTTGGTCGTGACATTGAAAATCAAGAAATTAATTTGCACTTCGACAGCAACTTTAAAAAGTGGATCGTAACTGATGAGCCAATGGCATCCAAAAGCAAAGACAACATTTTTCTGGCTGCATTGTATGTGTATCTTAAAGAGTGTATTGATTTCTGCGGAACGGCTTCGGAATTAGTGAATGCTCTGAAAAGTGTTTCTGATGAAACATTTTATCCCAACCGAGTAACAAGGGATTTAGTTCAGAATGGTTACACGCTCAGGCAGTACGGAATTGATTTTCAGTACAAACGAACTCGCTCAGGCAGGCTGATAATTCTTCATTACGACCGTGAGCGTGACAGTAGTGACAGTAAAACACTAGCGAAGTTACTGTCAACAAGCTAACTTCAAAAGTGTGAAAAGCCTTGAAATTACTTGCTTTGCAAGGTGTGACGGTAAAAATTAAATCAATGTTTACTGTCAACCCCAATCAGCGAACGTGGGGCGATTTGCGGGCTAAAAAAATCAGTCGGGTAAGTTTAGCAGAAACTCACCAAAACCCAACACAAGCGATTTGTGAGCCGTTGTGGGCGATAGAATCAACCAAAATAAATTGTCAAAGCGAATAGCCAGTTTGAGACCTTCGGCAATCTGCACAAATACCTGATACGCAGAAGTTAAAGTAAACCGAATTATTCTCTTGCAAGTTAAAGTTTCGGGGTCGCAGCCCCCGAAACACTCACAGCGGACGAGCAAAGCTCGCCGCAAAAGTGCCGAAAATACGCAGTTTCAGCAAAATGATTGTGCATAATTTTTATGGGGTCATAAATTTGAGCTTCGAATGATTCAGGGGTCGTAAGTACTGAAGATCACGTAAAATCGGCATAATTACGGGCGTTGCTGATGATGTCAGACAAAATATCAGGAAAGGAATGATCAAAAATGATCAGTTTAAAAACCAGAGAAAAAGAAACTGAAAAGACAGCAAGGAGGGCGATAACCCAATGCCAAGACAAAGAGAAATTCCCAGAATCAATTCCGTCACGATCATATACAACGGCGATAAAAAATCCTTTGATACGTTTATGGAAGCTATGATCAACGACTATTTAAATTCGGATAGTATGTCCAAACGCTCGAATGATGATTTTATTGATAAGGTAGAATTTATTGATAAAACGGCGTGATCGCTGGACTTTAAGGGAGGCTTGTGGTAGTGTCTGTTGTAACGCAGACACACCACAGCGTGCCTGCCGAATTTAAAGGAGGTCGATAAAATGAGAGCTTGGCTATACTACAGATTATCTCGTGACGAAGATGAGGAAATGAACAGCTTGCAAAATCAGCGGCAGATTTTAGTTGATTACGCTGGGCAGAATGGTTACGAAATAGTTGGTGAAAGTTTTGATGACAACGTTTCGGGAATGACGTTCAACAGAAAAGGCTTAGGCAAACTTGAAATTGCTGTTGATGAAGGTAAGATCGATGTTGTTCTGGTCAAGGATCTATCTAGATTAGGACGACACAGAACGCAGACTGAACTCTTCATTGATCACTTGCGACAGAATAATGTTAAGGTAATTTCTGTGACTGAGGGAATAGATTCATTCAATGAAAACGACGATTTGCTGATTGGCTTCAAGCAGATCTTCAACGATTTTTATGCTAAGGACATCAGCAAGAAAGTTAAAGCAGGAGTACGTCAAAAGCAGAAAGGAAAAGGTCTGATAGAGTCCTTACCCCTCGGTTACAAGCGTGATCGAAACACAAATACTGTTCTTGTAGACGATGAAACAGCTTGGATAGTACAGGAAGTATTCAAGCTATACGTTGACGGTTACGGCTTAACTACTATCGCAAGGACGATGAACGAGCGTGGAATAAAGTCTCCTGAATATTATCAAAGACGTAAGCTTGCAGATTGGAAACCGGACATTTCAAAAAAATATCTGTGGGTTCAGACTTCAGTAAGGCGGATACTTACGAACGAGCTGTACATCGGAACGATGGTCAATCACAAAACTGTGACAAGTAAAATCTACAAGACAAAGACTTTTATTCCGTCTGAAGAGCAGTACCGTCACGAGAATTTTTGTGAACCGATCATTGATGAACCAACTTGGAAACAAGCTCAGTTCTTGCTGAAAGAGCGTTCGCAGATCAATCCACGTTCGCAAAATGGTCGGAAATTGCACCGCTACTCTGGCTTGATAAAATGCTCCGACTGCGGAGCTGGGTTCATAGCCCGCCGACGAAAATGGCGAGGGAAAGAATACGTTGAATACACTTGCAACAGCAATCATCGCTACGGTAAACAATACTGCACTCCGCATACAGTCCGTGAAAATCAACTTGATGAACTGGTCGAAGGTGAAATACTTAGACTGCGTGATATTATTCTTGCTGAAGGTGAAAGATACAATAAGATCATAAAAGACTGGTCAAAGAAAAAGCCGCTGTATGAACGTCGGATACAGCAGCTCAATGATAGGATTTTATCACTCCGACAGCAAATTGAGGACTTAATAATCGAACGAATAAACGATCGTGAACACACGCAGGTTTTCAACAATATGATCACCAAACGTGAGGATGAAATAGCTAAACTTGATAAAAAGATATCAGATTTAAGAGAGTATGACAAAATCTGCAAACAGAGAAAAGAACACCTTAATAATACAACTCAGATTATTGATGAGATCTTGTCCGAAGGTTCAATATCCGATGTTAATTTGCGAATGCTTGTCAAACGAATTCTTATTCATCAAAATGAAGATAAAAGCCTCGACATCAAATTTGAGGTGAACGGAGAGTTCAATGACACGGTCAGCGTATTTATAGATCCGATGGACGAATTAGAAAGTGCATAGAGATGCAAGGAAGATCCGCAGAACTGCCTGCGGATCTTCCTTGCTTATATGAGCAGACGAGCTGCACCTAGCAATGAACTTTGGGATAAGATCTGTTAAAAATCAATTTTCATCCATCAGGTCTTGCTATCGGATTTATTATATAAAAAGAAAAAAGCCCGATATAATCGAGCTTTTTATGTCTTGCTGAGACCAAATGGATGCATACTTCAAAAGTATTATTTTAAGCTCTTTGCCATATCAGTTTCATATATATATTGGTCTCTTTTCAAGTTCATTTTATCACATAGAGAAATTATGAAAAATAAATATGTAAAAGGCTGTACTCAGTTGTACAGCCAACATCTTAAAAGTCATCATATAAAGCTGACACAAAATTCAATAATATATCAACCGTTTGTTCCAACAGATAATCATATAATTCTTCAGTGGTTGAAATAAGAAAAAACTCGATTACACCGTCAGCCCGTGGAATTCCAAAGAAAAGTTCTCCGTTCTCATCACGCTTGTAAAGAAAATCACGAATAATGCTGTAACGGTCGAGCATAACGACCTCCAACATTTTTATTAAATCCTGCTGATAATCACAGCCTGCAAGCAATTCTGATTTTGAATTTTCATCAAAAAAGATGCCCGATATCGGACATCTGCACATCGCCTTGCTTTCTTCAATTACCTCGCTGATAGTGTCTATCATTGTAACAAAAGTATTTTTAGAAATCATAAATTATTCCTCCCGATCAATATTCATTGAACTCATTTATCATTCTACGGTATTCTTTTTCTTCGCTGTCAATATAGTCTTTTGCGAACTGTTCAGCCTCAGATAAGCTGTTTTCAAAAATCTCAAAATCTACCGCCGCCGAAAAAACATCAATTTCAAGCTTTTCGGCCTCATCTGCAAAAACTTCTATAGTAAAGCCGTTACAGCAAATATCATTTCCGTCCTTATCCTCCCGATGCAAATCAGTATCGGGGGTTATTTTCACATAAAATCCTTTGTATCTCATTACGCTGAACCTCCTAAAATTTCATCTGCATATCGTCGTCAAGATCGTAATCTTCATCAAAATCCTCATCGAATTCATCATTCACGTAATACTCAAGCTGCTGAGAATTTTCAAGAGCTGTTTGAAGATATTTCTCGTCCAGACCGTTTTCTCTGTACCCTTGCAAAATCGTATTGTAATACATCTGACTTGGAGGAGAAAGCTCCCCATAATTCATCAGATAAGCCATACCCGTACAAGCTTTTCCATCCAGTTCGAAGGACATTTTTTCCTGCCTGTAAAGTCTCGGATAGCCCTCATAGCGGTTTAAAGTTGGCAAATCTCTGTTGTCAAGCTCCCATATCAGAACTGGAACGCTTGCCCCCTTATTCGGAACGATCGTTGCAACGCCTCTGAACTCCAATTCATAATCTTTGATCTCCGATATCCCGACAACCTTTGAATGGGGACACCGATATTTCATCTGCTCCAAATTTATGTTACTGCCGTAAGCAATATATAACTGTTTATTTTTCATTCTCTACCTCCGATCACATTGACATTTCCATGCCCATTTCTTCATCTTCCTCGTACTCCACAAAATCGCCGCATTCGCTTTCTGTCGGCTCTGAATTTTCATCGGGTACATTTTCGTTTAACTCCTGAACCTCGCTTACAGGCTCGACACGCTGCTCACGGGCGGCGATACGCTCTTGTTTTAATCGTTCTCGCTGAGTAATGGCGTCCTCTTGATGAAGCCACGCTATATTGCCCTCAAGATGAGAAAGCAAGTGCTTTCTACAGTTTTTGAATTCTTGCCCATTCAGACCTATTCGAATAAGCCACGTTCTGAAAGTGTAGCGAGGATTCTCACTCTGAGTCACACGAGGACTTGCAGATTTCTGAGTCAGAGCCTGATTGCTGACTGCAAGAACAAGAGAAATATATGCCCTGAGTACGCCTGCGTTCAGACAACTATTGAAGGCTCTCACCTCGATATTGTTGTCGGTAAACACAGGGTGTAAGTTTAGGCATCGATACCGTGACGAATCATAATGTGGGTGGTATTCACGGTCATCGCCGTACCACAGTCTTTTTATAGTCTGCAAATCCGTCGGCTTTCTTCGGTTGAGTTCTTCAAGAAAACGCTTGTCAACCTTTCTGCAATAATGCTGCTCACGCTCTGACTTTACCTGTAAAGCCTGATAGAGCATATCTTCTTTGCTTGCAAAAATATTTACAAGATTACGAAGCGTTCGTGCATCATATGGCTCAAAATCAATGTGAATATGGATTCCCGTTGACTCGTTGCAAATGCCTCCGCTTCGCCGAATAGAACGAACCACTTCCTGAAGCGTCGCCATATCCTCATATTCCAGAATCGGAGTTACAAGTTCGACAGAGTGAAGTTTAGAAGCCGGATTTCCGTTCTTATTCGTACATCTGATACTTGCGTCGGACATAATTTTCCAACGCCTTCCCTGACTGTCATAAACGTCGTATCTGTCGTAACTGCCACCGAAATGCTCCGGTGAACCGCCTATGACCTTTGCGACCGCCTTTGCCGCTGCCGATCTTGTTAAGCCTGTACACTCTATTTCCACACCGAACTTTTGCGTTTTGATACCGTCAAAATTCTTTGACATTTTATCTCACCTCGCTCCCAACAAAAACAGCTTGCAGATTTCTCCGCAAGCCGTAAATTTTAATCGTTATTCAATTTCAGCCCTGACCTCATATCCGCCCTTGAAAATCACCAGTATTTCGGTCTTACTCAGTACTTTTATGCACTCGATTAATTTGCGTATCAGCACATTATCAAAGGTTTCCAATTCAAACTTTTCATGCTCTATCATATCCATGATCTTATCGAGCTTGGCTTGGGTTTCTTGTGACGTTTTATTCTGTGACTTGAGCATTTCCAATCGTTCACTCAAACTTTGTTCTTCCGAATAAAGCTTTGCAAACTCACTGTCAAGCTTATCCTCATCGCAGCCGCCCGAAGCGATTAAGTCCACTAAATCATTTCTTGCTTGGTCGATTTCCCTAAGCCTTTTTTCGGCAGCTAAAATATCCTCCTGCCCCTGACATTCAAGCACAGAGCCGATATTTGCTTTCAAAATCCTCACAATATCATTTCGGCAGGAATAGTAGTTATTTATCGCCCGAATTATCGCCTTATGGAGTTGTTCTTCTTTTATCGTCGGCGAATCGGGACAGTACTTTTTGCCGTGTTCCAATCTGCTTATGCAACGCCAGACCACCTGCATTTTACCGTTTCTTGACCATATCCTGCGTCTGTATGGAGTTCCGCAGTGACCGCATATCAGCAACTCGGATAACGCATATTTTCCGCTGTATTTGCCTTGCTCAGTTTTGGTGTTATCACTGATTTTTCGCTTGGAAGTGCGCCTTGCAAGTTCCTGTTGTACTCGGTTATATGTGTCACGGTCAACTATCGGAGCGTGATGGTCAGTAACCAGATACATCGGTCGCTCTCCGTTATTTTTCACCACTTTGTGAGTTATGCAGTCCACCGTGAAAGTCTTTTGCAGAAGTGCGTCGCCGACATATTTTTCATTTTTCAGAATACGCTGAACCTCGCCTTTACTCCAAATATTTTTGCCTGTAGCCGTCCTTCTGCCCTGAGCCATAAGCGTATCTGCGATATTTAAAAGCGTGTATCCATCAAGGTACATTTTGAAAATTAAACGCACCGTTTCAGCTTCATCAGGTACAATTTCAGGCTTGCCGTCTGCACCTTTTTTGTAACCGAGAAGATATTTATACTGAAACTGTACCTTGCCCTCACGGTAAGCTTTTTCTTTTCCCCAGCTTACATTTTTGCTTATTGACTCCGATTCTGCCTGAGCAAAACTTCCGTACAGAGCTATCATAAATTCAGAAGTCATTGTCATCGTATTGATGTTCTCTTTCTCGAAAATCACTCCGATCCCGAGGTCTTTCAACTGTCGCACATATTCCAAACAATCCACAGTATTTCTGGCAAATCTTGATATCGACTTGGTAATTACAAGGTCGATTTTCTTGTTTCTGCACATACGGATCATGCGATTAAATTCGGTACGTTTTTTTGTCTGAGTACCGCTGATACCTTCGTCAGCAAAAATTCCTGCAAGTGTCCATTCTTTTTTGCGATTTATCAAGTCTGTGTAATATGCGATCTGAACCTGATACGAATTCTGCTGTTCCTCCTGCTCGGTAGAAACTCGGCAGTATGCAGCTACTCTCAATTGGTGATATTTATCACGGTTTATTTCCGTCTGCGCTTTGGCAGGAATTATCGTTACATTCGATGCTGTGCTCATTATTTACCTCCTTGATGTTTTGAACGGTTTGCGCAGCAAATTGCGGACTTTGTCCGCAAAGGTCAAAACTCGCATTTGAAAGCTTTGCTTTCAAATTGTCCTTCTCCGTTATATTTTTTATTCGCACTCCATTTATGAGTTCAACCTCTATGGTACAAAAATGGCTTATCCAAATTCGTGAAACACACGCTTTGAATAAGCCTATATCGAGCGTATTTAATTGTTCGTGATTTTTAAGAAGTGCCTTGATTTCCGCTGCTTTCTGCGGACTGTCATTGTAAGTACAGCAATCGTATTTCAGCTCGGCAAGCCTGAAAATCTCAGCTTTCACTCTGTCAAAATCCATTTGAAGGGAATCTGTCATCTGATTAATTTCATTTTGTTTTCTAATCACATCTACAGTAGGGGAATACACGCTTATTTCGCCGCCGTACTCTAATAGGCTGGGATTTGCAATAGCAGTGTTTAAAACGGTCAGCACTGCACCTATTATCATTTGATCTGTCAGTCGATATTCATATTTAAAGCAATCGGGATTTCCGCAGTTCCAATATTCACGTCCTTTGCCGTTGGTTTTTCTGAAAAGCTTTTCTCCGCATTCAAGGCAGTATGTAACCTTTCTGATTCCCTGTAAATCATCGCATACCAGATTAAGCGTAGTAGCTTTCTGTACCCGCTTTTCATTTGCTCGCTTGAAAATATCCTCATCAATTATCTGCGGATATTTGTCAGTTCCGAGATATTTCTCATTTTCGATTATCCGCTTGACCATATTTTTGTTCCAACGGTCGGAATCCTCGCTGTACCTGATTTTTTCAGACTCCATCAACTTTGCGATTTGCAGAAAACTGCTGCCATTCAGATATTCTCTAAAAATTTCTTCAACTGCGTAAACTTCTTTTGGTTCGGTCGTTATTTCGCCGTTTTTCATGCAGTAGCCGAACAAGATTACTCTGTTTCTTGCCATTGATATCACTCCTTTCAACCAACAAGGATACCACAAAATTCTGCGGAAATCCAGTGCCAAAACTAACAAAGAAATGCCCTGCAATTTTACTGCAAGGCATTTTCTGTTATATATTTTCTTTGAACTTCAATCCGCCAATCAAGTGAAACTCCAGCTCATGCTGATCTATTACCACGATCTTCTCAACGATACTCTCAAACGTAGATTCCTCAAACTCGGTTATCGGCTTATCTCGCTTTTCAAAGAAGTCGAACAGCATTTCTATCTGTTCAAGCGTTTCATCCTCATCGTCGGAACGTGAAAGCTTCTTCAGCTCAACTTGCAGCTTATTAATTTTAGCTGTAAGCTCCGCAGTCTGCTCAATAAACTTAGCCTCGTCCAGAAATCCTTTTGTTTTCAGCCTTGCGAGTACATGGGTCTGCTCCTTAAGTTTTGCGATTTCTTTGTGAATATCCATAACATTGGTGTTTCCGCTAAATTTTTTCAGCTTTAAATCCTGTAACGACGTTTGGAGAGGTACAAGAATTTGCTTGTAATTGAATAACAGTTTGTTGTGAAGTATTATAAAACTCTGCCTAATAAACTTTTCCTCAATTCGTTTATTTGTGCATAGTTGCGCTAAATTATCATGCCTGCGGCAAACCCAGTATATTTTATCACCACTACATTTACGCTTATATTTTGTTCCGCAGTTGGCACATATAATTTTTCCGCTGAACGGTGATTCTGACAATATGTTCTTATGCTTTCTACATTCTATTAGAGCTTGTGCTTTTTCAAACATTTCTTTTGATATTATCGATTTGTGTGTGGCTTGAATATAATATTGAATTAACTCACCTTTATTAGGGAGTTTTCTATACGGAAGTGTATTCGTGGTAAATGTTTTTTGATATTTTGAATCACCGATATACTTTTCATTGGACAAAATATATCGAATGCCGTAATAACTAAAATTATCCTTATATGATGAATACTTATTTTGACAAATTTCTGAAATTCGCTGATAACCAATACCATTCAGAAACATCTCAAAAATCTCTTTTACTATCTGAGCTTGTATTTCGTCAATAATTAACGAGCCACTACTTAACTTATAACCAAAGGGCGCAGAAAAAACATTTATTGTTCCTTTTTCAAATCTTTTCTGATAACTCCATTTTATATTTTTTGAGATCGAAGTTGATTCCTCCTGCGCCAAACCTCCCATAATTGTTATCATCATTTCATCGGTCATATTGGCAGTATCAATGTTTTCTTTCTCAAAATATATTGTGATACCAAGGGATTTCAGTTCTCTTACGTTCTTCAGACAATCCCTTGTATTTCGGGCAAAGCGGCTGATTGACTTGGTGTAAATCCTGTCGATCTTACCCTTGCGGCAGTCCTTTAACATTCGCTGAAACTCGTCACGCTTGTCCTCACGGGTTCCTGTGATACCCTCGTCAGCATATATGTCGATGAGTTCCTCTGTTTCCGAATCCTCAAAAACCTGACTGTAATACCTTGTCTGAGCCATAAAGGAATTGAGCTGATCTTCGCTGTCGGAACTTACTCGGCAATATGCGGCACAACGTATCTTGACTGCTTTTTCTTCTGCTATTGTCGGCTGTATAACCGTTACTGTCGGCATTTCCTCACCTCCGTTTTACCAACAAGGATACCACAAATCTTTTCAGAAAGGTATCACCAAACCGGACAAAATTACTTGTCCGAATTTGACATATTTTCATCTGCCTGCTTTGCCGCAGTGCAAAGACACATTGTGATTACTCCCGCTGTACCGCCTGCAAGCAATCCAATAATAAATCCTAACATTTCTTAACCCCCTTATGCTGCGTCCCTTGAAGACGGGAACTGACCGTATATATCTTCCGTATTTTTGCTGTTAAAATTCTGTTTGTCGGCTGCTTCAAGAATTTCATCAAGCTTGTCCGCAAATACTCTCGCCATAAAATCGCTGTATTCTGCTTGTCCAAATTTAGTCATCAAAATCAACTCCTATACTTATTTTCATCGCTTTTTCTACTTTTTCCATAAGTTCAAAATCAACTGAACCCACGTAACTTTTCAATCGGTATCTGTCTATCGTCCGTATCTGTTCCGCAAGAACCACCGAGTCTTTGGGCAATGCTTTTGAACATCGGATATGAATATGAGTAGGAAGATAATGCTTTTTTGCCGTCGATAGGGGAAGAACCACAACCGTAGGACTGTATCTATTTCCCACATTATTCTGTACCACCAGCACAGGACGAATACCGCCTTGCTCTGAGCCGACCACAGGATTTAGGTCTGCGTAAAAAACATCTCCACGTTTAATCAGCATTTTCATTCACCTTTTCTTTGGCATAAAGCCTTTTCTGTATCTCACGCAGCTGTGAAACGGACAGAACAGTACGTCTGTATTCCTGTCATACCACACACAGCCGCTGCACTTATGTTTATTTGGTAGTTTAACAACATGAATGTTATTCATATATCAGCCCCCTTATCTTTTTATTTCAATATGTAAATGGCGGTCTGCTAAAATGTGCAAACCGCCATATAAATTCGTTTTGCCTTCGTCTGATTCGTTATTTCAGACGATTTTCCGTGATATTTGTTCTCAACGACCGTCACGGCGGAACTCTGCAAGCTGCGGTCAGCGTAACCGCATCATGGGACTCTCACCCGCTATATCAGCCCTCACTGGGAAGTATCATTATCCTCACACGTTTCATCGCCGACTTTGGTTGCTGTCCAAAGGTCTGAACGTCATGGTTATCGCTCGCTTTTTGAGGTCGTCGCGCATGGTTCATTTGGCTGCCGAGATTTCATACCGACCGTGTGATTAACGTACTTGCAGAGTTGATATTCTGTTGTCAAGTTTCTGTCGGGAAAATTCTCCGAATTATTTTCATTGATTTTTCCCTTCACTACTTACTGGCAACGAAATTGAGATTTGTAAGGGATTTATTTTTCGTTTTCAAATAATTTCAGCACTTTCACCAAAATACGATGTACTTTTTCGTGCATTGTTTGTCTGGTAACACTATATTTCATGGCAAGATCATTCTGACTCTTATTCATCCAAAAAAGCTGATAAATAATTTCACGTTCGTATGGCTTGAGTTTTTTCATGACCTTTTTGAGCTTTACCAAGTCATGTTCCAAGCCTAACTGCTCTAAGATGCGCTCCTCAAGCGGAACAACTGTACTGTCATTGAGAATCTTCTGCTCGTAATTTCCGCCGTATGTATACTGCTCCAATGAGAGGGGGATGACCTTCTTCCAGTTCCTATCCTTTTGCGTATATTCTCCGTGATCTTTCTTGGAAAAGTGATCCGAATACTGGCTTTCCTCGCATTCAAGAACGCTATCTCCAAAGCTGATAAACCAACGGTTTTCTTCTTCCTTTGCTTTGAGATACTCAGCTTCCGTAAATTCGGAATACTTCTCACTTCCGCTGTTTCTGTTGTATTCAAAATATTTTGTTTTCATTGTAATTCCTCCGTTTTTGATATATAAGGTTTTTATCAAAACGAAGGCTTACGGGTACTTAGCTGTCAGACACAGCCATTTTGAAGTTAAAAACATATTTGTCCTTTCTCCCGATACTTCGGTCTGAGGACACAAAAAACGGAGTCTGTATTCAGCACACAGACTCCGTTTACCTGAAAAAAGGCGCACTAAAGAAAGGGTACTGAATATGCTGTTTTGCATTTTTTGCAAAACGACCATATTTTGTATCCTCGCCCTAATGCATATCAGGCGTTGAATATTTATTTAATAAAAAAAGCCGTCGACAAGACAGACTCCTTGCGGAATCTATCCTGCCGACGGCCTCCCATGTTAATCGACGTTAGTCGATATGTTTGGATAAACCGATCGGTAATCAAAGTATGCGACCCTGATAAAGGATTTAAACGCGGCGCTGTTTCAGCCCGACCTTACCGTCTACATACCGTATTTTATTTTAACACTCGCTGACATATTCAAACATCTCAATGATATCGTGATGCCTGCCTTTCGACTTTCTCAGCATTGTTATATGACAGCGTTTGCATTCAACTTTTGTTATGTTATTCCTGTTTGGATATCCTGTGGCTAATTCTCCGCAGTTGGGGCAGTACCAACGTTGAAGACGAGCGAACGTATTATTACCTCCCGATTCGTCCGCGTCAATTATTCGTATTTTTTGCATTACTTTCTTGTATGATATAGTAAAGCCTAAATCATACTCTCCTTGTATGATATAGTAAAGCCTAAATCATACTCTCCTTTCCAAAAATGTGGTATAATAAAACAGATGCTGTGGACTTTTGATTTTTTCTGTAGCTCGACTACTATAAGGAGTGTAAAGCCACAGTTTTATTTACAATGTTTATAGCTGGATAAGTCAAAGAATTTTAATCTCACGCAAGTTTACGGGAATAAAACTAAGTGGCACGAAAACAGTACCAATAATTTTACAAGGTAGGTAAAACTTATGATTTATGTTGGAATTGATATTGCAAAGGAAACTCACGTTGCCGCAGCAGTTGATTCGGACGGCGTTATTGTTATTGAACCCTTTTCTTTTTCAAACAACCACGAAGGCTTTAAGCTCCTTAAATCAAAGCTTGATTCACTCGACAAATCAAATCTTCTCATCGGGCTTGAATCAACTGCACACTATGCAGAAAATGTTATCTTTTTTCTGCACGGCTGCGGATATGAGCTTGCTGTCATCAATCCAGTTCAGACCGCCGCTATGCGTAAAACAGGCATTCGCAAGACTAAAACCGACAAGGTGGATTCTTTGCTTATCTGCAAAACATTGATGGTCAACTCATTCAGACGTTATACTGAAAACGACATCAAAACCTTAAAGCTAAAGTCCCTCTGCCGTTTTAGTCAGAATCTGAAAAAGTCCAAAGCACGACTTAAAATTCAGCTCACTTCTTACGTTGATGTTATCTTTCCGGAGCTTCAGTACTTCTTTAAATCCGGTCTGCACATCAAATCCTGTTATGAGCTTCTTAAGGTGTATTCTTCACCGGACGACATTGCTGCTTTACACTTAACAAAACTAAGTAACATTCTTACCAAAGCTTCCAGAGGTCGCTTCGGTAAGCAGGACGCTGAGTCCCTCAAAAGTCTTGCAAAATCGTCCGTTGGTGTGAAGAACACCTACATATCTATTCAAATAACCCAAACCATTGCTCAGATTGAGTTAATTGAAAGCCAGTTAAATGAGCTTGAAACGGTTATTGAAACAGCTATGGACGAGCTTGATTCGGTTATCATGACCGTTCCGGGTATTGGTAAGCTCAATGGTGCTATGATACTTGGCGAAATCGGTGACATTAAACGCTTTTCTGATTCTTCAAAGTTGCTTGCTTATGCAGGACTTGACCCTGTCATCAATCAGTCGGGCAAGTTCAACGCAAAGCGTACAAGAATGTCCAAGCGCGGTTCAAAGATACTCCGCTATGCTCTCATAAATGCAGCGTGGAACGTTTCTTTAAACAACGACACATTCAAGCGTTATTATGATTCTAAAGTAGCTCAGGGCAATTCTCATTATTCTGCTTTGGGACATACCGCTCACAAGCTTGTGAGGGTTATCTTTAAGCTCCTTAATGATAATATTACTTTCGCTCTCGTTTAAATTTTTCGCCTTTATCTTTTTAGGGTGGACATCCTTTTTGCCCCTTTTGAACTTTCTGTTAATCTTCTTTTTCTATTGACTTTTCATAGCTGGTCTCCTTGTAATTATTCTAGATCTTTTATAACCTTGACTGCTACTCCCTGAATGATACAGTTATCCACATAGATATCATCCATTTCGCTGTTTTCGGGGTGCAGACGTATTCTTTGATTTTCCGGTTCGGGGTAAAAGCGTTTGAGCGTAGCTTCATCGTCCATAAGAGCGACTACTATATCGCCTGAATCGGCATAGTTCTGCCGACGGATCAGCACCAGATCTCCGTAATCTATTCCTGCCTCTATCATGGAATCGCCGTTGGCTCGGAGCAGAAAAAAATCACCTCTGCCAAACAGAGAAACCGGCAGTCTTACGTATTCTTCAATATTTTCTTCTGCAAACTTAGGAACTCCGCAGGAGACAGAACCTAGTATGGGAATCTCAACGGTTTCGGCAAGCGTTTGTTTCTGACGTTTTGTCACAATACTTCGATGACCGTCATAGTCCAGCTCACCGTTTGCTTTCATTTTCTGCATATAGCGGCTGACGGTAGCTGTAGATAGCCCTACGCCGTTTGATATTTCCCTTACGCTTGGGGATGAGCCGTTATTTACCGCATAATCGTCTATAAAGGCTATGATCCTTTTAAAATACTCCGCATTCTTGTGCTGCATTTTTATGCGCCTCTTTCTAACTGTAACGTTCGTTTCGGTTATGTATATATTATAACGCCTTTGAATTTTGATGTCAATAGCAAAAAAACGAGGTGCACAATTACTTATGCACCTCAAACACACTTTCTCCCATTTGCACAAATTGGTCAACTGCTTCTTGTGGAAATTGTATACATATTTTTCCCTGATACTGGAACACCCACGCATAGAATGTAGGACTCAGCTCAATTTTTACTTTTACAGTGAAGAATTGTTTATCGGCTTTATTTGTTTCTATATCATCGCCGAACTTATCTATTATTGCTTTCATATGTTTGTTTTTGCATTTCAGAGTCACAGTCATGGGTTCTCCGCTGAACATTTTAAAGGTCTGAGCAATAAAATCTTTCAGCACAAAGTCCTTCGGACAGGGTATTGCAATGCTTTCCGTAAGTGATATATCCGCTATTCTGTCTATTCGGAAAACCGTTATGTCCTTATGATTTTCACAGTAACCTACAAGATAGTACCTGTCGTCGTTCCACACGGCAGCATAAGGGCTGACCGTATATGTATATCCATTATGTTTTAAAACCTTTTCCCTTTTTTCGTTATATTCATAATACTGAAAACGGATTTTTCTGCACTGCGTAATGGCTGTGTTAATTGTATCGGCAAAATATATGCTTTTATTATCCGCTTTATTTTCGCTCGGCTGCTGAATTATGTTTTTAATCTCGTCCTTTTGATAAACGCTTAGCTGAGAAAACAGCTTGTCTATAAGCTCTGAGGACTTTTCCTCCGAGATGAACTGTGCTGCATTTACAGCGTCGCAGAGCATTTTTATCTCTGCGGATTCCAGTCCTCTGCTGCCGATAAAATACTTATTCTGTGTGCTTTTATCGCAGGTAATATCATAGCCTGCATCTCTTAACTTCCTGATGTCTGCAGGAATCGTATTTCTGTGAGCTGATATGCCTTGTTCTGCAAGCTTTTCAATAAGCTGATTTGTTGTCAGCTTGTGATTTTCGTCTGTTTGTTTGATAAGGATTTGGAGCAATGCCAGAAGCTTATTCATACGTCACCTCAAAATTATCCCATAAATATCGTCAATCATTACTCTTTTTCTGCTGACAAACACTATTATATCAGCGTAGAGATTATCTTTTTCATTATTACTTTACATATTTTATCGTTCCATTTGTGTTTGTCAAGCAGAAAGTGCATAAAAGGGGCTCGAAAAAGTGCATAGCCCAATCAGCACAAGATTAATGAGTGGAGGCTCGGTTTGCGCATAGAATGAGCACCCCTGTTGTGTATTTTTGAAGCCCTTTTGCGAGCTCCTGTTCTGCATTTTTGGAGCCCATTTTCTGCATTTCTATTTTACCATAAACAGCAGAGTAAAACAACTAATAAATTTGCAGACAAAAAAGCGGAACGCTTTTATGAAATGCTCCCCTTTTGTTAGACAATGTGGTATAATAGAAGTATACCAATAAAAAGTCTGACGAAAGGGGGCATTTTTATGCCAAAAGGAAAGCCAAACAAGAGATACACACCGGAATTTAAAATAATGGTTGTAGAAACTATGCGTAAGGAAAAACTGAGTTAAAGAGAAGTGGCAAGACAGTTTGATGTGCCACATAGCAGAGTAACCTCTTGGGAAAGAATCTACCTTGAAGAAGGAAAAGAAGGATTCTATGTTGAACGACGTGGCAGAGCCTGTGCAGCCGGTGGAACACAGAAAGGCAGAAAGCCAAAACTTGACAAAAAGGTAGAAGAGGATTTAATTGCCGAAGTGCAGCGACTTCGTGCAGAAAATGCATACTTAAAAAAATTGAATACCTTGGTTGCCGAGAGGGTACGGCAAGAGAAAAAGCACAAGTGATATGGGAACTGAGGCATGAACACAAGGTAGGTCTGCTCATAGATATGCCGAAATACCTCGCAGCACCTACTACCATTACAGCAAACAATTTGATAATCCAAAACCGGACAAATACGCAGAAATAAAGTCTGAAATTCGCAGAATTTATGATGAAAGCAAAGGTCGTTACGGTTATCGCAGAATAACAAATGAATTGAGAAAAAAATATGTTGTCAACCACAAGACAGTACAGCGTTTGATGCGTAAAATGGGAATATTCTGCCGTGTCAGAATGAAGAAGTACAACTCATTCAGAGGTGAAGTCGGAAGAATTGCTCCTAATCTTCTTGAACGTGATTTCAAAGCAGACAAGCCTAATCAGAAGTGGGTTACCGATGTAACCGAGTTTGCTTTGTTCGGCACTAAGCTGTATCTTTCACCTATTTTGGATTTGTTTAATGGTGAGATTGTGTCCTACAATCTGAGCTATCATCCGAATTTGAATCAGGTTACAGATATGCTTGAAAAGGCATTTGCAAAAATACCTGACAATACAAATCTGATACTTCATTCAGACCAAGGTTGGCAATATCAGCACAGGCATTATCAGAAAATGCTTAAAGATAAAGGGATAAGGCAGAGTATGTCACGCAAAGGAAATTGTCTTGACAATTGCTTGGGCTCTGCGAAAAAATCTCTGTAAATTAATCAACTGTGATAAAAACGTTAGTTGGTAGTGGCATAAAATTTGCCACTCTAATTTTTTACAGTATACAATGCATACTGCAATTTGTCAAGGTTCTTTTTGAACATCAGCCTGATTCCATTGCGCTGCGCTCCATTCCATCAGGCTGATGTTCAGTGGCTCGCTCAGCCGAGCCTGTCGGGATACATGATTTCAAGCTCTCCCAGAACTCTACCCCAGTTTCTCAGCGGCATAGTCCATTTTTTCGCTATTTCATGAGTTGCAAGATACAGTGCCTTTAAAAGCACCGTATCGCTCGGAAATACGCTTCTCTGTTTATTTAGACGGCAGTATCCGCTGTTAAGGCTCTCAATCGCATTGGTGGTGTAAATGACCTTTCTGACCTCCGCTGAAAACTTAAAAATCGGCGATATGACGTCCCAATTCTTGTACCAGCTTTTCATAGCATTGGGATAATCGCTGAAGCTCAGCCTGCGGAAATGCCGTTGATACGGCTTCTTTCATGCCTGTAAGTCCGTCTGCACAGATGACAAGAATGTCCTTTACACCGCGGTTTTTCAGCTCGTTAAGAACGCCAAGCCAGTATTTTGCACTCTCGTTTTCACCGATATGTATGGACAGCACTTCTTTGTGACCTGTCAAGCTTACTGCAAGGATTACATATGCTGCAAGCTTTTTTATCTGTCTGTTTTCTTGTACAGAAAAATGTACAGCATCAATAAATACAATGGGATAAACCTCGTCAAGAGGACGTTTCTGCCACTCTTCTATCTGCGGAAGGAGACGGTCTGTGATATAGGATACCATACCATCGCTGACTTCAAATCCGTAAATATCTTCGATAGTTTCGCTTATTTGGCGAGTGTCATGCCCTTTGCGTACAGTGAAATGATCTTCTGCTCTATTCCCGAAATATCCTTCTGACGCTTCTTTACGACTTTGGGTTCAAATGTTCCATCACGATCCTGTGGCACTTCAATTTCTGTTTCTCCGAAGTTCCCGCGTATTTTCTTGGTTTTCTTTCCATTTCGGTAGTCCGGATTGTCAGAACGCTCATAAGCGCCATATCCGAGATGCTCATCCATTTCAGATTCAAGCATTTCCTGTATTGTGCCGCCAAGAAGATCTTTCAGAGCATCTTCTATATCCTTTGCTGTCCTGATATCATACTCCTCGAGCAGCATTCCGATGATGTTCTTTTTTCCTTCGCTCATTGGTTCTCTTTTTCTTCTTCCCATAAAAAATCAGCCTCCTGTGTTATTTCTATTTTACTACAGTTGACTGACTTTTTACAGACTTTTTTTCAGAGGGTCAATGCTTGTGCCGAAAACTTCTTCAGCTTGTTAAAGACAGAATTACTTTATCTGCAAGAATTTACGAGCATTGAGCATTTCATCAAAGAACTTCACGAGTATATCGAATGGTACAACACAAAACGCATCAAGCTTAAGCTTGATGGTATGTCACCGGTGGAGTTCAGGCTCAAAGCCGCATAACAAAAGCGACCAAGATTTCTCTTAGTCGCTTTGCATAAATATACTTTTTAAACTTTGTCTAACTTTTTGGGGTCATTCCATTACACGTTCCGTTTTAAATTACTATACTTTTCTCTTTGTATTTATATATATGCCTTTTCCTTATTAACTTTCCCGTTTCACTGTGATAGGGGGGAGGTGTCAATTTCAAAACTATTTCTCCCTCAGAGCTTCCCCGAAGCCTTTTTTAATAGGCTCTAAGAAGTAATCCATAACCGTTCTCTTATCCGTCTTTATTTCCACGCTTCCGGATAATCCTGAAATCACATCTATCTCATCATTTTTATCTGTAATTTCAAGCTTCACAAGATAAACGCTACCCGTCTGCTCGCTGACAAACGCGTTGGGACTGATATATTTCACCTTTCCCTTTACCGTTCCGTACTTGTTATACGGGTACGCCTCCAGCTTGATTTCCGCTTCCATTCCGATTTCTATGTCGGCAATATCCATATTCTTTACATAGCACACCATTTCAACAGGCATATTATCAGGTACTATCGTTACAAGCTCCTGTGCGTTCGTTACCGCCGCTCCGACGGTGTTCACATTTACGTTGTTTATATATCCACTTACAGGCGCCGTTATATACTGATAATCCTTAGACAAGGCGTATTTTTCAAGGCTGGTTTCTATTTCGTCAAGTTGACCGCTTATCTCCGAAAGCTTTGAATTGATCTGTGCGCTGTACTGGATTTTTGTATCCTTGATTTTCGTTTCCGACTGTTTTAGCGCAAGCTCGTTCTGCTTTACTATAAGCTCCTGCATTTCAACCTGACGGCGTGTTCCGCTTTCTTCGTATTCCTCAAGCTGCAGCTGTGAAATCTGATGATTTAAATCGGCGTTTTCCTTATCCTTCTTAAGACTGTCAAGAGTGTTATTATAGCTTGCGTCTGCATCCATAATTGACTGAATATACGGTTTAAGCTCAGCTTCGTAATCTTCAATTTTAACCTTTGAAATATCGTCGCCGTTTTTAATCTTTGTATATATTTTCCGCTGTGCTTCAAGAATTTCTTTCTGACTGTTAAGCTGGTTTGTATCAATATCAAGGGATTCCGTATCAAGCTCTATCAGAACGTCTCCCTTTTTCACATATTCTCCTTCGGCAGCGTTTATTGACTTTACTGTTCCGCCTGAATAGGCCTGCACCACGTTTACATTTCCTGATGGCTGAACGCTTCCGCCGGCAGTAACTACCACGTCTATTTTCGAAAGGCAAGCCCAAATGACTGCCGCGATCAGAAGCGTAAAAACTCCGAGAATTATTACCGTTCCCGCTTTATGGGCAGGGCGTTCAATAATTTCAAGCAAGGACGGCATAAAATCATACTTCAGCTCCTTATCCTTGCTTTTGCTGTGCTTCAATACGTATTCCGTCAGCTTATTATTCATCAATATCGCCCCTTTTCTGCTGGTTATACAAATAATGATACAGCCCTTCACGTTTCATCAGATTCTCATGAGTATCGTATTCCACAAGATTGCCCTTATCAATCACCATGATTTTCTGCGCGTCCTTTAACGTTGAAAGCCTGTGAGCAATAATAAGCACTGTTCTTCCTTTGCATATTTCCTTGAGATTATTCTGGATAATGCTTTCAGATTCATAGTCAAGAGCAGACGTAGCCTCGTCAAATATAAGTATTCTGGGATTGTTAAGTATTGCTCTCGCAATAGCGACTCTTTGCTTCTGACCTCCGGAAAGTCCCATGCCCTTTTCGCCGATAATCGTTTCATAGCCGTTAGGAAGTTCAAGGATAAAATCATGCGCGCCCGCTATTTTTGCAGAATGAATGATTTGCTCCATACTTGCTGTTGAGCAGTGAATTGAAATATTTTCCGCTACGGTCCCGTTGAACATAAAGTTTTCCTGCAATACTACTCCGATCTGCTTTCTGAGCATTGCGGGATTCACAAGTGAAATATCCATTCCGTCTATGGATATTTTACCGCCCTCCGGCAAATAAAGTCTTTGAATCAGCTTTGAAATGGTGCTCTTTCCCGAACCGCTTCTGCCTACGACTCCTACAATAGTGTCAGGCTCTATTTCAAAGCTCATTCCCTTGATAACCTCTCCGCCCTGCGGATTGTATCTGAAATGCACCTGATCGAATATAATTTTACCCTGAACGCCGGGCATAGCAGTCTGATTTGCGTTTAGAATCGGTTCAGGGGCTGTATTAAAAATATCGCCGATTCTTTTTACTGAAAGCGACGCCTGCTGATATTCCTGCCAAAGCTGTACCAGTCTTAAAACAGGACCGCTTACTCTGCCGGAAAGCATTCGAAACGCCACAAGCTGCCCCACTGTAAAATTACCGTCCATTACCGCTTTTGCGCCGAAAAACAGAATCAACAGGTCGAATACCTTCTGAATAAACTGTCCGGTCGTTCCGGCGGTTGCGGAAACCATAGAGGTTTTGTAGCTTGCCTTTACGTAATCGGATTGCAAATCGCCCCATTTTTTCTCGAACTTTGGCTCTAAGGCATAGGATTTTACGGTCTGCACTCCCGTTATGGATTCAACCAAAAAAGACTGAGTGTTCGCTCCCGTTTCAAACTTTTCGTCCAGTCTTTTTTTGAAAAGGGGAGTAACGATGGCCGAAAGTACTGCGTAAACGGGTATAGAACAGAGGACGATAACTGTCAGCATTTTGCTGTAGAAAAACAATACTACTATGTATACGATTATGAAAATAAAATCTATCATTGAGGAAAGCGGAGTGCCTGTCAGAAAATTTCTGATACTGTCAAGCTCTCTTACTCTCGCCACCGTTTCGCCGACTCGTCTTGATTCAAAGTATTTCAAGGGAAGTGCGAACAAATGCCGAAACAGCTTGAAGCTGAGCATAACATCTATTCTGTTTGTCGTATGGGTAAACACATAGTTTTTGGCAAGGGACAGAATCAGCTCGTATATATATATAATTGCGATACCGATTGCAAGCACGTTAAGCGTCGACATACTTCTATGGACTAAAACCTTATCCACAACGACCTGAGTCATAACGGGAGTAAGGATTCCTAAAATCTGTATTGTAAATACGGCTATCAGTACCTGTATAAATTCCTTTTTGAATTTCAGTATCGTGGGTATAAACCACTTGAAGCTGAATACCGCTTCTCTGTCCATTATTCCTTTTTTTGTAACAAGGATCGCTGTGCCATCCCAGATTTCAGATAATTCCTCGCGGGATTTTATCTCCGGCTGGGTTTTGTCCGTAAACAAGACCATGAATTTATTGCCTTGAGATTTTGCGACAATAAAGAATACGTCGTTTTTATCCTTTGCAATAATCGGCGCCTTTACGTCCTTCAGCTTTTTTAAATTCAGCTTACAAAGCTTTGCCCGCATTTTCAATTTCTTTGCGGATTCTATTATTTCTATTTCTCCGGTTTTCTGCTCGGGATCAAGAACTGATAGCGTTTCAGCCTGCTCTTTTGTGATAGGTATACCGTGAAACTTCATAACTATCATAAAGCAGCTAAGTCCGCTGTCTTGTTTTTTCTCCATGCTTCGACTTCCTTTTTACATAAATTATGCGGCAGCTTTTTTACTGCCGCACTTTTAATCAGAATTTATATTACTCTGCCTGCGTACCGACAAGCAGTTGATTCAAAGCTGACATATCCTGCATCGGATCACTAATGCTCATACTGTCAGAAACGTTGTTCTCCGTACCGAAAGCGGACATATTTTCGGTCAGTATCATTACCTGTATATCCGTCTGATCTGCGGTTTCCTCTGTTTCCTTTGCCGCAGAAACAGTGCTTGAAGAATCAATCAGAACGGTGTCGTTTATTTCTGTGAGCAAATCTGAAGACATACTTTCGTCTGAATAGATATCCGAGAGAAGCTCGGCGTTTGACTGTATGACATCTTTCTCAGATATTTCATTGCTTGCAGGCTGACTAAGCTCAAGCTCCCAGGTATCCTTATTTACTGTTCCTACTGCTCCGCCTGCAAATTCAAAGATAAAGCTTTCGGAATTAAAGTTCCTTATAGTCAGCTTATCCTCGCTGCCGTTTATTGATACAGTCAGTTCGGATTGGTTTGTTTTAGTAAATGTGACCTCGTTAAGATCAATACCGCTTAATACGATCTTGTTATTTCCGTCATAATCCTCAATTATATCCGTACCGTAATTTCTGCCGAATACATATGTATCGTTTCCGTTGCCGCCGTTCAGATAATCATTGTCCTCTCCGCCGTCAAGGATATCATCTCCGTCATTTCCGTACAGATAATCGGTTCCTGTTCCGCCGTAAAGCGCGTCGTTTCCGGCGCCGCCGTTAAGCGTATCGTTTCCTCCGTCGCCGTGAATAACAATGCCGTTATCGCTCCATGCTGACATCCAGTCATCGTATTCAGTCGCATGGACCTGTTTCAGAGGATTTTCCTCGCTGTCGTATGCATATCTTGTTCCGTCTGCAAAGTTTACATTGAAGTTTCTGTTTTCCTCAGACGTAAAGTAATTCTGAATGATCAGCTTGTCCTCAATTCCATCAAATGTGATAGTAAGATCGTTCCAGTTAGTTCTGTAAACGGACATAGTATCTGCTGAGAGACCGCTGCCGAATGAGATCGTATTGATACCCTCGCTGTCGTTAATTGTATCTGTGCCATATCCTATGTTGAAGATATATGTATCGTTTCCTGCTCCGCCGTAGAGATAGTCACTGCCTTCTCCGCCGTCAAGGGTATCATTACCGCCGTTGCCATAAAACTGATCGTCTCCGATACCTCCGTACAGCTTATCTGCGCCGTTTCCTCCATTAAGGCTGTCGTTTCCGTTCTCACCGATAAGAGTTCCCCCCCTGTCGTCCATAGTTACAATGTAATCACTATTTTCAGTTCCGTAAACAGTTCTTAATGGACTGTTGGAAGCGGTTGCGTGAACCTTAGAACCTCCGTTGAATGTGAGGTAGAAGTTTCTGTTTGCTTCGGAAGTAAAGAATCCCTCGATCACAAGCTTGTCATCAGAATCCTCAAATGTAATGGTAATATCATTCCAGTTTGTACGGTAAGCCTTGATCTGATTTGACGAATATCCGTAGATCTCAATAGTATTTGTGCCTTCACCGTCGCCGATAGTATCTGTTCCATAGCCTTTCTTGAAGATATATGTATCGTTTCCTGCTCCGTCATAGAGATAGTCATTTCCCTCTCCGCCGTCAAGAACATCGTTTCCTGCATTTCCTGTAAGTCTGTCGTCGCCCTTATCTCCGTAGAGATAGTCGTTTCCGTCGCTGCCTACAAGCTGATCATTGCCGTCCTGACCGATCTTGGTTATTCCGTCCTCATAAATAGAGATCATGTACTCGCTGCCGTCAGTACCGTAAATAGTTCTGAGAGGACTGTTCTGAGCTGTTGCTTCTACGACTGTTCCGTCGGCAAATACAAGCGTAAAGTTTCTTGCTTCCTTGCTGATGCAGTAATTCTTTATTGTAAGGGTATCTTCAAATCCGTCAAAGGTAATAAGAATATCATTCCAGTTGGAACGGTATGCCTTTACACCTTCTGCGGTGAATCCGTCACCGAACATAATGGTATTTGCACCCTCGCTGTCCATAATAGAATCAGCGCCGTATCCCGGCTTGAAGATATAGGTGTCGTTTCCGCTGCCTCCGTCAATAAAGTCATTGCCTGAGCCTGTGTCGATAATATCGTCGCCGTCACCGCCGTTGATGTAATCATCTTCGTTTCCGCCTGAGATACAGTCATTTCCTGATTCTCCGAACAGAGAGTCATTTCCGCTGCCGCCGAAGATCACGTCATTGCCGTCATTTGCTGTAATTCTGTCAGTTCCGGAATCTCCGAAGATATAGTCAGATTCTGTTCCTCCGATAATAAAGTCATCTCCGTTACCGCCTGCGGCGATATTGGCTTTGTCGCTTTCAAGAGGTAAATAATCTGAATTCTCTGTACCTGTAACATAGTTATCGATGCCTGTGATATTATCCTGTACGGGCAGGATTTCTTCGCCTATCTGCAGAACGTAGTTTTCGGGAGCGTCTGCAAAATCGGTAATGATAAGCTTGTCCTCTGTATCCTTAATACTGATAATCACATCATTACCAACGGCATTGATCTCGATATCCGACAAAGTCAGATCGTCGGCAAGCTTAACAGTTGACGTTCCTTCGCTGTCATCAATGACATCTGTACCGTAATCTCTGCTGAATACATATGTATCGTTTCCTGCTCCGCCATAAAGTATATCGTTTCCTGCTCCTCCGTCGAGAATGTCATCACCGTTATCACCGTAAATAATATCGTCGCCTTCCTCACCGAAAATAGCGTCGTTATCATCTCCGCCGTAAACAAAGTCGTTTCCGTTTCCTGCGTAAACGGTGTCATTGCCCTCGTTGCCGTAGATAACGTCATTTTCCTTACTTCCGTAAACGGTATCGTCACCGCCGAAAGCGTGCATGATCGAATCATCTACAACTGCTTTAAGAACATCGTCGCCGTTTCCGCCGTAGATATGTCTGAACGGACTATCCTTATCTGTAACGTGCATTTTAACTCCGTCTATTTCAAGGTCGTAATTGCGGTATTCCTCACTCTTGCGGAAATCCTTGATAACAAGACTATCGTTCGTACCCTTTATTGTAATAGTTGCGTCGTATTCATCTGTGCCGTTTACAAGGATATCGCTTGGTTTAATTCCCTTAAATCTGAGAGTATTCAGACCATCGGAGTCTATTATTGTATCGTTTCCGTAGCCCTTTGCGAAAATGTATGTATCATCGCCGTAGCCGCCTTTGAGAGTGTCATTGCCTGTCCCTCCGTCGAGAGTGTCGTTGCCTTCGCCGCCAATAAGTATGTCGCTGCCTGAATCTCCGTACAAGATATCGTTGCCTGCTCCACCACTAATAGCGTCGTTTCCGTTTCCGCCACGAAGGTTATCGTTACCACCTTCGCCAAAAGTGAAATCATTATTGTTAGTACCGCTATACGAATCATTAGCTTCTGTGCCAAGATATGTGTTACCTGATTTTGTTAATTCAACAATATCCGCATAATTCGCTGAATAGTGATTACTGTAATCAGTAAAGCATGATGTCCCGTTGATCTTATCATACGACTTGAGATAAACACCAAAGTCATATACTAAATAATCAATATTTTCTCCCTCAGCAGCTTTTTCATCAAATATATAATTTAAAAGCTCTAAGTTAAGATTTTTGTTGCCGTTCTCGTCCTCGTATTCGTAAACTGCATTCAAATAGCCGCCAAGACCACAGTACATATTAAGAATATTGTAATACTGATTTTCTATATTTGTATATATATCCTTTAATATTGAAGCTGCATTAGAGTTCGGATTTGAACCTCCTACACCCTCAAAATCACGTCCCATGAACTGCTCGATCACGTGAAGATCTCTTGCATCTATATTTCCGCCTCGGCTGTTGATTACAATATTTTCAGAATCTGTTATTTTGTAGATAATCTTTTTCAGATAGCAGCGTTTCATAACTATATCCGTAGATTCGCTGAATTGATAGCAAAGTTCAAGCAATTCTCCGCTTTCATCATCATTGACAGCCTGAATTATATTGGGAACATTACCCGCTGTTACCACGCCGTCCTGAGTTGTATCAGATGAATTTACAGGGAACCAGAATTCGCTGATGTCCACAGTCGATACAGCACCGTTTTTGTTAATTGTAACGCTTGCCGATTCCGCAATACGTGTGCCTGTTTCTTCATCTACAATGCTGACTTCCGAATGTTCAAGGCTAATGGAAACAACGCCGGTTTCATTTAAAGTTTTAAGTTCGTTTGATTCGGATTTTCCGTTATGGTTAGCGTCTATCCACACTCTTAGATTAGAAAAAGCAGCGTCATTATTATCGATTATTCCATCGCTGTTATCATCAAGTTCTGCAAGTGCTTCAAAGCCGGATGCGGATTTTGAACCGTCTTTAAGAATTACCTGATCTCCGAAAAGTTCTCCGCCGTTATCGATATTTCCGTTTCCGTTTCTGTCTAACGCTAAAAATCCGTCCTCTGTACCTATCCATGCTGTTTTCTCTGCAAATCCGTTATTGTCAAGGTCAAAATTTACACCGTGTTCAAGTGAGCGCAGTTCTATGCCTGATTCGCCTAGGTCTATTATGAGAGGATCGCGGGGCGGCTGTGCTTTGCCTGCTCTGTCATAATTACCGGATTCGCCTTGCATTGCTTTCATTAAATCATCAAAGTCATCAAAATCATTGTTATCAGCAGCCGTTTCAAATTTTTCACGCCATTCTTCGCCATACAATACTTCTAACATTTCAAGATAATCATCTGTTGAAAGCTGTCCTGTAACAAACATGGCAGCACAAGCTTGGTTAGTTTTTGTTACGCTATCCATTCCGCTTGGTTGAGCTGCATAGTATGCTGCATAAATAAGCAATGCAGTTTTGATAGCAGCCATATTATCGTCTTTAGATTTATCATTATATGTTATTCTTTTACTTCTGTCTATTCCATCATCTTTGGCATCTTTGTTTGAATTAGAACCATTCTGGTTTTCCCTTGGTATTACTTTTGGTACAGGTTCTTCTTTTGGTTTTTCATCTCTCTTAACAGCAGTACGATGGAAATTGTATATGATTAAACCTTGTTCAAGGTGACTGTAGGTAACATCATACGTTACATCTTCTGTCCATGTTTTTCCACCTCGTTCACAATATAGTTCCAAACTAAAAGAAAATTCTCCATCTTCTATATTAGTACCATCAGTGTTTCCACATTTAAAATTCCCCTCGCCATTTTTAATATAGTTATTCAGCTGATCTAAACCCTTTTGTTTGTTTTTGTCTGCATATGAATGTGGTTTCACCTCCCATAAGTAGTTAGTTTCGTTATTTATCTCATATACATCTGCATAGCCATATGTTCCCTTTGTCCCTTTTTCCGATTCTTTTACATTTTTATAATCAATTCTCAACTCTCCTGTTTCAACCTTATTATTGGAATTATTCCAAATATCTTTCTGAACCCTCTTATGTATTTCGTTATACGGCAGCAAATCATATTTATTTAGCAGATACCAATTATTCTCAGATTGATGAGTTGTATCATAAAAATTAGTCTCATAAGTTATCTCTTCATATATCTCTTCTTCTGCAATGACATCATATTCGACGTTATTTAAACCTGGCATTGGTTCTAACCATATCAATTGGGTTATTGTTGCCTCGTCAGCACATACATTGATGATTAAGTTCGAAGCATTTGGTAAAATAATTCCAATTGCCAGTGCAAAACATATAAGTCTTTTAAATAATCCTCTCATTTTCATATATAATATCCTCCTAAAAATTGTATTTTATGAGTTATTTGTGTTCGCCAAATAAAAAGTACATAGAAAGGGCTTCTATGAATTAAATATGAACGTGTTCATATTTGTCCATTTCTGCCTTAATTGTCTACAAGCATATAAGTGTAAGCTGGGTCAACAATGTGCGTAGCACAGGCGTTAGCCCTTGTTGTTGACGCAGTTTGCACTTATATGCTACAATCTGTCAAGGCAGATAATAAATTCACAATTAAGCTTTTCAACTATGATATTTGCGAGCCCTTTTTATGCATTTTCTAAAGACCATAAACAGTTATTAAATATCCACCCCATATGACCTAAGAATCCCGATATTTTTTTCTTTTCTTCGTCTTATTTCTGCCATGGTTTCATCATGCAGTTGTTTATTATTGAGAATATTACCTATATATTCTTTCCTCTCTTTGCTGCTTTGCTTAATATCTTCACATGATTTGACATAGTCAGCTTCTGTAAAACCGTTTATATTGTGTTCTGCTTTATATAATGCACGTTTAATTGCATTTTTCGCTCTTCTGTCGGCAATTTCATATGGGTCGTCAAGCTCAAAACAAAATAACCCGTCGCGATCATCAATATGCCTGTAAAACTGTACATCAGGTCCAAAAATATCGAGCCCGGAAAAATAAAAAGTATAAAGATAATCTATCACATCACTCAATGTTTGTACTTTTTCAAATTCCGGCAAAACCCACTTTTTAACTTCGTTTAACGCTCTTTCAAATGCGTTTATAATACTTTTGCTTTCAAATTTTGGGAATCCAAAATTCATTATGTTACTTCTGTACTTTCCGTCATAATCATATACGTGACTACGTTTGTAGAACTCCGAAATGCCGATCATCCAATTGCAATTCATTCTCGGACTGCAATTAAGATTAATTTCCGATCTGTATATAGTAGCAATTCCAGCTGTTATATTAAAAACATTTTCGCTTTCTTTCTTCAAACCGATGATTTGAATAAAGCTGTTATCAACAAAGCGTATATAATGCGGATATTTGGTTTTTGCCTTAACAAACCCCAACGGTTCAAGAGCTTCACCAAAAACCTGTTTAAAAGCCGCATTTAAAGTAAGCTTTTTCTTGCCGACCTTGGAATCAGTAATTTTCTTTTTGAAAAACATCGGAATAATATTTGTATCCTCGTCCGCTTCGCTTTCAAAATCCTCATAATCCGAAACCATATATTTCGGCTCGATTCCCAGTACAGAAGCTGCTTCATACAAGGTATCCTCAACAAAAACCCCGTCCTTGTTCCATTTTTCAGAGAGCTGCTCCCACGTTTTTCCCGACGCTAAAAGCTGTTCCCAGCAATCACGTTTTCCCTTTTTGGAAGTACCCTCGTCAAATCCGTACCCCGAACCGTCGCCTACGATAACCGTGTCCGCAGCAGACGAATCTTTATACAATTCCAGTACTGCAAAGTCGCTGTCTACTACGTCCATACTGAAACTGCTTGTTTTCATTTCCGTCGCCGTCTGTTTAGCGTCGGTCTTGACCCGATTAGTATCGTCCCTGTACGCCTCGCAAGTGAGCGTTACCCATTTGCCGCTTTCGGAAAAAGCAAGAATATAACTTACGCTTGATTCTTCCTCAGAGCATGGCACAAAACTACGTTTTTTCATTACATCACAAAATGCTTTTAAAAACTGTTCTCTGCTGCCGTTATTCTTTATTTGAACCAATGAAAAAAATCTGCCCATAAATTCCTCCTTAAATCCTCGAATATTATATGAATTTTGTTGATCAAACTCCGTCAAAAAATACCATAAACAATGTCATTTGTCTATGGATATCTGAAATACGGTCATAAATTCGGCGTAAGCGGTCATATTGACTCAGAATTTGTCGTAAAAAAGGAAACGGCGGACAAAAATTTGTCCGCCTAATATCAAACAATATTACCGTTGATCCCTACGTAAATATCCACTAAATTGCTATTATTAACACAATAATAAAAATCCGTTATTGGCTGATAACACTTCTGAGATAGATATGTCTGAAACTTTTTTCGTGAGTTTATAAGCGTATCATAAGTTCCTGAGTGCCTTGCTCTGACTGCATTGTACAGTTTGATCTGAGGCTTGTAAACATAAAATTCATTACTTTTAAACTCCTTGCCGACAGGAACAAGGAACTCAAGATCGAGTATTACCTCATCTGTTCCGTAAGTATTTTCTTTCAGCGAAAAAATAATATTTCCCGTCTGCTCCATTTCAAGAGATTCCAGACTGCTTGAAATGTGCTCGATCAACTTACCGAGTTTATTGTATGTTGATCTTGTCCTATATGACAGCAGCGACTCAACAGATAAATATTGCTTTTCAATTATTTCCATAACTATCCCATCCCATTACTTGAAAATGATCTGCCAAATGTATCTCCACATTTAATATCCCTCCCCATTTTTTCATTTCGGGAGTAGTATAAAACATTTTCATCGGCTCGTCCATAGATATCTGAAATACGGTCATAAATTCGGTGTAAGCGGTAGTTTGAACGTAATTTTATTGTAAAATTTTACTTGCTATTTAAATAGTTCTATGTTATAATAATAAGCAAGGAGGCGAAATTATGAAGATTGCCGTCTGTGATGACGAAATGGTATTATTTGAAGAATTGTATACACTTTTGAATGAATATTCTGCATTAAAAAAAGAGCCGATATTAACCACATATTTCAAAACAGGCAATGACCTTTTATTGAGTACTGAAAAATTCGACATTATATTTATGGACTATCAAATGGACGATATGGACGGATTAGAGACATCAAAACGCCTGAGATTAAAGAATTCAAATGTTGCTATTATCTTTCTTACCGCCTTTCCGAAAATCGTTTTTCAATCTTTTGAAGTAAATACATTTCGATTTCTTTTAAAGCCGATAAAAAAGGACGAGCTGTTTAAGGCTGTCGATGATTATCTTAATTCTGTACAAACAGACGATTTTCTAATATTAAACACTAACGACGGTTCGTGGAAAGTCAGGTTATCTGAAATTATTTATGTCGAATCAAAAGACAAACACACTATAATATGATCTTGTCAATAAAACTTGACACATTAACCGCAAAGATT
>UMGJ01098778.1_pt1 | contig 44747 bp, 47 predicted proteins | sample 1965221 | NCBI WGS metagenome assembly UMGJ01 (sample SAMEA4836067, study PRJEB28245) | human gut metagenome | biome: gut microbiome; material: fecal sample | place: Denmark | collected 2008
CCGGACAAGCCTGCGTGCCTCGAAAGCGCCGACACCGCAGCGGTTCATTATATCGTCCGCCATATGCTGCTCGGACTTTCCTGCCATAATGCCCACAAGCATATCGTGCTTCAGTCCGTCTGCAAGTGCGTTTGTGTTATCCCAGACACGCTGGGAGAACATCTGACCGCTCCAGTTGGTAGACAGGATAGCTTTCACACGGCTTTCGGGGATTAAATCAAAAGCCGCACGGTAATCCGCACCCTTCGTCACATCGAAAACCGTCTGCATATACGCTCTCTGAATTATATCGCCCAGATGCGCTGTATCAACGCCTATTTCGGCGTTTGCAAGGCGTGAGCACATATCACTTATCTTGCTGTCAAGATCATTCAACCGTCCTATTCTGTGGGCGTATGCGGGTGAAGACAACAGCGTTTCAAGCTCCTGCTTTCTCTGCTCATCGGTGCAGGTGGCAAGAGCGGTCTTCATCTGTTCAAACATAGACTTATTCGGTGCGTTTTTGAGCATTGTTTCGGCTTCGGCAATACTCAGTTCAAACTTATCTGTAAAGGCGTTAAAAACGTCATTTGCCTCACCTTGCAGATACCGTGCTGTTGCGTAATAAGCCTTACCGAGCGTATCAGCGGCGCTTTCCGCTTTTGCCGTGTAGCTTACCATTCGTCCTGCGGCTCTGTCCTCCCAGTATTTCTTACTCGGATTCTTCATTGCTTTCACCCCTTGCAAGCGGTGTGTTCATAAACATCTGCTGCTGTGCCGCTATAGCGTCCTGCTTCTGCTGTCGGAGTTCTTCAGCGGCACTCTGAGGATCTTTAACAAACGGCAGGAGCGAGAGCAGCGTTTCCTGCGGTACTTTACCGTCAAGCGTTGCCACCACCTGAGATAATTCAAGCTCATTTTGAGGAAGTGAGCGTGTAAAGGTTATGTCTATCAGCTTCGGGTCGATATGACCGCCTTTTATACTGATTATGTTGGAAAGGCACTCAAGGCGGTAACGTAAGCCTTCTGTGAAATACCGCTCTTTCGTCTTGGTTATCTGTTCAAGGTTCAATAGCTTGTACTTCATGGCAACACCCGAAGCATTCCCTGCAAAACTTTCATCCGACATATCGGGTACGCCCGAAATCTTGTGAATATCGGTAACAATACTCTTTCTCAGCACTTCCACGCTTGCTTCATCAAACTGCCGTGTCAGAAAGCCTATTTCACCGTCCTGCGACAGCTCTACGACCCTGTTGCGCTGAATATCGCTATAAGTTTCCGTTTTTTCATCGTCTGTTTCACCGAGTATCTGACCTTTAATGTACATCAGGCTGTCAACGAACTGCTCCTTGTCGTTAACCCTGTCTGACTGCAACGTGTTATATGCGTCAATAAGGCTTATGACCTGCTCAAAATCGCCCTGTCGCTGACCGTCATTATAGATCTCATTCAGCGGTACTTTGCCGAAATAGTGCGGTATTATCTCGCCCTCCGATTTAAGTCCGAAGTTGCTTGTAAGCTCAAAGCACTGCGTTATCGTATCAGTCATAAGCTGACACTTGAAACACTCAGGCGTACTGTTGCCCGGCACGAAAACCGGATAGTAATACACGGCAAATACGGGATTTTGCTCCACAGTATCATCATAAACGACAAATGCGGACAGCGGAGTGATACGAGCAAGCTTCGGACGGCTGTCAGCGCCCATATAGATAAGTTCGTATGCTCTGCCGAATATTGCGGCATCGAGTGCAAGGTCTGCGTCCTGCGTACTGCTGTCGGCATAAGAAAGACAGTCGGTTATTGCCGTAATATCCGTATCATCTTTACCGCTGTAAGAAACAGGAGTAGCTATCAGATACGAAGATGTAAACTTTGCGATATATGCGGCGTGGTTTATCATAACACGGTTGTTGCACAGCATATCGTCACTTTTACGTCTGTCGCAGATGTGCTGTCTGCCACAGTAGTAATTATCCAGCATCGTAAGGCGTGGCATTTCGTACTTATCGTGCTTTTCTATGTAATCCCGTGCTAATTTCGGCGTTATCATCCCCGCCGTTTTGTCCGTTGTGAAAATCGGTGATGTTATCATAAAATCTCCTTAATAAATGCCTAATTTCCGCTTGCTGAGCGTTGATTTCACTATCTTCCTGCCGATATAGTCCTCAAGGGCATAACGGATAGCGTCTATGGTGTGATTGTTCTTGTCGGGGAAATCCGCTTTCAGTTCTCCCCTGCTGTCACGGTCAAGTTCATATTCGTTGAACTCACGGGCGGCATTCGGACAACGTGTGCCGTCAATAACGATTTCTTCGAGGTTCTGAAGCCACGTTATACCGTGCTCGACGCTTCCCGGACCTTTGACCGCCGTTCGTATGTGAAAACCCCTGTCCCGAAGTTCATCGTTTGAGCGTGGCTCGGCGGATTCGGCAATGATTGTACCGTTTTGTGTATTCTCCTTGCGGATTGCATTTGCAATAACGTCATACTTTGCGGCGCACCTGAAAAATTCGTAAAAAATAAACAGCCTGTTTCGCTTGCTGTCGAAATGAGCTGTTATATATACAAACGGATCTGCGCCGTAACCCCAGTCTATACCACGCTTGATATGATCGAATGACTTTATTTCCTCGTCCGTGATAGGACGGATAGTAATGTTCGTAAATACCTCCGCACCCGTGCCGGTCACCTCTCCGAGATATTCATGCCTGTACTGCTCCGGCTTTGTCTGCTCAAGGTGCTTTGCTTCAATCAAAAACTGCTCGCCCAGCCATTTGGGAGGTACAGAACGATAGTCGCTGTGATGCACTATCTTGTCCGAGCGGGGAACAAGTACCTCGCTGTTTATCCAGTTTCGCTGTGATTTTGGCGGATTGAACGTGTAAAAAACGGTGTATGTCGCACCGCCTCTGAGCAGGGATTGATTGATAGTGCGTATCTCTTCCATACCGCCGAACTCGTCCGCCTCCTCATACCACACATAGCGGATATAGCCCTTTCTGACTTTGGTAGATTTCAGCTTTTTCGGCTTGTCTGCGCCACGAAATAAAATACGCTGTCCTGTCGGCGTGTAGACAAGCTCAAGCGGTGACTGCCTGCACTGCCATAAGTGCGACACGCCGAGCCTTTCTATCGCCCACAGGAGCTGTTCATACACGCTGTCTTTCAGATATAGGCCGACTTTTCGGATAACGACCGCATTCGCCATAGGATCTTTCATCATACCGAGCGGAATTTCCGTTGATGCAAAAGATGATTTTGTCGAGCCTCGTCCACCTTTGAGCCAGTAATGCGTGTGCCTGTCTGCCTTTATATCCTTGTGCAGATCGTAGAACGAGGGTGCTATAATGTCGCTGAGCTTAACAGTCGTCAACTATCTTCACTCCCACATCTCCGTCAATACTGATCTTCTGCGTGTACTCCCCCGTCATCTTATTCAGCGTGTCAATAGCTCTGATACGGTCCGACAGCTCGTTCTGCTTATCCTTAGCTATATCGGAAAGTGTCGCCTGCCGTTCTCTTGCGGTCATTATGCGTGCAGTCTGGGCGTCTTCGGTGAGCTGTTTTATGTATTCCGTAATTGTAGTATTTTGTAGTAATTTTGAAGCATTAGTATTTGCATACTTTTTGCTGTATCCTGCCTGTATCGCACTCTGAGCGGCGTTACCGCACTGAGCGTAATATTCGGCAAATTTCTTCTGTCTTTCGGTCATTGGCGGTACACCGTCCTTTCTTTTGGGTATAAGAATACCCGACACCGTTGTGCCGGGCTTCAGGAGGAAAACTTATTGTCTTTCTTTTCTCATTTTATATGATACCACAGAAAAAACGGACAAAACGGACAACTTAAAGATTTCTTTTGATAAAACGGTCGTGCGCTTTCCGTATCGTATCGGCTGTGTTGTCCCCGCCTATATCCATAGCAACGGCATTCCAGCTTTTACAGCAGACGTGCCGCAGATACATAGCCCTGCGTACAAGGCTGTCATCAACCGTCATTATGTACTCGGTAAGTTCACGCTCCTTTGCTTCAAGCTCTGCCTTTTTCTCCGCTATTATTTCCTCGATCGACCTCGTGTTTTCCACTCTGTCCTGCACTCTGTTGCTTATTCCGCTGTTGCAGGGAACGACATCAAACTGTGGAGAACCGACAGGAGATTTATTTCTTATTCGTTCAAGCGCCCGTTCCCAGAATTTTATCTCGTCACGGAGTGAACGGATGCTGTGGAGTTCTTGTTTGGTCATGTTTCCTCCTTTATCATCTCATTTACGAGTTTATCCAACTTCTGCGGTGAGATGCCATAAGAAACAATACGTTCCGTACCAATTTCTATTAGCTCTGTCTTGCGTGCTATCTTTTTAAAACGCTGAACAAACTCTCTGATTGTGTCTGCGTTGCTTCTGTCAGGAATTTTGCGCCCACAAAACAAGCAGGTTTCCGTTGCGGGTTTGCGTTTACTACTCGTTACCTGCTTACTTATCGGCGGTTCAGGAAACGGCATCCAAGCAATGACGACTTCACGGCCGTTAAATCTTCCATCTTTGCAAAACCCTTTTTTCTGCTTAAATTTTTCGGCCGTTTCAATAGCATATAAGTCTTGCTCTACACTGATTCTGCCTGTTTTTGTGTCAAGGATGGCGATGTGATTCCACGACTGTTTTTCAGGAAGTCTATCTTCCACGCTTATCCATTCACTCATATTTTTCCTCCTTCAATTATTTCTTTCTTGATCATAGCAAGATATGTATCGACAATTCCTTCCCATTCCGCAGACGTTTTGTCGATTTCTGCTTCTTTTGCAAATTCTTCAACTATCGGCTTTATGCAGTTCAGAAAAATATAAAACCGTACTACGCTTCCGAGTTTTATATTTTCTTGTATCTGCGCATCTAAGGATCCTTTCGGAAGCGTTATCAGCATATTTACTTCGTTTTCGGTCAAAAACTGATCAATAATTTTACCAAGCGTTTCGATGTTCAGCTTATCAAACTTTTCCATCCTCTATACCTCCATAATCCGTATACCTGCGATCTCTTCGCCGCATATTTCGCAGTAATGTTTAATCATTTAAATTTCTCCTTTCAAATCCTTCCTCGCCGGTCATCAGCTCGATACACCTCAGCGCAAGCATCAGCTTGACATCGTGATTTCTTGTGCTGTTGATCTCACATCTCAGCTCGTCCGACCTTCGTATATTCTCCTGGTATCCGACCTCTGCCTCGTGATTTTTCCTTGTTTTGTCTGCGTCCTTGCGATAATCACAAAGATATGCGTCCTTACGCTCTTTGCAAAGTCCCTTCGGAAGCTGACCGCTGCGGTAGATACTGCCGAGCTGTGACAGCTTATCAAAGTATTTATACTCGGCAGGCGGAAAGTCGGTATAATCAAGCGTGTTTTCGTATGCCATATGCTCCAGCTTTTCAAATGTTGCCGGATCATTGAAATTTATCTTCTTCATAATCATTCGGTGTAAGGTGGTGAAGGGTTTTGCCCGTTTTCCAACACCTTTTATATATATTTATTTTTTTCATTTTCCGTATGAAAGGTTAGAAAAACCCTTAAACCCTTCACCACCCTTCACCCTCCTTTCAGCTTATAGCTATTCCGATGTAACAATTACCATTTTTTGCTCGCACCTTAGGATACTTTTTCGACAATTCAACACCAAACTTCGTATTTGACATCTTATACTCGTTATTGTCATCGCACCACTGCGCATACGCCGCATAAAGCACGTTAGCCTGCGCATAGCAGTCCTTGCCCTCTGTACACCTGTCCTCGACAAAAGCGGAGATAACATCCATCTCTCTGCGGTACTCCTTGACCATAGCGACTACCGCCTTCGGCATATGCAGCCCCTCAGCCTGATACAGTACGCACCCCTCTACTGCCCAGCGGAAGATAGCGGGCAGCTCACGGCACAGCTTATATTTAAGACGTGGGTCTTTCTTTTCTTCGGGTATTTGTACAGTGAACGGTATCATATGCACTCTGCGCCAGATACCTGTGTCTGTGCCTCTGATTATCGGCTTATGATTAGTTGCCATCCACAGTTTGAATTCGGGCTTGAACTCAAACTCATCGCCGTACAGCTTGCGGGCAGTAACTATATCATCGCCTGTAAGCTGCTTCAGCAGACCCTCGTTGATACGCACGCCCTCGTTAGGCTCTACAGACGTAACAAACCTTGCGCCTTTAAGACGTGCTATATCGCTGTTTATGGCACTGCTCTGATTACTGCGTACCATTATTGTTTCCGGCTGGATATTGCTTGCGTAGTCGCCCATAATTGCACGGATAATATCAAGAAACGTTGATTTACCGTTTCTGCCCGTGCCGAACAAGAAGAATACGCACTGCTCCGCCGTTGAGCCTGTCAGCGAATAGCCGACCGCCTTCTGAACATATCGTATAAGGTCCTTGTCGCCGCCGAATATCTCGTCAAGAAATTTCAGCCACTGCGGACAGTCGGCGTTGCTCGTGTACTCTGCCGACGTGATACGGGTGAAGTATGCTTCCGGCTTATGCTCACTCAGCGTACCGCTTTTCAGGTCAAGAACACCGCTCGGAGTATTAAGCACCATCTTGTACTTATCCATCTGTGCCGGCACGATTGGAACGTGGTGCTGTGCTTCTTTAAGCATTGCCGATTTTGACTTGTTGCTTCGGCTTGATTTCAGGTGTTTTTCAAAGCTCTTTGCCATATCTCCGCCGTCCTCAGCGTCCATCTGCTCATATGCCTTAGCCTCTGCCTTCATCGCAAGTACAGCCTTATCGGCTATGCGCTCTATTGTTCCGCTGTTGTCGTAGCACCACTTCCTGCCGTCATAATACAGCCAGCGCTTGTCTGTATAACTGTAGCGGATCTCACTGCCGAATAAGTCTATAAGCCGTTCTGCGTTCCCTGTATCGTCAAATGTGTACAGCTTTACAGGCTCGTCCTGTGCTGTATCGAGCTTTGCGTGTACAACAGAGCTTTCACCTGTGAACCTTGCCGTAAACTGCGGTGATTTCTGTGCCGGTTCGTATACCTTCTCACAGTCGGCTATGGCTTTTTGTATCGTTATTGCACCGTAGGTACTGCCCGACTGCCGTCTGTCCCATTTCTCACGCATAAGCCCCGACTGTCTGTATATACAGTCCATCATATCCGCATCACACCTGCACCAGAACGCAAGCATATTACAAAGCGCCATATCAGCCTCAGACTGTGACACATATCCTGAATAATCGCCCTGCATAAGCGCATTGAAGCGTGGTGCGTTCTTTGCTTTTCCGGCGAGAGTTATAATATCATTTGCGGTTGCCGGAAGTGCCGGCACATAAGCACGGGGTACAGCGGAAGGCTCACGCCCTCCGCCTATGTACTTTTCGTGCAATGCCTTGATAGCCTCTGTGCATTCGTTTATATCCATATATTCGGCGCACGGATTGCCCGTCATAACGAAAAATCTGCCTGTTTCGTACATTTCGACATTGCCTCGTCTGCGTCCCTGCTTCGGCAGGTTTCCTTTGCAGATTATGTGAATGCCTTTGCCGGACTGCGACAGCTCGGTATATGACTGGAGTGTTGTTATAAATTCGGTGATAATGTTGTTTTCGCCGGTTTTGAATGCGGCTATCTCGTCACCCACTCCGTCAATATCCACACCGAAATACTCGCAGTTTCCGAACATGAATCCGACACCTGCAAAACCTGCCGAAGCCGCTACAGCCGTATTGAAATCCGACCATGTGGACGGATCGTTGGAGCGGGCAAGTTCGCCCGTATGAGGATTGATCGGAAGTTTTTTTATCTTACCGCCTGCCTCATCGGGTACAGCCTGCCAGCACACCCAGTTTGAGAGCTTTTTAAGCTCATTGGGAATATATTCGTACATTATTTCCCCCATCAGAACGGATAGTCGCCGTCATCTTCCATAGCGGCTTCCGTTGTTGCGGTTGCCGCAAAGCTCTCGTTTTTCGGCGCTGATACGGTATCGGCGGTCACGGCGGTCTTGAACTTATGCTTGCAGTCGGGGTGCTGTGTCGGTTCAAGATAGCTTACCTTTTCTCTTGTGGTGCCCTTATCGTCCGTTTCGTGCTTTACTACAGCTATCACACACTTGCCGACAAGATCGTCGCAGTATTCCGCAAGATCCTTGTATTCCTTGCCGTCAGTGAGCTTTGCGGCCTTGCCTACTGCCATAAGTCTGCCGAACGTATAACCGTTTACCGCAAGGTCTTCCTTTGTAGGTTCTTTAGCCTTCCATATCTGATAAAACAGGCAGGCGTTGCCGTATTTCTGCTCCGGAATATCATTCCTTATCGTCAGTCTGAAGCTCAGCGATGTACTGCCGCTCTTATATGTTTTCTCGTCTACGCTTGTGATTATCGTTTCATATCTGCCTTCGGGCTTGAGCGCACTCGTAGCCGCTGAATTGTTCTGTGAAAATGCCATATTATTTATCCTCCGTTATAAGTCTTATTGCGTCTTCTGTGCTTCTGCATATACCTGCAACAGCACCCGAACGACGCATTTTTTCAATAAAATTCTTCTGTTCGGGGCGAATACGTCCCGTTTTTGTCTTTACCTCTATGAATATTGCCTTTCCGTCCGACTGCCTTACGCCGAACAGGTCTGAAAATCCGACCGGTACGCCCGTGTCGAAATATCTGCCGTCAAATGTTCTGCCCTTGCCGACGTTAATGCGGAATATCACACAACCGTTCTCGGACAGCGCACGTCTGACAGCATTCTGAATACTGTGTTCTTCTGTCAATAGATAAAACCTCTCTTTCTTGCTTCGTAAAACGCCCAGCCCCTCTGATACCCTTTCTTCTTTGCGTATGCAAGCAGATCGGAATAGGACGAACAATCATCGGGACTGCTGAAATCCAGCCTGAAGCCCTCGATATGAATAAGCTCGGTGCTTTCGCTTGTTTCTATATCCCGGCTCTTTACCGGGAAAACATATCCGCAGTGAGGGCAGATACAGGGCTGACCGGGCGGCGGCGCTCCGAATGTATAGTAACATTCGGGACACTGTTTCACCTTTTCGGCATTCTCCGCAGCTTCTTTCTTTATGTTGCGCTTGCGCTTTTCAAGCGACCACAGGCGGTCATCATCGGGCATTCCGAAGCGTGCGTAATTGCCGACATGATCAAGAATTATCGCACGCTTGCCCGGTCGATAGCGCATACATCTCATTGACTGCTGAATGTACAGCGTAAGAGATTGAGTGGGACGGAGCAATATCGCACATTCGCAGTCGGGAACGTCAAAGCCCTCCGATATTAAATCGACATTGCAAAGTATCGTTATCCGTCCTGCTCTGAAATCCGAAATAATACGATTACGCTCTGCATCGGGAGTTGTACCGTCAATGTGTACGGCGTTTATGCCTGCTTCTCGGAACGCTTCGGCGGTAGCGAGCGAGTGCTTAACACTTGAGCAGTAGCAGACGGCTTTCTTACCGTCTGCAAGCTGTCTGTAGTATCCGATAACATCACCGAATACAGCCTTTTTGATCATTGCCTTTTCAACGTCTGCCGTAACAAACTCGCCCATTTTGATATGAAGCCCCGATAAGTCGGCTACGGACGGTGCATAGTAGTCATACGGTGCAAGACAGTTGTGATCAATAAGCCATTTGGTAGACGGCCCGATTATCAGCTTGTCGTTGACATCACCCAGACCGTCACCGTTGAGGCGGACAGGCGTTGCCGTTACCCCCACACGAAGCACATCGGGGAAAGCGTCATAGATTTTCTTGTACGACAGCGCAAGGCTGTGGTGATTTTCGTCTGTAATGATAAGCGCAGGCTTTGACAGTTTTTTTATCCGCCGTGCTGCCGTCTGCACCATCATCACGTCACAGTAGTTCATATCAACGCCCCAGCGTATGAACGTCCTTATTATCTGCTGAACAAGCTCCTGCCTGTGTACAAGAAACAATACCTTTTTCCCGTTGAATGTAGTCCGCCGTGCTATCTCTGCTACTATCACCGACTTACCGCCGCCGCACCCGAGAACAATGCAGGGAGCGTGATAACCCTCACGCCACGCCTGCCTTGTCTGCTCGACAAGCTCACTCTGATACGGTCTTAGCGGCATTCTGCTTTTCGACCTCCTTCTTTGCACACGCTATGCACAGCTTTCTGCCGAATTTTGCAACCGAGCTTTCAACCATTTCCGCTACCGTATGCTTAGGTGTCGGCATAATGACAGCGCCGCATTCTTCACATCTGTCGGGCTCTGCACCCTCGCTGAGCCATGCGCCGAGCTGAGTACCTAAATCTTCGGTGATAACGCCCGACCACTTATCGAGGAATGTTGTGTCTTTTGAAAGACTTGCGATATGCTCCCTGTTTATCTGAAATGCTATGTCAAATTCATACTCGGTGTTATCACGCTGCACCGGCGCAAGTCCTATTTTGACGGGAACGGTCTTGCCCCTGTCGTTGATTTCCATAGCATAGCCCATCTTGGTACGCAGTGTAATGATTGTGTGGCAGTTGACCGACAGTATGGTATTGACAAGATTGTTTTGTATCTTTCCTGCCTCGTCCCATGCGGTATAATCGTTCTTTCCCTGACGCTGTGCTATCTGTGATTTGATGTCAAGCACTCCGCCCTCGTTATCCCATGCGTGTGAAAAGCTGTCCACTATTATTACGCCGTCCTCCCCGACCGCCTCAGCCGCCTGTCTGACGTACTCTATGTACTTTTCGGGCGAATACGGCGGTGTAAGCGGGGCATAGAGAAATTCTCCCGTGCCGAGATCGTGACGATCGGCATAGAATCTGCCACGCTCGTGTTCTGTATCTATAAGGGCAACCTTGTCCCAGTTGCCCGTTATGCCCTTTGCGAGATAGAGCGACGAAAGCGTTTTACCGCTTCCCGACGGTCCCATGACCGCAATTCTCGCCTTTGATTTCTTTCTTGTTACGGGTGTAAATATATTGCTCATAGCTACCTCACTTTATCGTTATATACGGCTTTTTCTCAAGATGTACGGCAGGGAGCTTTTCTCCGCTGTCGAGCAGCTTCTTGACTTCTGACTTACGTATTGTCGGATCACTGTACTTTATAAGTGAATCGTTATACGCTTCGGCATAATCGATAAACTTCCGCTCATCGTCAATAACCACACTGTCACGTCCCTCTGAGAACGTTATTTTTGCTCTCGGCATATCGACCTTTTTCAGCCTCATTGCCTGCATATCCTGTAACAGACGCTTTTTCAGAAACTCTGCCTTTTTGCGCTTTGTCTTTGCTCTTGCCGTCTGTTCCTTAGCTTCAAGCTCGTGGCTGTCTGCCTCACGCTCAAGGGATTTTATGAAGCAGGCGACGTTTTCGGCCTTTTCACTGAACTCGCCCTCAATACCTTCGAGAGTGTCAAACCACATCGTCAGCATATCGGCCTTGTATGCTTCAAGGTCAGCAATGACCTCGCCGTCATCGTCTATATACTCGCCGTCAGCATTGGTGTCCGGTTCGTAGTCATTTATAGCGTCAAACGCATCGAAAAGCTCGGCAAACCTGCCGGTTATATCATATAATGTACTGCTCATACGATTTCCTCCGTCATTTTTTCGAAAAACTGCTTTGCTTTGCTGACAAACAGATCGTGATTACTGTCTGCGGAATTATTGCCGATAAACTCGCAGAGCCGCTTCGCCGCATCTATAGCTGTTGCAAGGTACGCTTTAAACGTTTCCTTACTGTCGGGTACGCTCACCGTAAGTTCCGACTGCTCACGCTTAGCGGCTTCAAGTTGACTGCGGAGATCTTCAAGTTTCTTTTCGTTCTCGGCTTTAAGACTGTTCATCTGCACAGTATGCTCACGGTTTAAGCGGATAGTGTCCTGTAATGCGTCCTCCTGCACCTTGTCAAGCTGCTGTTCATAAGTCTTGCAGATATTATCAAACGCTGTCTTGTCCATAACACCATCCTTAGCCGGCTCGACCGCAACTTCAACAGGGCGGTTTTCAAGCTCCTTTATCTCGGCTTCGAGCGCCGCTATCTGCTGTGACAGTGCGTTCTTGGCTTTTTCAAGTGATTTCGCCTGCTGAGCGGCGGCGGATGCTTCGGCTTCGGCGGCGGACTTATCGGCTACAGCCTTATCCTTTTCCGCTCTTATCTGCCGTATCTGCTGTTCAAGCTCACGGACGGATGTGCTTTCAAGGTCGGTTTTTTCGGTTATTTCTGTACGTTCTTCTTCAGAAAGGGAAGATAAAAGATAGAGCTTTTTCACTCCGATTTGTGTCCCCGGGGACACAAAATCAGACGGCAATTTCTCTATTACTTCTATATAACGATAAACCTGTCTGCGTTTGATTCCTGTTTCCTTTTCGCAGTAATCCTCGAATGTGTTATACCCCAGTTCCTTATAGAGCTTGCTGTCCCTCATCTCTTTAAAACCGGAACACATCTCGTACAGGCTCTGCTGTGCTACCTGTGCCGCCGCTTTGATGTGGTAGTTAAGGTTTACTGCCTTGACATAATCGTCTGTTACCGCCTTTTCTGTATCCGCAGGCGGTGTGCGAAGTCCGGGAATTATCATGCTGTTTTCCTCCTTTTATCGCTGAAAATCTTTTCAAGATATGCCTTGTAGCCTTTGATTAGATCTTCTACTTCATTATTAGGTGCTATGTTTCTTTTTCCTCTGACCTGTACGATTTTTCCGCTTGTTGAAATCTCCATCGTGTAGTACGGCTTGTACGGCTCGGATTTTTTACGGATGAACATTATACTCAGAGCGCCTTTTGCGTGTCTTTCGGCATATCCGCCGACGCAATGGCTTAAAGCTTTACCTTCGTAAGCTATATCCGACAGCTGCTTCGGTTGTACTATCATCAGATTTCCGTCAGAAAACTCAAGCTGTTTACGTTCCTCAATATGCTTTGTAAACTCCGCTCTTACCGCTTTATCGTGCTGATACTCGATAGTTGCTGACAGTCTTTCGTGCATTGCCTCAAAATTATGCGGAAAGCATATTGCAGTATCTTTTGTGTTGTATTTGAGCTTTTTACATTGGTCAAGGTAATCGCTGTAATCTCTTGTGTTTATTTGGTTATCGGCAAGGTATCTTGACATTCTTTGCGGTGTTGCTCCGGTTGCGTCTAAAAAGCGTTCCAGCGTTCCGTATTCATGGCCAAAGACCTTAGATATAAGTATCAGGTCTTCCGGTGTCGCTTTTGGAAAATGCTCCTTATTTACCCTGTAAGCGCCGTATAAGTGTTCCTGCCCTTTGAGAACTTTAAACTCAGATCTTGTAAGGCCGAGCATTTCAAGAAGATTATTACTTTTCCAGTTAATATAACTCGGCACTGTAAGTTTTGCCGTATTGCCCCAAAAGCCTGTATAATTTTTTTGAATCAGGTCATAACCTTGCTTCAGCAAATATTCGAGATTCGGATGCTTACAGTACAGGTCCAGATAGCACATCAGCAGATCTCCTGCATACTTATCGTACTGACTGTATCGCATATCCGACCGGCTTATCGCCTTTTCGTTGATGATCTTATACGAGTTGTCAAAGCTATACCCGTATGAAGCTGAGCAGAAGACCGGCTCACGAAACTCTGAGCGAATGTCCCACCGCTTACCGTCTTCACTTCCGTACCTTACTGCTCCGTCTTTTGCAAACACATAGCGCTGTCGCTCGACTATATAACCGTTAGAATATCTGTGATACCCTCTTGCGAACAGTTCCGCACCCCGTGTCAGAAATATTATGTAGTTTGCAGCTCCTTTGCCTTCCATTTTGCTCATCTGATCTGCTGTAGCGGTCGGAAAGCTGTGCATAAGAAATTCTTTACGTTCTTTCTTCATGCTGCACCTCAGAAGTCGAGCAGGCTGTCAAGGTCAAGCTGTAGCTTGCCGCTGCCTGTATCTGTGGACGTTTTGTTACTGAATCCGCCGTCACCGAGATCAAGCGTCATAGTGCATTTTATATCCGCACCGGGAAAGTAAAATGCTACTGCACGCTTGTATACTTCGAGATCTTCGAGGCTTGCACCTGCGCCCTTGACCGTTGCCTTGAGGCAGTCGGCAAAAGACTTGCCTGACTGCTCTATGGCCTGTTTAAACTCTGCATTCTGCTCGCAGAATTTACAGATAGTTTTCATCACAGCATTCTTTACCGCTGTTTCATGCTTGCCGAGCTTTGCGTTTGTCAGCTCGGCTGTAAGTTTTTCTTTTATATCCATTGACTTTTTCCTTTGCCAGTGTTATACTAGACTTGCATAGATATTTGTTTTGCTCCCTTCGGGGAGCTCTTTTTTTATTCTTCTTCGATGTCCTCGACATCATATCCGCATTCTGGGCAACACGGTATTGTTTCCCATGCAGGATAACCGTGACACTCGCCACGATACTCGGTGTAGTGTCCAAGCTCTGATGCTGAGCCCGTCCAGTCGCAACGTTCGCATTTATACACGCTTCTTCCCTCTCTTTCTTCGTATCTCCGCTACCTGCTGTGCTCTGCGGAAGTGTACCTTGTCGGCGAGCTTCTGACCGTCCTTGAGTGACCGCCACTCACCGTAGCTCAATCCTGCTCTTGCCGCTTCATCGGCATCACGCTCGAGGAGGGCGTTAGGGTTATTTGCTTTCACTTGCTTTTCTTCTTTTTATTGATTTTCCGTGTGACCTCTGGGATAGAATCACCGCACACGATGTTGCTTGCAAGCAGCTGAGCCGCCATTATCCCTGACAAAGCGGGTGACTTTGGGAATTTCGCTATGTACATATCAAATAGCCGTTGTCTTGCTTCTATAACGTTGTCCATCTGAATATCAATACCGTAAACGCTTTTTAGTGCTATCAACCCGTCCTGCCAGTTTTTGCACAATTCAAGCTTTCGTGCAAGTATTTCTGCCAAGAAATTCCCCGTGCCACAGGCGGGCTCAAGAAATGTTGTGTCTATGCTCGCCCACATTTCTTCGGGTACCAAATCGCACATATCCTTGACGATGTGTGCCGGCGTAAAAACCTCGCCGAAATCACTTACACGCTGTTTACTTTTTATCAGCTTCTCAGTCATCGTGTACAAGCACCTCCGAGCGACTTGCCATAAAAGCGTCAAGCTTTTCGTACTTGCCTGATGATAAACATTTCAGCGACCATTTTCCCTTGCGCATTTCTACAAAGTAGTAGTAGATGCTGCTTATTTCGTTGTCTTCGCCTTGGAACTTCAGGGTATCGTACTCGTAGATTTTCTTGCCGTTCTTGTCTTTAAAGCCTGTAAATCCGGGAGCAAGATTAGCACCGAGCCAGTCGAAAGCCTTTATTCCCGACTGTTTCCATTCTTCAAGGAGCTTGCAACATTCTTCTTCCGTGCTATTCATCAGCACATCGTAGTTAGTCATCATCTCTTGTGACCTCCTATCATATCCCTATACCATACCTTCATAAGCCACCCCAGCCCGTACCAGACCGCAACAGCGACTATTGCAACGGGGAGCATTTCACCGCCGACCGCACGATAGCCCCTCTGGGCGTAAGCCAGCACCGACATCTGTATGTACATCATCACTGCCGCAGAGGCTGTTATCCACAGCCGCAGGAGCTGGGAGAGTATGTAGGCGATTATCTTAGATATTTTCATTTTTACCTCCTAACCATTTCTTTACGGCTTCTTTTTCTAAACGATACTGCGTACCTACCTTAACACACGGTATTTCACCGTTCCGGGCTTTGCCACGAAGTGTTTCATAGGAAAGCCCTGTTATCCTGGCAAGCGTTGCAAGATCAAATATTATCGGCAACTCTTCCCAATCAGTCGGTACTCGATATTCAAGTGACGGCATTGTTCGTCTCACTTTTTCACCTCCTACACTATTCATAGTTCACTAAGCCACATAACGGATTATTTTTTTGCTGTTTTATACTGTTTTAAGCTGTTTTAAACCGTTCTATCCCAATTCAGACGCATTTTAACACAATATATTGTTATCCTCTTGACATTTGCGACTATATGTGGTATAATACAACCATACTAATTGTGAAAGGAGGAAAAGCTATGGCTAATAAAACAACTTCAAAAGCTGTTGCCACTAAAGCGTCTAAAATTCTTAGTGACAATCGCTATGGCAAAAACACCAAAAGTGTTGCCGGAAGTGCTTTATCACAGACACCTTCAAAGAAATCAAAGTGATAAAGCGATGAGCTGAAAAGCTCGAAATGTTGGGAGAGTAGATTACTGTTAAAGTGATTTGCTCTCTTTCATTTTGTCATTTTCCGAATAAAACAGGTAGCGCATATCTGCATCAGGGAAAAATCGACTATGTATTGCAAACATCTCAGAACGAGTAAATTCAGTTTTTTCGTTTACCTTGCACGACATGGTTTTTGGCGTTATACCGATATACTCCGCTATTTTTGCGGCAGACAAACGTTTTCGGGCTATCTCTGTTTTCAGATTTAACAGCATTTCCTCACCTCCTCCGGTTGTTGCGGTTATCCCATTTTTGGGATATTCAAGACAAAAAAATATTTGCTTTTTCATCGTTATCTGATATTTTAAGCACATTGCATATCTTGTCTATTTCTTCCGTATCAAAATGCGAAACGCCCTGCATACGACTGGACATTGTATTAGGTGTCATTCCGATATTTTCTGCAAGCTGTCTTTGGGTTATTCCGGCTCTCGCAATAGCACCTTTCAGAAGATTTTTGTTTAACATTTTATCACCTCTTTCCGTCCCACTTCTGGGAACGATTTTAGTATAACACAACAACTTTATTTTGTCAACCCATTTTTGGGACAATTTCAAAATATTTTTGTATTTTCTATTGCATTTTTGGGATACTGATGTTATAATGAGTTTAGATGAGGTGATAAAAATGGACGAAAGAGCGGCACGAATAAACGCAGCAATTGAAAAAAGCGGATATAGTTATACCGAACTTTCTAAATTAACCGGTATATCAAAATCGTCATTACAGCGATATGCAACAGGCGAAACAAAAAAGATACCTATAGACTGTATCGAAAAAATTGCAGAAGTCACCGGCACTGATTCAAGGTATTTAATGTGCTGGGAAGAAACCCCCACCCCCGAAATCACCGACAGTCAGCTTAAATTTGCCCTATTCGGCGACGCTGAGATAGATGATGATGTACTTGACGATGTAAAAAGGCTTGCCAAGCTCCATGCGGAGATGAGAAAGCAGGAGAAGAACGAGAAAAAATAAAAATGCTCCCACCGATACTGCGAATATCGGCAGGAGCTAACAGTAAGATTTCTCAAACTGTTTCCAAATAATATAATATCATACTTTCGACATAAAGTAAATACGTTTTATAAATTTTGTCATATAGATTTATATTTTGTCACATTATGTCGAAAAGATTGAGGAGGAATTTTACTATGGATTTCATCGATCAGATTAAGCAATTTGCAAAAAGAGTTGAAACTTTAAAGCCTAACCTTCAAACAGAGGAAGCAACCAAAACAGCTCTGATAATGCCTTTCTTTTCCTTGCTTGGCTATGACGTATTTAACCCTGACGAATTCGTGCCGGAGTACACTGCCGATGTAGGTATTAAAAAAGGCGAAAAAGTTGACTACGCTATAATGAATAACGGCGATCCTGTCATATTGATTGAATGTAAATGGATAGGTGAAAATCTTGAAAAGCATGACAGTCAGTTGTTCAGGTACTTTGGCACTTCCAAAGCAAAATTCGCAATTCTTACCAACGGTCAGTTTTATCGTTTTTATACTGATCTTGATGAAACCAACAAAATGGATGAAACTCCTTTCCTTGAAATCAATATTCTTGATATAAAAGAAAATCAGGTTGCGGAATTAAAGAAATTCCACAAATCGCAGTTTGATATTTCAAAGATATTTGATGTTGCTTCGGAGCTTAAATATTCGAATGAATTTAAAACAATACTGGCTAAACAGTTGCAACAGCCGTCGGATGATTTCGTGAAATTGTTCCTTACCGGAATATACGAAGGAAAACTAATGCAATCGGTAATTGAAAAGTTCCGTCCTATACTTAAAAAGGCACTTAACGATTATATCAATGAGTTGATGAGCGATAAAATCAAAAGTGCTCTGGATGTAAATATAGCTGATAAACAACCTGAAAATGTACAGGAAGAAACAACCGAAGAACCGAAAGAGAAAATATCGAGAATAGTTACAACTAATGAAGAACTGGAAGCGTATTTTGTTATTAAAAATCTTCTGAAAGAATACTGCGCAATGGAAAACATAGTGTATAAAGATACTGAAAGCTATTTCAGCATACTTTATCAAGGAAAAACCACAAAATGGATCTGTAGATTTATACTTACAGATAACAAGAAAACCATCATTATTCCGGATGAAAACAAAAAGGAAATCAAACACTCATTGCAAAGTGTATACGAAGCAGAAAAATACATAGATGAATTGAAAGCAGCGCTTAACAGATATATCAAATAAACCCTTCCCCGCCGTAACAAGCGGGGAAAAAATTTAGGAGGTGTTAAAATGCCCGGAAAGGTAACTTATACAAAGCGAAAAGACGGCAGATATCAGGCAAAAATGTACTGCGGCACTGAAAACGGTGTACCAAAATACAAGTACGTTTATGCTACTACCGAGAGAGAAATGAAAGCAAAGCTGTCCGAAAAAACAAAGCTCGTAAACCGTGGTATAGACATCACCTCGGAGCGTGAAACTTTCGGTGACTGGCTCGAAATGTATCTTATCACAAAGCAGTCTTCGGTAAGTGACAAATGGTACCGTGCCATACGGACAAATGCAAAAATTTTAGAACCGTTGAAAGATACGAAGTTATCAGTCATCAAGCAGTATATGCTGACTGAAATACTGTTTGATATGGCAAACAAGGGATATTCCGAGAAGACTATGCAGAGCGTTAAAGGAATCGCCCAGGGCGTACTTGAACTTGCCGCCGACAACAGAGCTATAGACCACAATTTCTTTAAGAACGTAGCAATACCTAAAGCAAAGCAAGAGCCTGAACACAGGAGAGCTCTGACAAGCGAGGAACAAGCCTGGATACGAGATACACCGCACAGAGCTCAGACGGCCGCTATGATTATGATGTATGCAGGCTTGCGCAGAGGTGAGCTACTTGCTCTAACGTGGCAGGATATTGACCTTGATGCGCATGCTATAAAAGTTGAACGCTCTGTGTCGATGATAAAAGGCAAGCCGCACATAAAAGAAGGTGGCAAAACTGATGCGGCGACAAGAACAGTATATATCCCCGGTAAGCTTGTCAACTACCTTAGAAGCACTGTGCACAACCCGATCGGACTTGTGTGTCCCACAGTCAAAGGCTCTTTGATGACCGAAACAGGATTTAGCCGTATGTGGGAAAGCTATCTTAACGATTTAAACATCAAGTACGGTAACTGGGCAGACTGTATGCAGACAAGCGGAAAATGCCCGTCAAAGTATGCGCCGATAGAAAAGCCGTTCTTGATACCTCGTATTACTCCGCACTGGCTCAGGCACACTTTCATCACTTTGATGTACCTCGCAGGGGTAGACGTTTTGACGGCAAAAGAGCAAGCGGGACACGCTGATATAAAAACTACGATGGCTATATATACACACCTTGATGAAAAATACAAAAAGAAAAGTATCAACAAGCTGGACGAGTACCTTGAAAGTATAAGTTAAATAGTAGGGGTGTCAAATGGGGGTGTCAAAAAAAATCACATTTCGCATAGCAAAGCCATTTATAAGGCTTTTGTGTTCTCATTCGTAATGAGCAGGTCGCAGGTTCGAGTCCCGTCACAAGCTCCATAAAAATAACCGCCCGGATTTAATGCCCGGGCGGTTTATCTGTTTATAACGCTTGTGTTCCGATTCTTATCATAATCTTTCTGATACGCTTTTTAACGGCAGTATACTTCTATTAATCTGCATTTTTCTGCAAATTTGCAATGCTCCTGCCGACAAGCCCTCTTTACAAGCTTGCAGCGTTCCCGAAAGTTCGCATAACCAGTTACGCTATCTTTTTTAGGGTGTCGGCATTTTACCGATACCTCAGGTGCGTAATATTTCGGAACGTACCGCTTGACATTTAAGGTTAAACAGCTTATAATATCAGTAATACAGGTGTTTCATCTGTACAAAAAGAGGTGGTCCTCTGCTATTTTGGCGGGGGGTTACCTCTTTTTTTACGTCAAACTTCACAAAAACCGCCCGGATTTAATGCCCGGGCGGTTTATCTGTTTATAACGCTTGTGTTCCGATTCTTATCATATTCTTTCCGATACGCTTTTTAACAGCAGTATGCTTTTATCAATCTGCATTTTTCAGCAAATTTGCAATGCTCCTGCCTGCAAGCTCGGCTGAGTATCGCACCTGCTCAATATCGTTTGCCAACGCTCCGAATTCTATAACCAGTGAAGCCTCAGCCAGATCCTGATTATAAAACCGATAATCGAAAAGCATAGGTCGTGTTATGCCTTTGTTATCTTTTTCTATTGCATTTTGCAAGTATGATGCAAAGCGGAGGTTATCCATATAATCCGGCAATATATCCGTGCCGTCGTCACATCCGCATATTATCATTATCTGTGCCGCTTTTCTGCCGTTGATTTCTGCAACGGGAGCTATTCTCACATCTCCGTCCGCTATTCCGTCACGGTGAATATCCAGCACTATTTTTATTGACGGATACTCTTTCAGCAACGCCTCTGTTCGTTCCCTGCTTCTTGAATAAGAGTAGTTGTAAACCGGATCGTCAAAGACCGTTCCGTCGTGCAGCGTGCTTATTCCGTTATCGGCAAGCGTCTGCGCAAGCACCGCTCCTACTCCCACAACGCTGTTTGCAGGGCAAAGCGATCTGCCGTCATAAGCGGTATCGTAATATCCGTCGCTGTCACGCTCATAGCTTTCGGTCGTATGCGTATGTATTATAAGCACCTGAGGTTCGTTGCTGTCCGACAGCGTGACAGAAGGCTTTTTCTCAGCCTCAGCACCTATAAGCTCCGACGGCAGTTTGGTGCAGTTTCTTATCTGACCGTTTTCGAGGTCTATTACATTGTCGCCGCCTATCTTCCCGTAGTGCTTTTCCTTGACCGTACCGTCCTTTGCCGTATATTGTGTAAGATCGTCCTTGTCCTTTCTTATGTTGACGGAAATCAGCCGTGTTTTTACATCGACGGGAGCATCGACCGGCACCAGCGTTTCACCGGAAATATCCTGCGTACTGCTTGACGGATTATCGGTCGCAGGCGCTTTCTGCTCCTGCTTTTCAGTCTTTGTTTCATTGTCCGGTTTCTCTGTGCAAGGCTCGGATAAAACCGTATCTTCATCCCTGCCGTCAAATTCGTTTACAGGAACAGCAAGCATAACGCTCAGTGCGGTAAGCTGTCTTAGTCCGTCTGAAACGCTTTTGCCGCTTACCGCTCCGGTTACGGCGTTTTCAGCTACGCCCGTCAGGGTAAACGATAATACCGCCGCAGTAAGCCCTATGCCAAGAACATTTACAATACCTTTGTTTTTATTGCCTCTCATAAGCCTTTCCTTTCGCCAAGTGTTTTCTCGGTTGGATTTTTCTTGTTACAGCTTATGATTCATTTTCCGCAAATATTCAGGAATAATTCATCAGCATTGATATGTCGCTGTATGACAGTGACGGACACAGACTGCGGTTCAGCGCACAGGATATTATATGTGCGTACCTGCTTATCTCGGCATCTATATCATATCTTGTCACAAAAAATCTGTCGTTATCGCTTTCATACTCCATAGTGGTAGGAACGCCTACAGCGATTACCGGTATGCCTGCCGCCGCTCTGTCAAGACGGTTACTGTTGCCTGCGGTACTGCCCGGCGTTATGCCGGTATCCGTGACCTGTATGCTCCTGCAAAGGCGCTCCGGCTCACTGCACGCAAGGCTGTCTATCGCTACAATATAGTCTGCTTTTATCTTCTCCGCACAGAATATTGCGTGAAAGACGCTGTCTATACCGGAATTTGCCGAAACATCCGTCCTTATTACCGACACATTCCCTATTCCGTCCGCATTGTGCATACTTTCTATGAAATGCGAGGTCGCAAGTACCCTGCCTGCCGCTCTCCAGCCAAGACTGTCAGACGCTACAGACGGGTTTCCAAGCCCCGTGACAAGACATTTTCCTTCCGGAAGGAGCTTGTTAAGCACCGTACACAGCGCATGGATCTGACCGTCCGCATAAGGAACGTCCGTACTGTCAACGGTAAAATATCTACCGCAGGGGCGGTTAAAAAGAGCAGTTTCCTTTTCGGAAACGATTATTTCGGTTATCTTTTCTCCGTAAAGCTCATAGCTTTCACATCTTATTCCGTTTTTGCCCTTTACAAACTCCGCCGCCATATCTGTTCTTCCCGTAAGCCGCATAAAATTTCCTCCCGAAGAATTTTTTCAAAAAAATCGTAAAAAAGTATTGCATTTTCGTTTTGGACGTGCTATAATAAAGCGTATTGTGAAATATAACTATGATTATATGTAGATCTGTATAAAGGAGGTGCCGTAAGTGCCTAACATTAAATCTGCCAAGAAGAGAGTTTTAGTATCTGCTACAAAGCAGGCTCGCAATAAGGCTGACAAGACCGCTCTTAAGACTATTCTGAAGAAGGTTGACGCTGATACTAATGCTGACAACGTTAAGGTTGCAGTTAAAGCAGTTGATAAGGCAGCAGCAAAGGGTATTATCCACAAGAACGCTGCAGCTAGAAAGAAATCTCAGCTTGCTAAGAAGTTAAACGCTGTTTCCTGAGAATAACGATTTAACGTAACGCTCCTGCGGGAGCGTTTTCTTTTTTGTGTTAATTGCGGTGATACAAAAGCATCGGCTTGCATTATTATGTGCCGATGCTCTTTTTTTATCCCGAAATGCTTTTTACCGTATATCCGTTATCAAGCCAGTAGTCGATGACATCGGGCAGTATCGCCGTATTTGTTTCGGATACCGCATGGAGAAGATATACAGCCCCGTTGTGCGTTGCGGAGGTTATTCGCCTGTATGCCGTATCCCTGTCGGGCTGAGCATCCGTATTCCAGTCGTTGTATGCAAAGGACCACAGCACAGTATCATAACCCATATTTTTGGCAATGCGTAATGTTCTGACCGAAAATTCTCCTCGAGGGGGACGCATCGTAACGGTTTTGTATCCGCCGAAATTATCGGAAATATAAGTTTCAAGTCCGTGTATTTCTTCAAACACCATATCATCGCTTATATCCGGCAGTGACGGGTGGGTACAGCTGTGATTTCCGACCTCGTGACCCTCGTTTATCATACGGCTCACAAGCTCAGGACTGCTTTTTACATAATCAAGCGTCACATAGAACGTTGCCGTAACCTTCTTTTCCTTCAGAATATCCAGTATTTTCCCGGTACAACCATTTTCGTAGCCCTCGTCAAACGTCAGGCGGATTGTCTTGTCTTCTTTGCCGAATATGAATCTTCCGCCGTATGACCCGTATTTTTCCTGCGCCTGTATTGCTCCTACAGGACGGTTATCGCTATCGGTTTCATAGCCCTGACCGTAGCAGACCTTTTCACTGCCGTCTGTCAGAAAAGCCGTTTCTGCAGGCGTTCTGCCTCCCCTGCCGTTACGTCCGGTGCTTTGTCCGACAGTATTCTTATCGGACGTGCATCCGCACATGGACATTGCCGTCAATACCGTAAATACTGCGGCAGATATTTTTCTGTGCAAAAAAATCACTCCTTTACAGATATAGTATCCGTAAAGGAGCGGTTGTAATTCATTGAAATAAATGGCGGCTTTTATCAGTTGCCGAGATAAGTCTTGACCATTGCCTGCAAAAGTTCGTCACGATCAATATGACGGATCAGGCTGCGGGCGTTGTTATATGTAGTTATATAGGTAGGATCTTCGGACAGAATATAGCCGACGAGCTGATTTATAGGATTATAGCCCTTCTCCTTGAGCGCACCGTAAACCGTTGTCAGTATTTCCTTCATCTCGTTTTCTCTTTCATCCTTGAGCGAAAACGGCATAGTTTTGTCGATCATCAATATCAGTCCTTTCGTTAATATCTTTTAAAAACCGAAATTATTTTAAGGTTGTTATACTATTATACACTACCGTTCAATAAAATACAATAGCCGATAGCAAATTTTCGTTAAAATCACCAATAGCGGTTCTCATTTTTGGGTAATTGATAAAACTTTACAATTCGCTATTGAATTAATGAATAATTTTTGGTATAATAACAATAACCAGATTTTTCAGGGGGTACAATAATGGCAGAACAGAAAAAATCGCCATCTACAAACGGCGAATTCAAAACCTCTCCGCTCGGCTTCGACAAAGCCGAAGTAATGGCATACATAGTACAGCACAACAAAGAGCGTAAAGCCCTTAAGGAAGAAAATGAAGAGCTGAAAAGAGCACTCGAAGAAAAACAGCAGACGAATGAAGGTCAGAACAATGAGCTTACAGCAGAGCTTGAAAAGAAAAAGGCTGAGCTTGACGCACAGATCCTTGAAAGCAGAAAGCAGGTTCTTGACGAAAGACGCAAGCTGGCTCAGACCGAAAAAGAACTGCACGTTATGCAGGACAAATACTCTGCCCTGACAGAAGAATTCGCAGAATTCAAAAAACAGGCGGCAGCAAAAATAGATAAAGCAAAGCACAGCGGCGGAACGATTGACCCCGCTCAGCTTGCAGAAATTTCCGCAAAAGCAAATGCCGATGCAAACGCTGTAATAAATGACGCACAGAGCAAAGCAAACGAGATTATCACAGCCGCAAAGGCATATTTTGCCGATACGGTAAAGAAAACATACGATTACAAGCAGTCTGTGCTTGAAAAGGCGGACACATTCGCAAACGGTGTTACATCAGGTGCGGCGGCTCCCGCAATAGATATTCAGGCTGTTCTTGCCGGCATAACCGCCTCAGTAAATGAAGCCGTTGAAAAGGCACTTGCCGGAGCGAATGCCGTAAACGATGCGGTAGCAAAGGCTGTTGAAGATACAAAGGCTGTGAACGATGTACTCGCTAAGGCTGTTGAAGAAGCCTCACAGACAGAAACAGCCACCGATAACACGGCTGACGTTCCCGAAGAAAAGCTGTCCGATGATGAGGAGCTTATCAACGCAAAGAGCGAGCTTGAAAATATCGGCGGACTTGACGAGAGCGAGCTTGACGCCTACGCTCCTATGGAAATCGAGCCGTATAACTTCGAGCTTAAGCTGGATATGCCGGCTCAGACGGACAATGACGATGACGACGATATGCTGACAGACAACAACGGTCTGCTCAGCTCATTTGAGATAGTTTCGGGTGACGATGACATTTCTGCGGATAACGTAGATACGGGCGATCTGCTCGTTGAGGAAACTCCTGCGGCAGATGATATAGCCGATCTGCTTGCAGAGGAGCCTGTTGTAGCATCTGCTCCCAAAGCCGATACTGCTCCTGTTGCGGATGATTTCACCGACCTTCTCGCAGAAGAACCTGCACCTGCTCCCGTAGCTAAGGCAGAATCTGCTCCTGCAGCCGATGATTTCAGCGACCTGCTCGCAGAAGAGCCTGCTCCTGCTCCCGCAGCTAAGGCAGAGCCTGCTCCCGCAGCCGATGATTTCAGCGACCTTCTTGCAGATGAGCCTGCACCTGCTCCCGCAGCTAAGGCAGAGCCTGCTCCCGCAACCGATGATTTCAGCGACCTGCTCGCAGAAGAGCCTGCTCCCGTAGCCGATGATTTCAGCGACCTTCTTGCAGATGAGCCTGCTCCTGCTCCCACAGCTAAGGCAGAGCCTGCTACCGCAGCTAAGACCGAACGGGCTGTCGACCGTAGCGGCGATAAACCTAAGGAAAAGCTGAATGAAAGTCGTTCAATGGGTGTAGCCGGCAAGGAAGAAAAGGTGAACGATCCCTGGAAGGATCTCGAAGCACAGATGAACGGCATGACGATCACTCCTCCCCCTGCACAAAAGCAGACGGACGATGACGGAATGACTTCTTCGTTTGACGATCCTACCGCTCCCGCAGCTTCCGCTAAGGAAGAAAAGATTGATATGTCCGATTATTCATCCATGCTCGGCGGAATTAACGACAATATGACCACCAACACGGCACAGTACGATCCTTCGTGGGATCTCAAGATGATGGAAGGTCTTAACGACAATGACGATGACGACGAGATGAGCTCGGATAATGTGGGATTCTTCGACCTTTAATCAAAAGTAAATATCATATGCCGGGAAGTGTATGCTTTCCGGCATAATAAATTCAATGCGAACAGGAGTACAAACTTGGAACTTAACACAAGCGAACTTAAAGAAAAGGCAAAAACGCTAAGAGCCGGCGACAAGATAGAACTGAGCGGTACTGTATACACCTCCCGCGACGCCGCACACAAGCGTATAAAACAGCTTATCGACGAAGGCGGAGAACTGCCCTTTGAAATAGACGGTGCGGCTATTTACTACGCAGGCCCGACCGGCACTAAAGAAGGTATGGCAATAGGCTCATGCGGTCCTACAACATCGGGCAGAATGGACCCCTACGCTCCCCTGCTGCTCGATATGGGGTTATCCGCAATGATAGGAAAGGGAGAACGCAAGCCTGCCGTAGTAGACGCCATAAAACGCAACGATGCGGTATACTTCTGTGCCATAGGCGGTGCAGGCGCACTCGCCTGTCAGTGCATAACCGAGTGTGAGGTAATAGCCTTTGAGGATCTGGGCTGTGAAAGTGTGAAAAAGCTGACTTTCGACAAATTCCCTCTTATCGTTGCAATAGATGCTGTCGGCGGTAACATTTTTGAAACCGGCAGAAAGCAGTACGCAGAGGTCTGATTTAAGGATTTTTATATAAAATATCACGGCGTTTTTGAAGAACGAAAAAAATCGAAAAAAATTTTAAAAAAGTGTTGACAAACGCAAAGCGCTGTGATATAATATAAAAGTCGCTGATACAGAGCGACAAAAACAGAAAGATATGGCGGTATAGCTCAGTTGGCTAGAGCACTTGGTTCATACCCAGGGTGTCGTTGGTTCAAATCCGACTGCCGCTACCATTTCTACGGCCCGTTGGTCAAGCGGTTAAGACATCGCCCTTTCACGGCGGAATCATGGGTTCGATTCCCGTACGGGTCACCACAAAGCCTCGCAGAGAGATCTGCGAGGCTTTTGTTTTATGTTTTTCGGCAAAACAGATATTTAAGCATCTCGTTTTGTTGAATACCCGGATATTATATGTTATAATAACCTTAGGCACATAATCCGCCGTCAGCGGATTATGCCGTACAAAAGTACGACCGACAGATAACCGCCGGATATTTCCACTCTTTCAGAAGGAGGAGCAATTTATGAAAAAAACAATTAAGTTTGACAATATGCAGACAATCACAGTTATAACTAAAGAGAGCCCTGAACATTCAGTTTCAGCAAATGATGCCGAAATGGACAAAAGAGCCCGTGAAGCTGTAAGAGCAGCTATCAACCGTGCAACCACTTGTAAAAAACCGATTGCAATGTATGATAAGCAAAGGAAACAAGCATATATAGCAACACCCGACGGAGAGAAAAAATATGTCTGAAAGAAAACCGATGGTTCTTGTTTTTGCCGGTCCTAACGGTTCAGGTAAAAGTACCGTTACGACATATTTTGACAAGGTCGGCACATATACAAACGCTGATGATATTGTTGCGGCTACCGGAATGGATAATATGGAAGCGGCTCGTCTTGTCGATAAAATGAGATACCGATCTATTGAGCAAAAAGAAGATTTTACTTTTGAAACCGTTCTTTCTTCACACTATAAACTTGATATTCTGAAGAAAGCAAAAGAAGAGGGATATTTCATCAAGTGTTTCTTCATATTAACTGTAGATGCATCTGTAAACGTTGCCAGAGTGTCAGCCAGAGTTGCCTCAGGCGGACACAATGTTGATGAAAAATCAATCAGAGCACGGTATAGCAAATCTCTTGGCAACATTAAAGAACTTATGAAAATATGTGACATAATGCATGTTTACGATAATACAATCGAGCCTGTAAGGATCATACGAAAACACAAAGATGAAATTTCCATATATCCAAACGATTTGTGGAGCGAACAAATGATACTGAATTTACTTTGATTCTAAATGCAATCACGTCTTTTTTCTCTACTCTTTGCAATGAAAATTTGACATACCCATATCAAAAATCGGAATGCCCGTAAATATTGACATACCCATAAAAAAGTGATATAAATTAGTCGTAAAAGCAGATAATAATGTCTGTAATTTCTTATCATTCTACGGAGGTGTTTCAATTATGATGGGAAGACTGAGAGCGATGCGTGAGCCGCTCAAATATGTACAGGGCAGAGATGCACTGCTTAAATTTCACGAAGAAATGGGTTATATGGGCAAGCGCTGGCTGTTTGTATGCTCAAACAGCGGTTACAAGGCATGCCACGATAAAATAGAAAAGAGCTTTGAAGGGCTTGACGACTACAGACGTTATGAGATATTCGGCGGAATATCCAGCAACGGCGAAATAAATAAGATGAAGGCTATTGTAGAGCAGGACAACATTGATACGGTAGTAGCTGTAGGCGGCGGCAGTGCCGTTGATACAGCAAAGGCTACCGCATACTATAGCGGAAAGCACATTGTGATAGTGCCTACAGTTGCGGCTACGGATGCTCCCTGCACGGGACTTTCCGTAATTTACAACGATGACCACAGCTTCGATAAATATCTGTTCTACCCCACAAATCCCGACGCTGTAATGGTCGACACGACCGTTATCGCAAATGCGCCTGTCAAGTTCCTTATCGCCGGTATGGGCGATGCGCTCGGCACATATTTCGAGGGTCGTGCTTCTATCCGCACCGAATCCGCAAGCCTTGAGGGTACGGGCATCACAAGAGCAGGTCAGGCACTTGCTCGTCTTTGCTATGACACGCTCCGTGAATACGGCAAGCAGGCTATCGAGGCTTGTAAGGTACACGCAGTTACTCCCGCGCTTGAAAATATCGTTGAAGCTAACGTTTACCTTTCGGGTGTCGGCGCCGATAACGTAAACTGCGCCGCCGCTCATTCATTCTACAACGGCGTTACTTCTCTCGGCATAAAGCACGCAGATCACGGCTGCTGCGTTGCACTTGGCACGCTTGTACAGCTTGTGCTTGAGGGTGCGCCTAAAGAGGAATTCAAGGAAGTTCAGGACTTCTGCCTTGAGGTCGGTCTTCCCGTAACGCTTGAAGAAATCGGTGTTACAACTCCTGAGCAGGTAAAGACTATTTCAGAGAACGCTTGTATCCCCGGCGAAACTATCCACAACCTCGCAGGCGATGTACAGCCCGTTGAGCTGTATGACGCTATTATGCAGGCTGACGCTATGGGTAAGATTGCACTCGGCAAATAAGCATAAAAATAATAAAATCACCGACCCTTTAGCACTGTGCGAAAAGGGCCGGTGTTTTGTTTTGCTGAGTATGCCGACAATGGCTTTAAGCCTTTCAAGGTTTTAATATCGGCATAAAACAAAACCGCATCGTTCTGATGCGGTTTTAATGGCTGGGGTGGAAGGATTTGAACCCTCGAAATGGCGGAGTCAGAGTCCGATGCCTTACCACTTGGCGACACCCCAATATTCTTTAAGTCATCACTGCCGTGACAACGTAGATTATTATATCACATTGAAAAGCCGATGTCAAGCATTTTTTGAAATATTTTTCGATTTTTTCGATTGTTTTTGTTTTCAGAATTACTGATAGTTATATTCAGAATAGTTTAAACATTCTGTCAATTTTTCTCCCCCATTTTGTTGACTATAAATATTCCTGCGCTGACCAGTACAAGAGCAATCAGCGACTCAAGGCGGAATGCCTGCTGTGCCTCTCCGAGCAGAAGCGCAGAAAGAAGTACACCGCAAACCGGGTTCATAAAGCCGAAAACAGCAATTTTCGATACGGGGTTGTACTTTAACAGCAGGCTCCAGATCGAGTAGGCACAAGCGGAAATAAACGCAAGATAAAAAAGCATCAGTACGGCAGGCAGGGGTGATTCAGGCAGAGTTATGCTGCCGCCTGCAAGTAATCCGATAACGGTCATGACCGCACCGCCGAGCAGAAACTACCAGCCGCTGAGCATCATAGTGTCGGTGTCTTTGGAAAAGCGTTTTATAAGCACGGAGGAAATCGCATAGGCAATGGTGGAAATAAGAATAAAGCCATCTCCTGTAAGGCTGAATCCGCTGAGCAGAGAGCGGTCGAGATTTATAACTACTATTCCTGCAGTGCCAAGCACACAGCCGATAAGCTTGAATTTTGTCAGCTTTTCAAGGCGAAAAACAAGCGATGAGATAAGTATGCACACAAACACGCTCATGCCCTCAATGACGGAAGATTTCACGCCGCTTGTATTGGCAAGTCCGATATAGAAGAACAGGTACTGTAAAATCGTCTGCGTAAGGCTCAGTGCCGCTACCTTCGGCAGTTCCTTGATTTTCGGAACAAGCGGTTTTTTGTGTATTATGCTTCCTGTTATAATAACCATAATTCCTGCTGTGAAAAAACGTATCCCTGCAAAAAGTATCAATGACATTGGTTGTGAAGTGTCAACGCCAAAAAGCCCGTACCCGATTTTTACGCAGGGAAAAGCACTGCCCCACAAAGCAGAGCAGAATATTGCTAAAATTGCAGCTATCCAAGTTTTTGTCAAAATATCGGCTTTCATACTGACCTCGTTATATGCACAAAATAAGCGGTGTATCTTCGGCACAAACGCACAGACACACCGCTATATATTTTATCACTCTGAAAGAACAAGGTCAATACTGTTTTTTCTGATATTCCGACAGCGTTGCGGATTTCGTTGCGGAACGCACAGCATCATCCGGAATGTTATCTGCTGAGCCGCATTGCAATCACCGATATATCGTCGCTCTTTTCGTCACCGGCATAGAATCTGGCGGTATTGGCGACTTCTTTAGAGAATTCCTTAAGGTCGGGCTGTTTATCCATCTCCCTGTAAAGCCATTTCTCATTCAGCTCTGCACCGTCGCTTGTCATAACTATCATATCCCTGCTTCCTATCGTAAACGTTCTCCTGTCGTAGACAGGCTCGTCCTTTACTCCTATCGGCAAGCCCTTACAGCCTATGGTGACAAAGCGGTTTCCGCACTTGATATAAGTGTTGGCACTGCCTGCCTTGTATAAGTCTATCTTTCCGCTGTAAAGGTCGACAGCACATATTTCAAGAGTAGCAAAACTCTCATCGGAGGATTTGCACACAAGCGATGTATTGATCACGCTGATTGCCGCCTCTACTCCGACACCTGCCTGCAAAAGACGTATGAGCATTGCGCAGGCAAACGATGAGTCCACTCTCGCTCTGCCTCCGCTGCCCATACCGTCCGATAATACAACATACGCTGTACCGTTCTTATCTATGAAGCTCTCGTAATAATCGCCGCAGGCAGTACCCTCCGTCTTGCTTATCTGACATATTTCAACATCAAGCGTGTAGGTGGTTCCCGAAAAAAGACTCAGTTTACACGCCCCTCCGACACGGCTCAAGGTCGGCAAATCAAAGCGGCGGCGAAAAGCAAGCGTCATAGCCTCGCATATATCCTGCTTTGATGCGAAAAAACCGGTATCGGAATATGCCTCGACAAACATTCTTCCCTGCTCGCCAAGTTCCACATTCACTGCGTCTGCATCTTCACAGCCGAGCTTCGACAACACATTGCTGGCGGTTTTGTTGTACTGAGGCTCAATTTCTCCGCTGTTTTCGATCTCATCGGATAACTGCGAGAGAATCTGCTCCGTTGCCGACAGCTGAGCCGTCAGGATATTACGCATACGGGCAATTCTTCGTTTTTCCGTACTGCTCGCTACATAAACATCACACAGCCTGCGGATTTTGTCAATCAGTTCCTGCTTTTTAGGGCATCGTTCGCTTAAAGGCTCAGAAAAAGCATCCAGATCGGCACTTTCACCGGACTTTACCATATTTGTAATCTTCGCAAACTGTTTAATGCTGTCGCCGTACTCCTTGCCCCAGCATTGCATATTATACCTGCACTTACGGCATATTTCGTCACAGGCTGTATTGTACACCCAGCTTATATCGCTTCCTATATTATTATCCAGCTTTTCGGCAGTGATACCGACCGTTCTTCTGACCTCGGCAATCGCTCCTCCGGCAAATTTCAGCCGTTTTGAAAACAGTTTTCTGACGCTGTTTTCACCCGCTTTAACTCTGGCAATATCGCCCTGCTCGGCTGTAAGCTTTGCCGGTAACAGCATAAAGACCGACGACGACATGAATATGCAGGCAACAACGGCGAGCTTTGAATTATCCATTCCGAACAGCGCAGTGCCAAGCGTTGCGGTCAGCACAAAGCCTCCTGCGGCACTCAGCTTTCTTCCGCCGCTGAACATACCTCCGACAGCCGCCGCAGGAGCAACAACAGCCGCAAGAAAAGCGTAGTCAGCCGTGGCAACCGCACACCCGAGTGCAGACACCGCACCGCACACAGCACCTGCTCCCCTGCCGTACTTCATAGCACTGCAAAGAGAAAGGCAGGATGCGAAAATTATTCCTATATTGAAGATGCCGACGCTGTAGTGTGAAAGTATACCGGACACTATAGCACAGCCGCCCAGAACGCAGATAAAGCTGTGAGGATCGCTGCGGACGGTTATCTTTGCTATCTCACGCTTTTCGGCAAGCCGTGACAAGCGTAAAGCGACAACCGCACCTCCGCCTGCCATGACCGAAAGAATGATGCAGTTCATCACCTCGCTTACGGTAGACGATGTGAGAAAATTCGCCGCAAAAACAGAGCCTGCCGCCGTGACAGCCGATACTATCTCAGACACGGCTGATTTTCTGCGTGAAACTATCATACGGATGGCAACAACGGAAAGCAGAGCCGATGTAACAGTAACGCCGTCGGTATAATTACCGCCGAGAATATAGCCTGCCACGCTTCCCACAAATGCGCTGATACAGTCGATTCCGCTCATAGCCGCCGCAAACGATGCCGCAAACGGCGATGGCTTTCCGAGCACTGTACTCATTGAAATTACCGCCGCCGCTATCATTACAGCCGTACATCTTATTACCGAATGTTCACGGATATTTATCTTATCCTTTGTTACTGCCCTTGACATTTCAAACTTCCTTTCGCAATCAGACATCAGTCACCGACTATGTAATTATTTTACAGTTGTCCGACAGCGTTTTTTGTCGCAACGGGTAATGATATTACGCAAAAGAAAGGAGGTGCTGTCGTTTACGGTATAATGCGATTTCAAGCGATTATTTTCGGTAAGATTTTCTGGAAGATACTTAAAGAGAAATACGGGGAGCATTTCAAGAGCGATATAAATAGTTAATAAGAACGCACTTTCTGGAACGCACAGTCAAGTGCGTTCTTTTTTTGCAGGGGTTTATAAAAGGAAAGTAAGTTTCAGTGACACAAAGTCACACTGTGTCATAAAATGTAAAGGGTACCCGAATAAAAAATACTTTCAAGGAGGAAAAACAATGGCAACATTCACAAACGTTGCTACCCTTTCGTATAACGGCACGGTAGTAAATTCAAACGTAACAACAGGCGAGATACAGCAGACTCTTGCCGCAACGAAGCATTCCCTTGCAACGACCTACAAGCAGGGCGACACTCTGACCTATATCGTGAATATTGTGAACACGGGAAACACAGCGTTTACAAATCTTACGTTAACCGATAATCTCGGCGGTTACACCTACGGTGCAGGAACAGTATATCCTCTGGCATACGGCGGAGATATACGCTATTATATCAACGGCGCATTGCAGACAGCTCCTGCCGTAACAGCAGGTCCGCCTATGACAATAACGGGAATAAACGTTCCCGCAAACTCGGAGGCGCAGATAGTATACAGCGCCACAGCAACGGCTTATGCTCCGCTCAATATTGAGGGCAGTATAACCAACAACATCTCGATAACGGGTGACGGCATTACAGAACCTATCGCCGCCACAGAAACAGTAAATGCCGCAACCGCTCCTGCGCTTGATATTGAAAAGTCGCTCAGCCCGACAATAGTAAGCGAGAACGGTCAGATAACCTACACCTTTACTGTTACCAACAAGGGCAACACCGCTGTCACACAGGCAGACGATATTGTTCTGCGTGACGTATTCAACCCGATACTGAAAAATATCGGAGTAACCTACAACGGCACCGTTCTCAGCAATACACGCTACACTTACAATGAGGCTACAGGCGTGTTTGAAACTACAGCAGGCGCTATAGAAGTACCTGCGGCAACATTTGCGACAAATACAGACGGTACGGTTTCAGTTACTCCCGGTACGGCAGTAATTACGGTTACGGGCAATATCTGAGCAAAGCACGGATAAACACACATCGTCTGCTGTATGACAATCAAAAAGCAATAGATATGAGGCGGTACGGCAAATGTCGTACCGCCTGTTCGCTATAGAAGCACAAAACAAAGAACTCCGGCTGTTACACCGGAGTCCTTTGCTTTGGGGAAATATATATGAAAATCGAAGATAGCAATTTAATCTGTCAGCTTGTTTGCTTTTCTGTTTCCTCGCTGACTGTGGTTATATAATAATGCTTGTTCGTGAAATTAAAAGAATAGTTTTGTGTAAATTAGATGAAAAGTGAACTCGCTTTTTGTCAAACTTTCACAATTCTACATTATTACACCGCCGCCGAGTACAATATCGCCGTCATAGAACACAACGTGCTGTCCCGGAGTAACCGCTCTTATCTTTTCATCAAACACGACCCTGACCGTATTTCCGCCCTGCGGATATACGGTACACGGCTGTTCAGTCTGCCTGTAACGTGTCTTTGCCCTGCATTTAAACTCGCTTTCGGGATATTCAAACGCTATCCAGTTAAGATTATCTGCATACAGCGTATCGGTAAAAAGAAGCTCGCTTTCGCCGAGCGTTACGGTATTATTATCGGCATTTTTTCCGATAACATACATCGGTTTACCAAATCCTGTGCCTATTCCTCTCCTCTGTCCTATCGTGTAAAATATAACGCCCTTGTGCCTGCCTATAACGTTGCCGTTTTCATCGAGAAAATCGCCGTCGGGGTAGGCGTTGCCCGTATAACGCTCGATAAAGCCGGCATAATCGCCGTCGGGCACAAAGCATATATCCTGGCTGTCGGGCTTGTCGCTGTTGATAAGTCCGCTGTCAGCCGCAATATGCCTTATCTCGTCCTTTGTCATTTCACCGAGAGGGAAAACGCTTGCGGCAAGCTGTTGCTGGCTCAAGCGATACAGCACATACGACTGATCCTTTGCGTTGCTTGTGCCGTCTGCGTTGATCGCCTTTTTGAGCAACCATCTGCCGCTTTTTTCATCGTAACAACTGCGGACATAATGACCTGTGGCAATGTGATTTATTCCCTGCTTTTTCACCGCATCGAGCAGTGCGCCGAACTTTATCGTTTCGTTGCACTCTACGCAGGGGTTAGGCGTTCTGCCCGAAAGATAGCTCTGTACGAAACTTTTCTGTACCGTATCGGAAAACAAATCCCTCATATCAAGCAGATAATGAGGTACGCCGAATTTTGCCGCTATCGCCTTTGCGTCCTCGATGTCACTTGCCGAACCGCAAAGTCCGCTGTCGTCCGTTCCTCTGCTATCGTGCAGTTTCAGCGTATAACCGCTGACATCATATTTATCCTTTAACAGCACAAGAGCCACCGAGCTGTCCACTCCGCCGCTCATCGCTATCGCTAATTTTTCCATATTTTTATCCTTTATCTTTAAGTCTTAAATGTACGATTGCACCGTAATGACGTATATCAAATTCGGGCGGTGCATTTGTTTTAAGGAGTTTTATATGCTCTTTTTCCCACGAATTTATCTCTTCTTCAGGCAATGATGCTCCTATGCCCCGGCAGGCTTTCACTCTGCCATTCCAGCTCTCTCGTGTGAAATGCACATCGAGAGGATATTCTTCGCTGTAGACATTGTCAAAATAAGCGTCATAGCACTGCGGTATATGTATCGGGTGTATTGTTTCGCCCTTGCCGCTCCAGTCGGGATTATATTTCAGTACAAGTTCCTCGCTCATACCTGCAATCTTATCTTCAAACGGTAGCCACGCCATATAGAGAACAACAAGGCTTCCGCCGCTTTTAAGCATACGTCTGAACTCAGGAATAAGTTTTTCGTGGTCAAAGTACCAGAAACACTGGCAAGCGGTTATAACATCGAACGAATTGTCAGGAAACGACAATTCTTCTGAGGCTGAGACATAATACTTTATATCCGTACCCTGCGACAGCAGTTTCGCCTGTTCTATCTGTTCGGGTGATATATCCGTACCTGTCCACTTTGCACCGAAGCGTAGCATATTACGGGGAATTACACCCGTTCCCGTTCCTATATCAAGCACACTCTGTCCCGACACACAAAGTCCTCTGTCAGTTATTCTGCGGTAAAACTCATCGGGATATATATCACGGTACTTAGCGTAATCATGCGACGTTCTGCCCCAGTCAAACACCTTGCCATTGTCAATGTTGCTGTCTTTTATATTCATAAAAAAATCCTTTACAAAGTACCGCCGCTGTGTTTTCACGGCGGCGGTGCTGATGCAATAATTTAGTTTTCTTCACTGCCTGCAAGCTGTGATGGATGCTTTTTGAAGAAGTCAACTCTCGGCTCAAGGAACTTAAGCTGATGCTCGCTTTCGCCCTTGCAGAAGTAGTCCATTCCTTCGAACACATGATCCCAACTCCAGAAGTCCTCGCCGAATCCGAGATACTCTCTGAGCATCTCCGTACCCTCGGGAGCGAGGGGGTGCAGAAGGAGTGCGGCTGTTCTTATATAGTGGAACACGTTGATAAGCGTCTTTTTACGAAGCTCGTTATCATCTGCCGTATCAGCCTCACGGCTGAGCTTTGACCATACCTTGCTCGACTTTCTTACAAGCGAATCAAGCACATAGGTCACCTGGTGGAACTCAAACTTATACATATAACGCTCATATTCAAGAATAGCCTTTTCGCACTCTGCGATAACGTCCGCATCGGGTGTGCCTACGGGCATCTTGCCGTCAAAATACTTCTGAGCGTAATAGAAGCAGGAACGTATAGCTCTGTTGAACACGTTTGAAAGCAGGAAACCTTCCTTTACAACAGGGTCGTTATCCTCAGGCTTTGCATCGGGGTTATAGGGCTTGGGCTGGAAGCTGACGCTCCTTGTGCCGAGCCCCAGTCCGAGCCAGTGCATACGGAGCTGTTCGGCTGTATAGTAGTTCAGCAGATCCGCCGCCATAGGAGGCTTTATAGAGCCGCTGCTGCTTGCTTTCTTGTCAAGGAACAGAATGTGGTTGTTTGCAACGAGGATAGGAAGCTGCATTTCGCCGTCCTCAGGGTCGGAGGTTATCTCTCCCTTTTTCAGTGCCATGAACATTGCCATTTCCGCAACACCGTAGAAGTAGATGTTATCCGAGCCGATAAACTGATATACCTGTGAATCCTTTGAGCACCAGTAATCCTTGTAATGCTCCATATCAATACCCTTGCTCTTGAGATAAGCGCAGGTAAATGAGATAGGTGCCCAGAGCGATTCGGGCCATACCCATACGGTAAGTCCCTTTTCATCCTCAAGGTCGGGAGCCTTTACGCCCCACTCGATATTACCTGTAAGTCTGAACGGAACAAGCGTCTTGCCTGTTCTGAAACGCAGACCGTGATGTGCCATGATCTCCGTTGCCGCATCACGCTCATCAAGCGTGTCGAAGCATATCGTGAACGAAGGCTTTTTCGGATCGTCCGTCAGCGTATGATGCGCAAGCAGATCCTTTATCTTCTCGTAATCCTCACGCAGCTCTTTCTTGATATGAACAACGGGCGGTTCAAGGAACTCGCCGATAGTCTTTGAAACAAGAGAACGGACATTCGGCATCTTCTTTATTCTGTCAACATATTCGCCGAGCAGCTTTGTGTACTCGGTAAGACGGAAGTACCAGTTCACAACGTCACGCATTACCGGTGTTTCGCCTGTCAGCGTGCTTTTGGGGTCGATAAGGCTTGAAGGCATATACTGATGTCCGAGGTCGCACTCGTCAGCATAGCCCTTTTCCGACTGACAGCCGAGAACGGGGCATTTGCCTATTACCTGTCTGCCGTTTAAGAACACTCCTGCCTTTTCGTCATAGAACTGCGAGGTGGTGATTTTTTCAAGCTGACCGTTTTCGTACAGCCTTCTGATAAATTTGTCGGATACTACGTTGTGTATCTTTGCAGGCTCATCCAGTGCAGATGCACCGAACAGGTCGAGGCTTATATCGTAATCTCTGAGCGTTTTTTCCTGGCTCTCGTGATTTTTCCTTACAAAATCCTCAATAGTACCGTCAAACTCTCCGCTTTCCTTCAGCTTTCTGTAGCTTTCTGCGATAGGCGAGCCGTAGCAGTCTGTACCCGATACGAAAATTACATTATCCTTACCGATACGGTCACGCAGGAATCTTGCGTATGTATCCGCAAATACGAACACACCGCCGACATGACCGAAATGAAGCTGTTTATTACCGTAAGGCATACCGCCTGTGATTACCGCTCTTTTCGGAAAGGACGGTCTGTTATCCTTTGACGGCTTGTTGCTTTTATAATTATTGTTATTTTTGTTGCTGTTTTCCAATTTCAACACTCCTCGATGAAGTTTATACAATTTTATAGAATTTATTGTATCACATATCAGCGGAAAATGCAATAAATTTGTGTGATTTTAGGCGTACCGCCGAAATTCGTTGTGCTATGAAAGTAAAGTACAGGCAGGTGCGGCTCAAAACCGAAAAAACCGTGTCGGATATGCTCATTTTAAGCAAATCTTCTTGATTTTTGCATACAAATGTGGTATACTGATTTTATATTATATCCCTGATAAAACATTGTGTGATACGTTTTGATTTGAGGAAATTTTCGGTATTATTTTAATTTGATTTATAGGAGGAGGACTTATCTGTGGAAAATAAAAGCGGCAGAAAAAATGTTGCCTTCTGTATCGGAGATCTTGAAGGCGGAAAAATGCTTTTACAAGGCTTTTGTAAAGTACTCGGCGATAATCTTATAAATGTACATATCTTCAACTGCTGTACCTGCTTCTACGATGGAGCGCCGCATAATATAGGTCAGACAAACATCTTCACTCTGCCTAACTATGATATTATTGATATGCTTGTCATTGCTCCTTTTTATCTGAGCAGCAGCGAAGAAGTGATACGGCATACTATCGAACGTGCGGTAGAAAAGAACGTACCCGTGCTGACAATCGGAAAGCAATACGATTACCCCAACTGCTACTGCATAATGCCGGACTACCGTCGCCAGATAGAGATGATAACAAATCATCTTATAGAAAGACACGGCATAAGAAAGCTGAATTTTCTGGGAGGATTCAAGAACCACTTTACCAGTGACGAACGTCTTGCGGGCTTCCTTGACGCACTCAAAAGCCATAACATACCGATAGAGCCGTCAAGAATATATTACGGCAATCTGTGGAGCGCCCCTGCAATTCAGCAGGTGGAAAAGATGAACGAGGACGGAAATCTTGACTGCGGAGCAATTGTCTGTGCAAACGATACAATGGCATCGGCTGTTATGATAAAGCTGTCTGAGCTTGGCTTTGATATGCCGGGCGAAATTGCCGTCACCGGAATGGACGGTACAGACGAGGCCAACGGATATATCACGACCGCAAAGATACTCGCCGACAAATCCGGCGAGGAGGCCGCCAATATCGTGGCTAATCTTCTTCTCAGAGGCAAGAAGCCTGCAAAGCTCGGCATAATTCCGCCCAACATAATTTACGGTATATCCTGCCGCTGTACGAATACGCAGAACGCCCTTGATATTCTGCCGAAGCAAAGGCACGATCTGTTCGAAGAACTATATGACGCAAGGCGTTTTTCGATAAGAACTGCGGCTATTGCGCAGGAGCTTGCAAACTGCTCTACATTTGACGATGCAAGCAGGAGTATTTCGGCGACGCTTTCGAGAATATGGTGCAACAATTCCTGGATATGTATCTGCAAGGACTTTATGGAAAGTTCGCTTGTAAACGATTCAATCGACGATATCGAAGACAACTGTCCCGTACACATACACGGCTACTGCGATACTATGAAGTGCATAGCAAGATACGCAGATAGAAAGCCGCAGAGCGAAACCGAATTTCCCACTTCTGAAATGCTCCCCGACTTCTACGAAATGTCCGACAAAAGCAAGGTCATTTTGTACACGCCTATTCACATAAGGGATAATACGCTGGGATACCTTGCGTTCAATTTCTATCCGTGGAGCAGTATGAACTATCTGCTGAACTATCTCACTATGGCAATGTCACAGCTTTTAGAATCGGTACGCAGGCAGAACGAGCTGTACGCATACGCAAAGAAGATCGATATGCTCTATATCACCGATCCGCTCACCACGCTGTACAACCGCAGAGGCTTTTTCAGAATATACAACGATTATGCCGAGGGCGGAGTTAAGGATGACTGTATGGTCATTTCGGTGGATCTTGACAATCTGAAGCTGATAAACGACAACTTCGGACACAACGAGGGCGACAACGCTATTCTCACTATGGCAAATGCACTTAAGTCCGCCGCAGACGAGAACGATATATGCGCACGCTTCGGCGGCGATGAATATGTCGTATTCGGCAAAGGCAAGGGTGAATACGAGATGAATGCGTATATCGACAAGGTCAACGAATATCTTTCGGAATACAACCTGACAAGCGAAAAGCCGTACAATGTACATGGCAGCTTCGGTGGATGTATTGTGCCGAAAGGCTCAAAGCTCCATATAGACTATATAAAGCCGACTCGAAGATGTACGTTGAAAAGGAATCGCATAAGAGAACAAGAATGCTGCATGACTACAGCAAGGATAAACCCCAGACCGATGAGTAACATAAAACAGCAAGACCGCCTTTCCGGCGGTCTTTTTATGTAAAACGCATATAATCAGGCGTTTATGCGGCAAAATACTATAAAATTATGTCGATTGACTTTTTTATGCAACGGTTGTATAATAAGATAAATGTGGCTTACAGCAAAAGTATGATATGGCATTTTGAAATTAAGGGGCTGAACTTTTGAACAAGACCGAAATACTTCTGTCGTGTATGTTTCTGAACGACAGCGAAGAAATGATAAAGCGTTCTCATATCACCTCAGACACGATTATAATAAATCAGTGCGATGAGGACGGATATAAGGAGGAGCATATCGGCAGTGCTTTTGTCCGTACCTTTTCCGTAAAGGAAAGAGGGCTGACTAAAAGCCGTAACCTCGCCATATCAAAATCCGTTGCCGATGTGTGCATTATCTGCGATGATGACGAGGTGTTCTCGCAAGGGTACGAAGAAGCGGTACAGAAGGCTTACAGCAGCCTTCCGCAAGCGGATATTATCATATTCGATATGGCAGGCAGACCTCATAAATGGGGTGACAGCATAAAAAAACTCGGCTACAGGGATATTATGAGCGTAAGCTCGTGGCAGATAACGTTCAGACGTGAAAAGCTTCTCGCCAAAGGCATTCGGTTTGACGAAAACATGGGTGCAGGCTCAGGCAACGGTGCGGAGGAGGAATTCAGATTTCTGACGCAGTGCCGTAAGGCAGGACTGAAAATATATCACTACCCCTATGAGCTTGCAACGGTGGCTCAGACGCAATCTACTTGGTTCAAGGGCTTCGACAGGGAATTCTTTATAAACCGGGGAAATACGACAAGATATATAATGGGGCTTCCCCTGTCCGTTCTCTATGCCGCATATTACGCTTTCGCCAAAAGAAAACAGCTGACGGACATAAGTATGTTCAAGGCGTTTTCATATACGCTCGCAGGAATAAAGGAAAACAGACTTAATAAACTGAAAAAAGGTAATAATTAATGGAAAAGATACTGAGTATAATTATCCCGTCTTACAACAGCAAGCCGTTTCTGGCAAAATGCCTTGATTCGCTCCTGTGCGAATGTACGGACAGGCTCGACATAATCGTTGTAAACGACGGCTCTACAGACGGTTGCGAACAAATCGCAGAAGAATATATTGCAAAATATCCCGCCTCAATAAGCCTTATAAACAAGGAAAACGGCGGTCACGGCTCCGGTATTAATGTCGGCAGTGAAAAGGCTGTCGGCAAATATCTTAAAGTTCTTGACGCTGACGACTGGTTTCTTACCGAGAATATTCCGCAGTTTATAAAGGCGCTTGAAAATACGGATGCCGATGTTGTGCTGACGCCACATCATACGATAAACATTTCAAACGGCGAAGTAAAAAGCTGGCGTTGCTTTCCGCCGCAGTTTGACAGAATATACACAATGGACGAGGTAATGTCGCAGTGGAAAAACTTCGACCGCAGTCTTACGTTCCACGGCATAACCTACCGCACCGATTTTTATAAAACAGAAGGAATAAAACTCAGCGAAAAGGTGTTCTACGAAGACCACGAATATGCCACTTTCCCTTGCAGTAAGGCAAAGAGCATACTGCCGCTCGATCTTTTCATATATGAATACCGCATAGGCGATGTGACGCAAAGCGTTTCTGCGGAAAATCAGCTTAAGCGTATAGGTCATACCGAAACCGTGCTTAAGCGTATGACCGCAGAGGGCAAGAGCTTTTCGGGTGCGGCGGCGCTTTACTGTGCAAAGAAAACACACCTTCTGCTGCTGAGCTTCCTTGTTACCTCGCTTTTGTGCGATAAAAACAGGAAAGCAGGCAGAAAAAGAGCCGATGAGATGATGGACTTTATGAATAAGGAATACCACGAAGTTTATGAAATGAGCAAAAAGCATTGCAGGATACTAAAAACGCTCAACAGATTGCATATAGGTCTTACAGGATATAACAAAATTCTTAACTCAAAGCTCTATAACAAAGTAAGACACAACAAGAGTTTTGATTGACGGAGGTATAAATGACACTTGTTCGCAAGGATAAAACAGGCGGATTTCTTGAAGTAAGGCACTACAAGGATCTGCTCATCCAGCTCGTTTCACGAGATCTGAAGCTGAAATACAGACGCAGTGTACTGGGATACGTCTGGAGCGTACTGAATCCGTTGCTTATAATGCTCGTAATGTACGTTGTATTCTCGAAACTGTTCGACAGAAACATACCAAACTTTCCTGTTTATCTGCTTGTCGGCAGAACTATGTATGATTTCGTCGTCGGCGCAACAAACAAGGCGATGGACGGTATAACCTCGAACGCCGCTCTGCTGAAAAAGACATATGTTTCAAAATATATGTTCCCGCTTGCAAAGGTCACAAGCTGTATGGTCGATTATGTCCTGTCACTCGGCGCACTGCTGATAGTCCTTATCTTCACAGGCTCGCCTTTCTACTGGACGATGCTTTTATTCCCTCTTATAACGCTCGAAGCGTATATATTCGCTTGCGGAATGGGATTCTTCCTCGCTCAGATGCACGTTTTCTTCCGTGACACAAGATATATATACAATGCGTTTACGACGGCGTGGATGTATGCATCGGCGATATTCTATCCGGTTGACATTCTTCCGAACTGGCTGAAGTTCATAGTTGAGAATCTCAATCCGCTTTATATCTACATCAAGCAGTTCAGAGATATCGCTTATACAGGCTGCATCTCTGATATGAAAACAATTATCCTCGGTGTTGCATATGCCGCACTCTTCTTTGTACTTGGTACTGTTATCTTCAGAGATAAGCAGGACAAGTTTATTCTGTATATCTGACGGAGGTATCGGTTTGGAAGATTATATCATAGACGTAAACAATGTGACCGTCCGCTTCAATAAGGCGAACATGAAAGTTGACAATATAAAAGAATATGTAGTGAGATTACTCCGCCGTGAACTGATGTTTCAGGAATTCATTGCACTGAAGGATATCAACCTTCATGTAAAAAAAGGCGAGGCGTGGGGGCTTGTCGGCACAAACGGTGCAGGAAAATCCACACTTCTTAAAGTAATCAGCCGTATTCTCAAACCCTACAAGGGAACTGTAGATGTAAAGGGTTCTGTTGCCGCACTTATTGAACTTGGCGCAGGTATTGATCCCAATATGACCGCAAGGGAGAATATTTTCCTCAACGGAACGCTTCTCGGCTACAAAAAGGATTTTATACAGGAAAAGTTCGATGAAATAGTGGAGTTCTCCGAGCTTCAGGACTTCCTTGATTCGCCCGTAAAGAATTTCTCATCGGGTATGAAAGCAAGGCTCGGCTTCTCGATAGCGACATCGGTACAGCCCGATATACTTATCGCAGACGAAATTCTCTCGGTAGGCGATGTCCGCTTCAAGAAGAAATGCTCGGAGCGTATGCAGAATATGCTGTCAAACGGCACTACCCTGCTGTATGTTTCGCACAATATGAAGTCTATCGAACAGCTTTGCGACAAGGCACTGTGGCTCGACCACGGATTACCCGTAATGCAGGGCACGGCAAAAGAAGTATGTGCCGCATATAATAAGAAAATGGGTGTCTGACCGCCGACATTTACCGGCTGTCGCAGGAGCTTAGAAGGCTCTTGCGACAGCTTTTTTTGCGACCGGTTTATCCGGCATTATCAAAACGCAAATATTACCGTAAAATCACAGGCATTTAACCTGCTTTATTGTGCATTACTACTAATGCGTAAAACGGCTTAAATTCTTGACAAACAGCCGATTTCGTTGTATAATAATATGAAGTTTGCTTTACGCTTTGAATAAAATTTCTTTACAGAAATTTTTCAGTCTGTCGATAAACCTATATTTTTAATAA
>UMGJ01039555.1_pt1 | contig 44103 bp, 40 predicted proteins | sample 1965221 | NCBI WGS metagenome assembly UMGJ01 (sample SAMEA4836067, study PRJEB28245) | human gut metagenome | biome: gut microbiome; material: fecal sample | place: Denmark | collected 2008
TTTTAGTATGTGGTTTTGAAGGAACATAAAGAGAGATAATCTTCGGATTATCTCTTTTTTTTTATGTAGATATATGGTATAATTTTAGCATATATGTCGGAGGTGTTTGCTATGGATACACATATTTTATTGGAAAACGGAACTAATGAATTGGAAGTATTAGAATTTATAATAGGAACTAATCATTATGGTATTAATGTCGCAAAAGTGCGTGAAATTGTACCATACGAAAAGATAACGCCGGTTCCTAATGCACATGAATATGTTGAAGGTATATTTATGCCAAGGGATACGATGATATCAGTTGTTAATCTTGCAAAAGTGACCGGTAATTACAACTGTTGTCATAGTGATTCGGATATGTTGATAATAACTAACTTTAATAAGTTGCATATCGGTTTTCATGTAGAACAAGTAGCAGGTATACACAGAGTATCATGGGAGCATATAATCGTACCGGATGCAACAATTAATTCAGTTGACCATGGAATAACAACAGGCGTAATTAAGATGGATGACAGAATTATCATTATACTTGACTTTGAGAAAATAATTAGTGATATTTCACCTGAGACAGGTCTTAAAGTTAAAGAGATTGAAGCTCTGGGAGAAAGAGAACGAAATGATTATCCTATTTATATTGCTGAGGATTCTGCATTATTAGCTCAGCTTATACATGATTCATTGTATAAAGCAGGATATGTCAACATAGATATCTCAAATAACGGACAGGCATGCTACGACAAGCTGGTTGCACTTAAAAATCAATATGGCGATAAAATAACAGACCATGTTAAATGTGTCATCACAGATATTGAGATGCCTTTAATGGATGGTCATCGTTTAACAAAATTAATTAAGAGCGATGATATACTGAAGAACATACCTGTTGCAATTTTTTCTTCTTTAATAACTGAAGAAATGGAGCGTAAGGGCAGGGAGCTTGGAGCAGATATTCAGATGTCCAAGCCTGAGATAGGTCAGCTCGTATCAGAACTGGATAAATTATTCAGTAAATAATCGGAGGAACTAATGGCAAAAACTGATGAAGAGGAATATCTTGATTCTTTGTTAAAATCTATGTCAATGGATGAATCGGATAATACTACAAAAAAAGTTAATGATACAGACATAAAGAATTCGTCAGAAGAATTGGATAATTTTGATACATTATCACTTGATGAAAACAACAATAATAAAGAGAAAAGTAAAGAGACCGGATCTACAGAGGATAATAAGCCGGAACAGGAAGATTTGGATTCAAGAGTTCTTAATGAGATGCTTCTTAATGATTCTAAATCCATACCTGATGAAGCTCATACTGAAGATGACAATATTGATAAAGCAGATGATAATGTTAATGAAACCGGAAAGGATTTTTCAAAAGACAATACGGATGAAACATCTGTTGAAGATATGTTAAAAACAGTTCAGAATAATTCTTATGAACAGAATAATGATGAATTGGGTGATATTCTTGCATTGGATGATGGAATGACAGTTGATGATGTTCCTGATGATATTTCGGAAGAATCAGTACTTACAGATGAAGAAAACCGTAAAGTTCAGGATATATCGTCAAATAGTACCATTGAAAATGATAAACCTGTAGTAAAAAAAGAAAAGAAAAAGAAAGAAAAAAAGAAAAAAGAAAAACCCGAAAAACCTGATAATACCGATAAAAATGGAAATAAAAAATTCAGCATCAAAAACTTTTTTATAAAATTTGATGACGAAGACGATGCTGCCGTTAATATTGAAGCAGATAACAACCAGAAGCTTATAGATAAGTTTTATGGTGATAAAAAATCACTTGATGATGCGGATGTAGAAGCAGACAATTCTAAGAAAAAGAAACCAAAAAAAGAAAAAAAACCTAAAGAGAAAAAACCTAAAAAAGAGAAAAAGCCTAAAGAAAAAAAGATTTTTTCAAAAGATGATATGCAGAAAGTTTCTTTTTCAAAAATACTTGTAATTATATTATTATCAGTGATTATCTGCATAGGTATTGTTGTATCTTCCAAAATAGTAAATTACAAAATTAATCTTAATAATGCTAACGAACTTTATCTCAGTGGAAATTATTCCCAGGCATATGAAGTCCTTAACGGAATGGATATAAAGGATAAAGATAAAGATTTTTATGAAAAGACCAGAATAATGGCGAATTTATATCAAGGTATAAGCTCTTATGATAACTATATTGCTATCGGAGATACTACATCAGCAATTATTTCTTTAGTAAATGCTGTGTCGAGAAAGGCAACTCTTGGTGATGATATATTGAAATATGATCTTACAGATAAAGTCGACAATGTTTATTCAAAGATTCTTTCAATCCTTAACGTATACGGGATCAATGAGGAAACTGCCCTTGATTTAGGCACAACAGATAATTATTCCGAGCTGCGAAAAAAGGTAAGCTTATACGGAGGTACAGTTAAGTGATAGCAATAATAGATTATGATGCCGGTAATATAAAAAGTGTTGAAAAAGCTTTTATGTATCTCAATCAAGAAGTTGTGGTTACAAGAGACCATGACACTATAATGAAGGCCGACAAGGCTGTATTACCAGGTGTAGGTTCGTTTGGTGATGCAATGAATAAGCTGCACGAATACAATCTGGTGGATACAATCCACGAGTTTATAGATTCAGGTAAACCGTTTCTTGGAATTTGTCTTGGCTTACAATTGTTGTTCGAGTCGAGCGAAGAATCCGAAGGTGTTGAAGGACTTGGTATTTTCAAGGGCAGGATTAAGAAATTTAATATGAATACAGGATATAAAATACCTCAGATTGGTTGGAATTCCATCAGGATAACACCTGGTTCAAGGCTGTTTAAAGGGATAAAAGATGAATCCTATGTATATTTTGTTCATTCATATTATTTACTTGCAGAAGATGAAAAGATTGTAGCGGCAAGAACTGAATATGCTGACAAATTTCATTCGGCAGTTGAAAAAGATAATGTTTTTGCGTGCCAGTTCCACCCTGAAAAAAGTAGTACTACAGGGCTAAAAATACTTGAAAATTTTGCTGAAATTTAGGAGTACATATGTTTACAAAAAGAGTAATACCTTGTCTTGACTGCAAAAACGGTCGTGTTGTAAAAGGAACAAATTTTATTGATTTAAGAGATGCAGGAGATCCTGTAGAAGTAGCGACGGCTTATGATAAAGAAGGAGCCGATGAAATAGTTTTTCTTGATATAACAGCTACTTCCGATGATAGAAATACAACCGTGGATCTTGTAAGAAAGGTTGCTGAAAAAGTTTTTATTCCGTTTACGGTTGGTGGTGGTATCAGAACTGTTGATGATTTCAGGACATTGTTAAGAGAGGGTGCAGATAAAATTTCTGTAAATTCTGCTGCAATTAATAATCCTGATTTGATTAATCAGGCAGCTGATAAATTCGGCAGTCAGTGTGTTGTTGTTGCCATTGATGCCAAAAGGCGTCATGATAACAGTGGGTTTGACGTATACCGTTCCGGTGGAAGAATCAATACAGGCCTTGATGCTGTTGAATGGGCAAAAGAAGCATATAAAAGAGGTGCGGGAGAAATATTACTGACAAGTATGGATTGTGACGGAACAAAATCAGGATATGATATAGAACTGACCCGCAGTATTACTGATGTTGTAAATATACCGATTATTGCTTCAGGCGGTGCAGGTAAAAAAGAACATTTTGCCGATGCATTTTTAAAAGCAAATGCTGATGCGGTTCTTGCAGCTTCATTATTTCACTATAAAGAGTTGGAAATTATAGAATTAAAAGAATATCTGAAATCTAAAGATATACCTGTTAGGATGTGATTAAATTTGGCAGCAATAAGTAATGATTGGTTAGAAGTAGTGACACCGGAATTCACAAAATCGTACTATAAAAAATTATTTAATTTTGTAAAAGATGAATATAGCAAGCATATAATATATCCACCTTCGGAAGATATTTTTAATGCATTTCACCTTACACCTTTAAATAGTGTTAAAGTTCTCATTCTTGGACAGGATCCATACCATAACGAACACCAGGCACATGGCCTCAGCTTTTCTGTACTGCCGGACCAGAAAGAAATTCCTCCATCACTACAGAATATTTATAAGGAACTTAATTCGGATTTAGGATGTTATATTCCTGATAATGGATATCTTATAAAATGGGCAAAACAGGGAGTTCTTTTATTAAATACTGTACTAACGGTAAGAGCACACAGTGCCAACAGTCATCGCGGAATGGGCTGGGAACAGTTTACGGATGCGGTTATAAGAGGTTTAAATAAGTTAGATAAACCTATAGTTTATATGTTGTGGGGTTCGCCGGCACAAAAGAAAGCCGAGATGCTTGATAATCCTAAACAGCTTGTGCTGAAAGCACCTCACCCAAGTCCACTATCGGCATACAGAGGTTTTTTTGGATGCAAACATTTCAGCAAAGCTAACGAATTCCTTTTAAAAAACGGAATAGAACCTATTGATTGGCAGATAGAAAATTTACACTAAAAAACAGCTATAGTATATCGTGTTATATGATATATCTATAGCTGTTATTTTATTACATATTTTTTTTGGCCGTTGAAAGCATTAGTTTGATTCGGTTAAGCTGGTTTACTTCACTTGCGCCTGAATCAAAATCCACGGCAATGATATTAGCCTGAGGGAATGCTTCTCTGATTTCTTTAATAACACCTTTACCCACAATATGGTTAGGAAGACATCCAAATGGCTGGCAACATACAATGTTAGTTGTTCCGCCGTTAATCAGTTCAATCATTTCCGCTGTTAATAACCATCCCTCACCTGTCTGGTTACCGTCAGAAACATAAGGTCTTGACAATGCCTGTAATTCTCCGATTGTAGGAGGTGCTGTAAAACGCTTACTGTTCCTTAAGTATTTCTTTGATTTCTTACGGACAAGTTCAATAGCCGAAATAACAAGGTCAGAAACAGCCCTTGTTTTTTTAGAAGAACCGAGATGTTCTGTTTTAAAATGGGAGTTCTGTGCACAATATAGGAAAAATCCTATAAAGTCAGGAACTACGGCTTCCACTCCTTCTTTTTCCAGCAAATCTACGATTCGGTTATTTGCGGTAGGATGGAACTTAACAAGTATTTCACCTACAACACCTACACGAGGTTTCTTAATATCTAAAAGCGGAAGATTATCAAATTCTGTTATGATTTCTTTTATAATTTTATTGAATTTACCCAGTGAAACACGTTTTTCTTTAAAGAAATCAGCACATTTATTTTCCATCTTTGCAGCAAGCTCATTGGCAGAACCCGGAACTGCTTCGTAAGGTCTTGTCCTGTATAAGACATTCATAAGAATATCTCCGAAGTGAAGACTCATTATAACTTTTTTAACAAGATCAAAGTTATATTTAAGTCCTGAGTTGGTTTCAATTCCCTGGACACTGAGTGATATAACAGGGATATGCTCTAAGCCGGCTTTTTGGAGAGCTCGTCTTATGAAACCGATGTAATTGCTTGCTCGACAGCCACCGCCTGTCTGTGTAATTACGACAGCGGTTTTATTAAGGTCGTATTTACCTGAAAGTAAAGCTTCCATAATCTGGCCGGTTATGATAATCGATGGATAACAGGCATCATTATTCACATATTTAAGACCTGTATCTACGGCAGATTTTTCAAAGTTTTGGAGCATTACAAAATGGTATCCGCAGGAACGTAATGCAGGTTCAAGTATATTAAAATGAATAGGAGATAGCTGAGGGCAGAGGATGGTGTAGCCTTCTTTCTGCATATCTTCTGTATATTCAACACGTTTATAAGCTGATGATTTATATTCACGCTTGTAATTTTTTTTGTCACGGACTTTTAATGCTGCTATAAGGGATCTGATACGGATTCTTGCTGCACCAAGGTTATTTACCTCATCAATTTTTAAAACAGTATATATCTTGTTGCCTGAAGACAGGATGTCATTTACGTTGTCAGTTGTTACAGCGTCAAGTCCGCAGCCGAAGGAATTAAGCTGAATCATATCAAGGTCATCACGGGTCTTTACAAAGCTGGCAGCGGAGTAAAGTCTTGTGTGGTATGTCCATTGATCCATTGCTATTATTGGTCTTTCTACTTTACCGAGGTGTGAAATGGAATCCTCTGATAAAACAGCAAGTCCGTAAGAATTGATTAATTCAGGTATTCCGTGATTGATTTCAGGGTCTACATGGTATGGACGGCCTGCAAGAACAATTCCTTTTCTTCCTGTTTCTTCAAGGTAACGGAGTGTTTCTTCGCCTTTTTTCTGTATGTCATGACGGCAGTTCATCATTTCTTCCCATGCAAGATGACATGCTTCCTTAACTTCAGATGAAGTCATTTTAAATTCTTTGGTAAATACTTTAACAAGCTCTTTGGTTGCCACTTCTTCATTAAGGAATGATACGAAAGGATTCATAAAATGAACATTTTGTTCTTTGAGCTCTTCCATATTATTTTTAATGTTTTCACCATATGAGGTTACAATAGGACAGTTAAAGTGGTTGTTTGCATTTTCATCTTCTTCACGCTCGTAAGGTATACATGGGAGAAAAATAAATTTAATGTTCTGTTTTATAAGCCATGATACATGACCATGAACAAGCTTGGCAGGGTAGCACTCTGATTCGCTTGGTATTGATTCTATTCCAAGTTCGTAAATTTTTCTGTTAGAAGAAGGTGAGATTATAACACGGAATCCCAACTTTGTGAAAAATGTATGCCAGAATGGATAATTCTCATACATATTGAGTGCTCGTGGTATACCTACAACGCCTCGTGGTGCTTTATCCGCAGGAAGCGACTGATAAGAAAAAAGTCTCTTATTTTTGTATTCATACAGATTAGGAAGCTTGTCCTTGTTTTTTTCTTTCCCAAGACCGCGTTCACATCTGTTGCCGGATATAAACTGTCTGCCTCCGGTAAATTTATTGATTGTAAGGAGACAGTGGTTAATACATCCCTGACATCTTGTCATTGATGTTTCGTATTTAAGGTTAATAATCTGTTCAAGGGATAACATAGATGAAGGTTCGCCTTCGTATCTTTCCCTTGCAATCAAAGCAGCACCGAAAGCACCCATAATACCTGCAATGTCAGGTCTTACTGCCTGTACATCAGCTATTTTTTCAAAACTTCTTAAAACAGCATTATTATAGAAAGTTCCGCCCTGCACAACAATATTTTTTCCAAGATCCCTTGCATCGGATAATTTAATAACTTTATATAAGGCATTTTTAATTACGGAGTATGCAAGTCCGGCAGAAATATCAGCTACACTGGCTCCTTCTTTCTGGGCCTGTTTAACTTTAGAGTTCATAAATACGGTACAACGGGTTCCAAGGTCTATAGGATGTTTTGCAAAAAGGGCTTCTTTGGCAAAATCCTGAACGGAGTAATTAAGACTTTTGGCAAATGTTTCAATAAAAGAGCCGCATCCCGATGAACAGGCTTCGTTAAGCTGTACGCCGTCAACAGTTCCATCTTTTATTTTTATGCATTTCATATCCTGACCGCCTATATCGAGAATACAGTCAACAGATGGGTCAAAGAATGAAGCAGCATAATAGTGAGATACTGTTTCAACTTCCCCTTCGTCAAGCATAAGAGCAGACTTAATGAGAGCTTCACCATAACCTGTAGAACATGAGCGGACAATATTAACGCCTTCCGGCAGTTTCTCGTATATATCCTTGATAGCTTTTATAGAGGTTGCTAACGGACTACCATTATTATTCTCATAGAAAGAATATAAAAGGGTACCGTCCTCGCCTACCAAAGCAACTTTAGTAGTTGTGGAACCTGCGTCTATTCCCATAAAACAGTTACCCTTGTATGATGATAAATCACCTTTTCTGACACAGTCTTTATTATGTCTTGTTATAAATTCATCGTATTCCTTTTCATTTGAAAATAAAGGTTCCATACGTTCAACTTCAAAATCAAGTTTTATTTTAGACTTGAGAAGTGTAATTAATTCATTTATGTCTACGGATATATTTTCATCATAAGCAAAAGCAGATCCAATTGCAGCAAATAAGTGAGAATTATCAGGTGCAATAATATATTCGTCAGTAAGATTTAAAGTTCTTATAAAAGCAGCCTTTAATTCCGAAAGAAAATGTAAAGGTCCTCCAAGAAAGGCAACATGTCCTCTTATAGGCTTACCGCAGGCAAGTCCGCTTATAGTCTGGTTGACAACTGCCTGGAATATAGAAGCAGCAAGGTCTTCTTTTGTAGCTCCTTCATTAATCAAAGGCTGTATGTCTGTCTTGGCAAATACACCGCATCTGGCTGCGATAGGATAAATTGACTGGTAATTTTTGGCATATTCATTAAGCCCGGTTGCGTCAGTCTGCAACAATGACGCCATCTGGTCGATAAAAGAGCCTGTTCCTCCGGCACATATACCATTCATACGTTGGTCAATTCCATTTGTAAAATATATAATTTTAGCATCTTCGCCACCAAGTTCAATAGCCACATCTGTTTTTGGAGCATAATATTCAAGAGCGGAAGCTACAGATACCACTTCCTGATTGAAGGGAACATTAAGATGATTGGCAAGGGTAAGTCCGCCTGAACCTGTAATAACAGGATTAACTTTAATGTCTCCAAGAAGTTCTTTTGCCTTTAAAAGCAAAGAGGCAAGTGTATCCTGTATATTGGCAAAATGTCTTTCATAATCTGAAAATAAAATATCGTTGTCTTTATTAAGAATTGCAATTTTTACTGTAGTAGAACCAATATCAATTCCAAGTTTGTATAATTTATTGTTCATAAACATCTCCCTTTATAAATTGAGTTGATTTATTTTTTTGAAAAACCAATGTTACTATTATATATTAATGAAAATTGTTTTTCAATGATAATTGAAAAATAATTGACAAAAAATAATGCTGACAATATAATTAATTAGACAATTTCCAGCGCAGGAGGTTCTTATGATTAAGATATTCAAAACCACTGACAGCGGTGTATTACAAATATCAGAATTTGAAGACAATTCATGGATTTCAATGACCAATCCTACAACAGAAGAGTTATTCAGCGTATCATCAACTTACAAAATTGCACCTGATGATTTAAGGGCATCATTGGATGAGGAAGAAAGATCACGTATTGAAATTGAAGAATATTATTCACTTATTCTTGTTGACATTCCTACAATAGAAGAAAGAAACGGAAAAGACTGGTACGGAACCATTCCTCTTGCAATTATTATATGTGATAAAGTAATAGTTACCGTATGTCTGGAAGATTCACCTGTACTTACCGCTTTCATGGACGGCAGGGTGCGTAATTTTTATACGCACATGAAAACAAGATTTATATTCCAGATTTTGTATAGAAATGCTACATTATATCTTAATTATCTCCGTATAATTGACAGACGAAGTGATGCTATTGAGCAGAAGCTTCATGAGGCAACAAAGAACAGAGAATTAATTGAATTGCTTGAGTTGGAGAAATCACTGGTATTCTTTACAACATCTCTCAAATCTAATGAAGTTGTGCTTGAAAAATTACTTAAATCCACAGCAATAAAAAAATATCCCGAAGATGAGGATTTGATTGAGGATGTAATTGTTGAGAATAAACAGGCTATCGAAATGGCAAATATATATAGTGGTATCCTTAACGGAACCATGGATACCTTCGCTTCTGTTATTTCCAATAACCAGAACAGCGTTATGAAGTTCCTTACCACAATTACAATTGTGCTTTCAATACCTACAATGATTGCCAGTTTTTACGGTATGAATGTTAAAGCGGACGGAATGCCTTTTGCCAACATAAGAGGAGGCTTCATTATTGTAATTGGTATTTCGCTTATTATATCGCTTATAATTGCACTTATTTTTAGAAAGAAAGATTTATTCTAAGAGGTTATGTATGAATTTTTACAACAAAATGGAAAGAAAGTTAGGTAAATATGCAATAAAGAACCTGACATTGATAATTGTTATATGCTACGCAATCGGATATGCAATCAGATATATTGTTCCGGAATTCCAACTGTATCTGACGCTGGATGTATATAGGATTTTACACGGACAGGTGTGGAGAATCATTACATGGGTTCTTATTCCGCCGTATGAGCGTAATATATTTTTTGCCCTGATTATGATTTTATTTTATTATTCAATCGGGACAGTTCTTGAGAAAACATGGGGTACGTTCCAATACAATCTTTATATATTTTCAGGATTGATTTTTACAATCATAGGAGCGTTTCTTTCATATCTGTACAGTTATATAAGATTTGGAGGCATATCTGTCAGCGTAATTTCAGCTACACTGTCATTAGTGGTTACGACATATTATGTTAATATGTCAATATTTCTGGCATATGCGTGTACATTCCCGGATAATATGGTCCTATTTATGTTTATCATACCCGTTAAAGTTAAGTACTTAGGATTTCTTTACGGCGGATATATTATTTATGAACTCGTACACGGAATGATGAGCCTTGGCACATACGGATTTATATTCCCGTTTGTTATTGGTTCGTCACTTCTGAATTTTCTTGTTTTTTTTGTTACAACAAGAAAGTTTGTTATTAAAAGAATTGTGGGAACCAAGACACAGCGAACATATCGATTTAATGCAAGACATGCGAAGAACAACCAAAAGAAAGATAATGGGACGTTTACCATGCCACGTCAAGATAAAACAAGGCATAAATGTGCTGTATGCGGAAGAACCGAGAAAGACGGGGATAATCTGGTATTCAGATATTGTTCAAAATGTGATGGTAACTTTGAATATTGTCAGGATCACCTTTATACACACATTCATATGACCAAACATTAAAGTTTTTGTTGACTTATATTTAAATTTTGTGTATTATAAATAATAACATAATGATGATTACTAGAGTGAGCTTCCAAGGGAGCTCACTTTTTCTATGAGTAATCGAAACAGAAAGGATAGTGACTGTATGGCAAAAAGAGAAGACATAGAATCCAAAGCAACCGAACTTATTATGCCGATTATTGAATCCTGTGGATTTGAACTGGTTGACCTTGAATATGTTAAGGAAGGTTCTTCAAAGTACCTGCGTGCGTATATTGACAAGCCTGGCGGAATTACCGTTGACGATTGTGCTGAAGTAAGCAGACCTTTTAGTGATAAGCTTGATGAAGCGGATTTTATTGACGAAGCATATATCCTGGAGGTAAGTTCACCGGGACTGTTCAGACCATTTAAAAAAGATAAAGACTTTGAAAGAAATCTTATGGAAGAAGTAGAGTTAAAGCTTTACAGACAGGTAGATCATTTAAAAGATTACACAGGTCTTTTGAAAAAATTTGATAAAGATACAGTTACTATTGAACTTGAAAATGGTGATGAAAAGACTTTTGACAGATCTAATTTAGCAATAATAAGACAAACAGTATATTTTTAAGGAGGAAATTACAAAAAAATGAACACTGAGTTAATAACAGCACTTGATATTCTTGAAAAGGAGAAAAAGATAAGCAAAAAGGTACTTATTGAAGCAATCGAAAATTCTTTGCTTGCAGCATGCAAAAATCACTTTGGAAAGAATGAAAACTTTACAGCCAAAGTTGATACGAAAACAGGAGACTTTAAGGTAACGGCAGCTAAAGAGGTTGTGGAAACAGTAGAAGACAGCGTTACGCAGATAAGCCTTGCAGATGCACAGATGATAAGTCCTAAATATAATATCGGTGATACCATCAATGTAGAAATTAAATCAGCTGAGTTTGGAAGAATTGCGGTACAGAATTCCAAAAGTGCCATTCTTCAGAAAATCCGAGAAGAAGAAAGACAGGCGGTATATAATGAATACCATGCAAAAGAAAAAGATATTGTTACAGGAATCGTATCAAGATATGCCGGAAATAATCTTGTAATTAATCTCGGAAGAGCTGATGCAATCCTTAGCGAGGCAGATATGGTTAAGGGTGAAAAATACAAACCAAACGATCGAATTAAGGTATATGTTACCGAAGTTAAGACTGAGAAGAAGGGTCTTAAAATTGCGGTTTCAAGATGTCATCCTGAATTTGTAAAGAGACTTTTTGAGGCAGAAGTTGCAGAACTCAGAGACGGAACAGTAGAAATCAGGAGTATTGCAAGAGAAGCAGGTTCAAGAACTAAAATGGCTGTATGGTCCAAAAATCCTAATGTAGATCCTGTAGGTTCATGTGTAGGTGTAAATGGTTCCAGAGTTAATGCGGTTGTATCTGAACTTAACGGTGAAAAGATTGACATCATTAATTGGAGCAAGAACCCTGCCAACCTTATTGAGAATGCGTTAAGTCCTGCCAAAGTTGTATATGTAGCCGCAGATGCTGAAGAAAAAACAGCACAGGTTATTGTACCTGATTACCAGTTATCACTTGCAATCGGACGAGAAGGACAGAATGCAAGACTTGCAGCAAGACTTACAGGTTTCAAGATTGATATTAAGAGCGAGTCACAGGCAAGGGATTTGGGACTTCTTGATGAAGTAGAATCTTATGCGGATGAAACTACAGAGTCTGATGATGCAGAATAAAATTAGGATGTTTGCATATGGCAGTTAATAAAAAAATACCGCAGAGACAATGCGTAGGATGCGGTGAGTTTAAAGATAAGAAATCAATGATACGTGTTATCAAAACCAATGAAGATGAAATCTTTCTTGATGATACAGGCAAGAAAAATGGCCGTGGTGCATATATCTGTAAGACAGCCGGTTGTCTTGCCAAAGCTATAAAAAACAAAGGCATTGATCGTTCACTTAAGATGAAGATACCGGAAAATGTATATGATGAACTGATTAAGGAGATGAATAATATTGAGTCAAGATAGTATTTTGTCTATGATTGGACTGGCAAAGAGAGCAGGTAAAGTTGTAAGCGGAGAGTTCTCAACTGAAAAAGCGGTAAAAGAAAATAAAGTAAAACTTGTTATCGTTTCGGAGGATGCTTCAAATAACACTAAAAAACTTTTTTCCAACAAATGTTTTTTCTATAATATTCCTGTAATAATGTATTCGGATAAAGTTAGTCTTGGTCATTCAATAGGACAGGAACTTAGAACATCAGTTGGAATCATTGATGAAGATTTTGCAAAAGCAATAATTTCAAAATATGAAAAAATAGATAATAAATAAATGCCCGGATAGGGATTTGGAGGTTTAGATTAGCTTAATGAGAGTACACGAATTAGCAAAAGAACTGAATATTAATTCAAAAGAATTACTTGAATTTTTATCATCAAAAAACGAGAAGATTAAAACATCCAGCAATTCTGTTTCTGAAGATGAAATTGCTTTAGCTAAAAAGCAGTTTGTCAAGAAAGAACAGAAGCCGGTTACAGAAAATAAGCCTGAATTTAAAGAGGCTAAGGAAGTCAAAGAAACTAAAGAACAGACTAAAGAACAGACTAAAGAACAGACTAAAGAACAGACCAAAGATGAATCAGCACAGGCTCCTAAGCAGGACGCACCTGTCAAGAAAAAAATCGTTTCCGTATATAACCCACAAAACAGCGGACGGAAGGATATCAGGGATTCACAGCGTAAAAATAATAACAGGGACAGAAACCGTAATGGTTCCAATGACAATAGAAGAAATGAAAAACCTATTGACAGGCCACAGGGAATCCGTCCTTTAGAAAGACCACAAGGTGCCATAAGACCAAGTGACAGGGTTAATGTAAAACCGGATAAACAACAGGGAGACAGACCGGCAAGAAGCGGTGACAGACCTTATGGCGACCGTAACCAGGGAGACAGACCACAGAGAAACAATAACAGACCTTATGGTGACCGTAACCAGGGAGACAGACCTGCAAGAAACGGTGATAGGCCTTATGGCGACAGGAACCAGGGAGACAGACCTGCAAGAAACGGTGACAGACCTTATGGTGACAGAAACCAGGGAGACAGACCACAGAGAAATAATGACAGACCTGCAAGAAATGGCGGAAGATTTAATGATAAATTCCAGGGTGGAAAGCCTGAATTTAACAAAGAAGATAACGGCAGCAGACCACAGAGAAACAATGACAGACCTGCAAGAAGAGATGATAGAAATTCCGGTGCATTTGACGGAGCTGATGCTTTAAAAGACAGAGAAGCAAAAGACCAGCGTAACAGAGACAGAGAGAACAATCGTAAGAAGAATAATGATTTCCGCGATAAGACGGAAAAGCTTGAAAATACAAAGGCTCTTGAAAAGAATCTTCTTAACAAGAAGAAAAAAGAAGAAGCCGATGAAGACGTAATCAAGACACTTATTCTTCCTGATACACTTACAATCAAGGAACTTGCCGATAAGATGAAAGTCCAGCCTACAGCCCTTGTTAAGAATTTATTCCTTAAAGGACAGATTGTTACAATCAATCAGGATATTGATTTTGCAACGGCTGAAGAAATTGCCCTTGAATATAACTGTATATGCGAACATGAAGTTAAAGTAGATGTTATAGCAGAACTTCTCAAGGATGAGGATGATCCTGAAGATACACTTGTGCCAAGACCACCTGTTGTATGCGTTATGGGTCACGTTGATCATGGTAAAACATCACTTCTTGATGCTATCAGATCATCCAAAGTAACAGAAAAAGAAGCCGGTGGTATTACCCAGCACATCGGTGCTTACACAGTAGATGTAAACGGACAGAGTGTAACATTCCTTGATACTCCGGGACATGAAGCATTTACTGCCATGCGTCTTCGTGGTGCTAAATCAACAGATATTGCAATACTTGTAGTTGCAGCAGACGATGGTGTTATGCCACAGACTGTTGAAGCTATTAACCATGCTAAAGCAGCAGGAATTGATATTGTAGTTGCAGTAAACAAAATTGATAAGCCAAGTGCCAATGTTGAGCGTGTTAAACAGGAACTTACAGAATATGATCTTATTGCTGAAGACTGGGGTGGTTCTACAATTTTTTGTCCTGTATCTGCTCATACCGGAGAAGGTATCGATAACCTTCTTGAAATGCTTTTACTTACAGCTGAAATGCGTGAATTAAAGGCAAACCCTAACAGAAAAGCAAGAGGTCTTGTGATAGAAGCTAAACTTGATAAAGGAAGAGGCCCTGTAGCAACAATCCTTGTCCAGAAAGGTACTTTACATGTAGGTGATTTTATTGCAGTAGGACCATGTCATGGTAAAGTAAGGGCAATGATCGATGATAAGGGAAGAAGAATCAATGAAGCAGGTCCATCAACTCCTGTAGAAATTATCGGTCTTAATGATGTTCCTAATGCAGGTGATATTTTCATCTCGCCAAAGACAGATAAGGAAGCAAAGACATTTGCCGAAACATTTATCGCAGAAGGCAAGAACAGACTTGTTGAAGAAACTAAATCAAAAATGTCTCTTGAAGATTTATTCTCACAGATTCAGGCGGGTAACCTTAAGGAACTTGACATTATCGTTAAAGCTGATGTGCAGGGTTCCGTGGAAGCCGTTAAGCAGAGTCTTGTGAAACTTTCAAATGATGAAGTAATTGTTAAAGTAATTCATGCCGGTGTCGGTGCAATCAATGAATCCGATGTTATCCTTGCATCTGCTTCAAATGCCATTATTATCGGATTTAACGTAAGACCTGATAATCAGGCCCGTGATATTGCCGAAAGAGAAAATGTTGACTTACGTCTCTATCGTGTAATTTATCAGGCTATTGAAGACGTGGAAGCAGCTATGAAGGGTATGCTTGATCCAAAATATGAGGAAAAGGTTATTGGTACAGTTGAGGTAAGACAGACATATAAAGCATCTGTAATTGGTACAATAGCCGGCTCTTATGTATTAGATGGTATGGTAACAAAGAATTCATCTGTAAGAGTAACCCGTGGTGATGATTTGATTTATGACGGACCAATTGCTTCGTTAAAAAGATTTAAAGATGATGTTAAAGAAGTTAAAGCCGGATATGAATGTGGTATTGTTCTTGAAAAGTTTAATGACATTAAAGAAGGCGATATGATGGAAGTTTACACAATGGTGGAAATTCCAAGATAGAGGTGATTGATTTGCGTAAAAACAGTATTAAAATGACACGAGTTAATAATGAGGTTCTAAGAGAACTCAGTAATATAATTCGCAGCGAAATAAAAGATCCCAGAATCAATCCGATGACATCTGTTGTTGCGGTTGATGTGGCACCTGATTTAAAGACCTGTAAAGCATATATAAGTGTTCTGGGAGATAAAGACTCCCAGGACAGCACTATAACCGGTTTAAAGAGTGCCGCCTCTTATATCAGAACACTTTTGGCTAAGACAGTCAATTTAAGGAATACTCCTGAAATAACTTTTATACTTGACCAGTCGATTGAATATGGCGTTAATATGTCAAGACTGATTGATGAGGTAAATGGAAATGATAAATAGTATTGATGAAATACTTTTGAATGTTAAAAATATAGGAATAACCGGACATGTCAGACCTGACGGTGACTGTGTGGGTTCAACTTTGGGACTTTATAATTATATCTGCGATAATTACAAGAATATAGAAGCTACCGTATATCTCGAGGAGTTTGAAAAGTGCTTTTCTTTTATTAATGGCAGCGATAAAGTATTGCATGATTGTGACAATGATAAAAAACATGATGTTTTTATTATATTGGACTGTGGTGACATTGAAAGAGTCGCTAATTTTATACGTCCTGTTATTAAGAATGCTGATAAAACAGTATGCATAGATCATCATACATGTAATCTTGCATTTGCAGATATAAATCACGTACTTCCTGATTTAAGTTCCACCTGCGAAGTACTTTATGAGTTATTAGACAGTAGTAAAATATCTAAAAATACCGCAGAAGCATTATATACGGGAATCATACATGATACGGGTGTATTGAAATACCAGTGCACAACAAAACGTACTATGGAAATTGCAGGAGAACTGATGTCGAAAGGTATTGATTACACTTCAATAATAGATGACACTTTTTTCAGAAAAACTTATATCCAGAATTATATGCTGGGACTTGCACTGATTAACAGTAAACTTGTGCTTGACGGAAAACTTATATATTCTTATCTGCCTTATGATGTTTTATCGGAACACAATGTGCCGGGAAGAGATCTTGGAGGAATTATAGACCAGTTAAGGTTTACTGAGGGTGTTGAAGTGGCTTTATTTATGTACGAGCTTCCTGACCATACGATTAAAGGAAGTTTAAGATCTGTAGACAAGGTAGACGTTAATATTATTGCTAACTGCTTCGGTGGAGGCGGACATGTCCGTGCAGCAGGTTTTACCGCAGGAATTCCTTATGAAGAAGTAGTAAAAAAAGTAATAACAGAATTGAAAAAACAGGTTGAAAAATGTATAACGGAATAATTAATGTATATAAAGAATCCGGATTCACATCCCACGATGTTGTAGCAAAACTTCGTGGGATTTTACACCAGAAAAAAATCGGACATACAGGAACACTTGACCCTGAAGCAACAGGAGTTCTTCCTGTATGCCTTGGCAATGCTACCAGACTTTGCGATATGATAACCGATAAAAGCAAAGAGTACAGGGCAGTACTTTTACTGGGAATATCCACCGATACCGAAGATGCCACAGGGAAAATATTAAGCCGTAAAGCTGTTAATGTGACAGCAAAAGATATCGAAAAAACCATAAATTCATTTGTCGGTAAATACAATCAGGTCCCTCCTATGTATTCGGCACTTAAAGTAAATGGACAAAAATTATGTGATCTTGCAAGAAAAGGTGTTGAAATAGAAAGAAAACCAAGGGGAGTATTTATCTATGACATAATAATCGAAAAAATAGATATTCCCGAAGTTACAATGACAGTGAAATGCTCCAAAGGAACATATATCCGTTCATTATGCCGTGATATCGGAGAGAAACTTAACACCGGTGGTACAATGAAATCACTTGTAAGAACCAGAACCGGAATTTTTAACATTGAAAATGCAGTCAGATTATCTGAAATATCAAAATGTGTGGCAGATAACAATATTGCTTCACTTATAATGCCAACGGACAGTTTTTTTAATGATTATCCTGCCGTGAATGTATCCGGAAGAAATGAAATGCTTGTAAAAAACGGAAATATGATTATTCTCCCGGAATTTAAAGGCAATAATATTAAAGTATATCTGTCAGATGGTGTATTTGCCGGAATATACGGATATGATGAGGTCTCGCACAGTTATAAACCGAAAAAAATGTTCCCTGTCCAATAAATCACGGAAAAGAGTAATTGTATGTTATATGTTAAAGATAAAAACTTTATTTCAAAAGAAAATACAGTAGTGACTTTTGGTAAGTTTGACGGTATTCATAACGGGCACAGGCTTCTTATCGAAAAAGCTGTCAGAATTGGTCACGAGCAGGGAATTAAGGTAGTCCTTTGTACTTTTAATATGGATAACTGGAACGTAAAACCGCAAAAAGCAATAACGACACCGGATGAACGTGCATATATCTGTGAAAAATACGGCATAGATGTACTTTATGAATATCCCTTTGACAATGAAATTGCCGGAATGTTGCCGGAAGAATTTTTAAAATACTTCCTGAAAGAAAAACTTAATGCCAAATTTGTTGTAATAGGTGCCGACTGGAGATTCGGAAAAAACAGGTCGGGGGATGCAGCTTTGTTAAAAGCATACGAAGATAAATATTGCTACAGTTCATATGTTATCGAAAAAGAAACTTATAATAATACAGAGATAAGCAGCACATGGATAAGAAATGAAATAGAAAAATCAGACCTGTCAACTGTAAAAAAACTTCTGGGTTATGATTATTTTTTCAAAGGAAAAGTAGTTCACGGCAAACAGCTGGGAAGAACAATCGGTTTTCCTACCCTTAATCTGATACCTTCTCCAAATAAAATATTACCTGAATATGGTGTTTACGAATCTGAAGTAGTAATTGACAATCTCATGTATAAAGGCGTTACGAATATTGGAATCAGACCTACAATCGATGACGGAACTTATGTTACCGTTGAAACATTTGTACTTGATTTTGATGAGGATGTATATGATTCGGATGTAATTATCAGACTGAAAAAATTTATACGTCCTGAACAGAAATTTGATTCGGTTAACGGATTAAAGAAACAGCTTGAAGCAGATATAGCCTTTGTAAGAGGATAACAAGCACTAATCAGAAAATACTTGCCATTAATTATTCTTTATGGTAATATAAATGAGTATTTGACCAGCCGATGCTCAGATTCGGGACACTCCGACCTGATTCTTGGTGTCAGGCGATAATTAAAATTTAAGGAGGAAATTATAATGATTTCTAAAGAAAAGAAAACACAGATTATTGCTGAGTATGGAAGAAAAGAAGGAGATACAGGATCTCCAGAAGTACAGATTGCATTACTCACAGAAAGAATCAAAGAACTCACAGAGCACTTAAAGGTAAACCAGAAGGATCATCATTCAAGAAGAGGTCTTCTTAAGATGGTAGGACAGAGAAGAGGCTTACTTGAATATCTTAAGAAAAATGATATTGAAGGATATCGTGAACTTATTGCTCGTTTAGGAATTAGAAAATAATTTCGATATGGGGACGGAGTTTCCGTCCCCTGTTTTTTGATACAGAAGTTATACGAGACCACTGAAAAGAACGGCGCCTTTCTGTTTTTTTCAGTAGTTTCGGGCTTCTGTAAATAATAATAAGGCGTATGCCAAATAAGGAGAGAAATATGTACAAAAGTTTTAGTATGGATTTAGCCGGAAGAACTCTTACAGTTGATGTTGACAGAGTTGCTAAGCAGGCTAACGGTGCAGCATTTATGCACTATGGTGATACTGTTGTGTTATCTACGGCAACAGCTTCTGAAAAGCCAAGGGATGGTGTTGATTTTTTCCCACTCAGCGTAGAATACGAAGAAAAATTATATGCTGTTGGTAAGATACCCGGCGGATTTAATAAGAGAGAGGGAAAGGCTTCTGAAAATGCCATTCTTACATCAAGAGTAATTGACAGACCTATGAGACCTCTGTTTCCTAAGGATTACAGAAATGATGTTACAATCAATAACCTTGTAATGTCAGTAGACCCTGATTGCAGTCCGGAACTTACAGCAATGCTTGGTTCTGCAATTTCGGTTGCAATTTCTGATATTCCTTTTGACGGACCTTGTGCTACCACACAGGTAGGTATGATTGACGGAGAATTCGTAATCAACCCATCAGGAAGTCAGATGGCAGTATCTGATCTTAAATTAACAGTTGCTTCTACAAGAGAAAAAGTAATTATGATTGAAGCTGGTGCCAATGAGATACCTGAAGCCAGAATGATTGAAGCAATTTACAAGGCTCATGAGGTTAATCAGCAGATAATTGCATTTATTGATAAGATTGTTGCTGAATGCGGCAAACCAAAACACGAATATACAAGCTGTGCTATTCCTGAGGAATTATTTGCAGCAATTAAAGAAATTGTTCCACCTGCTGAAATGGAAGTAGTAATGTTTGCACCTGAAAAGCAGGTTCGAGAAGAAAGAGTCAGAAACCTCAAAGATATGCTCTGTGAAAAGTTTGCTGATAAAGAAGAATGGCTTCCACTTATTGACGAAGCTGTTTACCAGTATGAAAAGAAAACAGTCCGTAAGATGATTCTTAAAGACCATAAGAGACCTGACGGACGTGAAATTACACAGATCCGTCCACTTGCCGCAGAAGTTGATATCATTCCAAGAGTTCATGGTTCTGCAATGTTTACAAGAGGCCAGACTCAGATTTGTAACGTATGTACACTTGCACCTCTTTCAGATGCACAGAAGATAGATGGCCTTAATGATCAGGAAACATCAAAGAGATATATGCACCACTATAATTTCCCTGCTTATTCGGTAGGCGAGACAAAGGTTTCAAGAGGTCCGGGACGTCGTGAAATCGGTCACGGTGCTTTAGCAGAAAGAGCACTTATACCTGTTCTTCCTTCAGTAGAAGAATTTCCATATGCAATAAGAACTGTTTCGGAAACATTTGAGTCAAACGGTTCTACATCAATGGCATCTACATGTGCATCATGTATGTCATTAATGGCTGCAGGTGTTCCTATTAAGAAAATGGTTGCCGGTATTTCATGCGGTCTTGTAACAGGTGAGACAGATGATGACTTTGTACTTTTGACAGATATCCAGGGACTTGAAGATTTCTTTGGAGACATGGACTTTAAGGTAACAGGTACAAAGGATGGTATCACAGCAATCCAGATGGATATTAAGATTCATGGCCTTACAAGACAGATTGTTGAAGGTGCTATTGCAAGATGCCGTGAAGCAAGATTCTTTATCATGGATAACTGTATGAGTAAAGCAATTGCAGAACCTCGTAAGGAAGTTGGCAAATATGCTCCAAAAATTATTCAGATTCAGATTGATCCTGCTAAGATTGGTGATGTTGTCGGTCAGAGAGGTAAGACAATTAATGCCATAATTGAAGAAACAGGCGTTAAGATTGATATAACAGATGATGGTGCGGTATCTGTATGCGGAACTGACAAAGAAGCTATGGATAAGGCAGTTAAATATATCCAGACCATTGTTACTGATTACGAAGAAGGACTTGTCCTTGAAGGTAAAGTAATAAGCATTAAAGAGTTTGGTGCCTTTGTTGAGTTTGCCCCTGGCAAAGAGGGAATGATTCATATTTCCAAAGTAAGCAAAGATAGAATTGAACATGTTGAAGATGTCCTTACGCTTGGCGATGTTGTTAAGTGTGTATGTCTTGGAAAAGATAAGATGGGACGATACAGCTTTAGTATTAAAGATTTAAAACCTGAAGATAAATAGGAGGTTTTTATGTCAGGACATTCAAAATTTGCGAATATTAAGCATAAAAAAGAAAAAAATGATGCTGCCAAGGGTAAGATTTTTACCCGTCTTGGTAAAGAATTGATGGTTGCTGTTAAGGAGGGCGGACCGGATCCTAACAATAACAGTAAGTTAAGAGATGTAATTGCAAAAGCTAAATCAAACAATATGCCTAACGATACTATCGACAGAAGTATCAAAAAGGCTGCGGGAGACGCCAATGCAGCTAATTTTACTGCAATTACATATGAAGGATACGGACCTAATGGTACAGCAATTATCGTAGAAACATTAACAGATAACAAGAACCGTACTGCTTCTAATGTAAGAAATGCTTTTACAAAGGGTGGCGGTAATGTCGGTACTCCGGGATGTGTTTCTTTTATGTTTGATACAAAGGGACAGATTCTCATCAATAAAGAAGAGTGCAGCATGGATTCTGACGAACTTATGATGTTAGCACTTGACGCAGGTGCCGATGATTTTAATGATGAAGATGAAGATGCCTTTGAGATTCTTACTAACCCTGATGACTGCGGTACTGTAAGAGAAGCTTTGGAAAAAGCAGGTCTTAAACTTGATCAGGCTGAAGTAACCATGATTCCTCAGACATGGGTAGAACTTACAGACCCGGCTGATATTAAGCAGATGAATCGTATTCTTGATCTTCTTGATGATGATGACGATGTTCAGGCCGTGTACCATAACTGGGATATGCCTGATGAGGAATAATCTTGAGAGTTGAAGAATTTAAAATGGAACGGGAGAACCTTGTTAAAGCGGGAGATGTAGTAAACATAACAGAAGGAGTTCTTCCTTCAAGCTGGTATTACACAATAGAGCCTGCGGTTGCGATGTCGAGAAATTATAAATTTCCTGAAAGAATAAAATCAAAAAGTGGAACCGTAATTGGAATTGACAGGACTGACAGAGGTTTTTTTGTAAAAGTAGAATTTAACGAATAGAAATTCATTTTATAAAAAGAGAGTTCACAGTGTGGACTCTCTTTTTAATAACTCAACATTAATTATACTGATTACCGGAACTGTTTTCTTATTAATTTTACCTATAAGCACATTAATAACAGTATCACAGATTTCCTTCGACTTAATATCTACAGATGTAAGCTGTGGTTTTACAAGGCTGCATATCTCTGAGTCTCCCACGCAAAGAATTTCAATATCTTCCGGTATTTTATAATTTTTCTTTTGTAATATAATTGAAGCATAAGCTGCCAGTTTTTCGCTTTTGCACAGTACAACATCAGGAATCTTTTCTTTATCTATAAGGGTATTGATATATTTCTCAACATATGACATATCACGGCACAGCTGAGTAAAAACGGGGTCTGCATCCATACCTGCAAAATCGTAAGCATTATGAAGTCCTGTAAGTATATTTTTTACGCCAAAAGACATTCTTTCAAATAAGAAGAGTATTTTCTTTTTCTCTTTTCTGATATATTCTTTAGCTATATTTTCAATAAATGAAGATATATTGTTATTAACATAACACAGATTTACATTATCCACATTATCAAAATACCCGTTAATTATTACCGACGGTATGGTTATTTCTTTAAGCAGGTTGATATTTTCTTCAATGGAATATGTAAGAAAATCGTGTCCATCAATTATTATTCCTGAAAAATTTTCGCTTAAATAACGTTCGAGCATATTTTTTTTTGCAGTTTCATCCTGATTACAGCAGGCGATAGCAGTTTTGTATCCGCTTTTGTATAATGAATCGCTTAAATAGGTGATTTTATCTGCCATATCACCACTGTCTGTACCTGAACACATATAAACAATCGTATTATTGGTATGCCTGCTGTAATCGCTTTTTTTAATAAAATTATTATCTTCGATAATCTTTTGGACTCTGTCCCTTGTAGATTTACTGACTTTTTTATCATTATTGATTACTCTTGAAACGGTAGCGATTGATACGCCGGCTTTGTCTGCAATGTCATATATATTCACATCAATCTCTCCTTGTTTTACTAAGTCTTACATTATTATGTTTTATTCCTACAAAAAAAGCAAGAAAATATATATTTATTATGGTCATTTTTGTAAAAAAGTGTTAATATTAACTTCGGTTATACCGATAAAAAATACATAAGTATAATTATGTACATTTGGAGGTTTTTAATGAAATTTCTTAATCTTATAAAAAAACACTGGAAAGCGTCATCAGCACTCGTTGCTATAGTAATTCTAACCGTTATATTTGTAGTAATTGTTAAGGCAAGTACGGTACAGCTTACAGTTAATCTTGCAAGTATTAATTTCACAGAAGGTCAGAATTCACAGGCAATTACAGCCAGTGTAGCTTTAAATCTTGACAATGATGCCGGAATCGTAGGATGGAACTGGTCCATGAATGATCCGGAAGTTGCAACGGTAAGTAATAATGAAGGAGCCGGTATGGTATATTCCAAAGGAGCCGGAAAGACTAACCTTGTTGTTAAGTATTCATTAACGGATGGAACAAGCGCAAGTAAATCTGTTCCCGTCACAGTTCCTCTTGTTGTTAATTACAGTTCCATAAACGGTATACTTACAGCCGGAGCATATGGAACCGTTACATGTAATGCTGCATCTACCAAGAATGTAGAATGGTCTTCATCTAACAGTAGCGTTGTATCTGTTGCAAAAGATGTGGGACAGTCTCATAACGGAGGGGTAGCTACAATTACGGCAGTAAGCGGAGGAACCGCTACAATAACAGCTTCAATACCTTCTGATTCTTTATCTTACAGTTTTCAGATAACAGTAGGTGTATCTATTATTGATGATGAAATCACTGTTAATCAGAATGAATCAAAAACAATTGCCACAAACAGCAATTCAGCTTCTGATGTATACTGGTGGACAGACGATCCGGAAGTTGCAACAGTAAGCAATGGTATTGTACAGGGTATATATGCCGGTACAACAACAGCATATGCAAGCTGTAAAGAGGGTGATTATTCAGGTAATGCAGGTGATTCTATTACGGTAAAGGTACCTTATGTTGTAAATTCACCAAACACAACAGTTCTTGTGGGTGATAAGTTATCTTTTACAACATCTGCCAAACCATCTGAGGTTAATTATGCTTCAAGCAATAATAATATAATATATTATGACCAGACAACAGGTATGTTCAATGCCGTAGGAACAGGAACAGCCGATATTTCCGTTACATGGCGTGGCGATACAAGAACGGTTACCGTAAGCGTCATTGATGGTATCTCTCTTTCCACATCAGAGATTTCCCTTAACATTGGTGATTCCCAGAAAGTAACAGCTACAGTTACCAATACAACAACCCCTGTACATTGGTCAATCGCAGATCCTGCTGTTGCATCTTTCAATGTTGAAGATGACGGACTTACAGTAACAGTTACCGCATTGTCACAGGGCAACACAGGATATACAACATTAATTGCATCCCAGGAAATTAACGGTGTCGTCAAGACATATTCCTGCCGTGTCAATGTACTTAATCCTGTAAACAGTCTGGCACTTTTGTATAATGGTGCCCAGATTACCAAAGAAATTTCTATTGAAAAAGGCAATAGTATATATATCACCGCATTTTTAAACCTTGGTGAGTCAACAGTTCCTGATAATACCAAACTCAGCTGGGTATCATCGGACAACGGAATCATTTCAGTAACTCCTGCTACAACAGAAGGACAGCAGCAGTTAGCTGAAATCAAGGCAGTATCAGGCGGTAAGGCAACCGTAACAGTCGTATCCGATGACGGTTTGTTTATTGCAACTGCTGATTTCTATGTAACAGAAGGTGTTACAGGAATCTATCTTGACAAAGAAAGTGTTACGGCACAGATGTCTTTGGAAAAGTATCAGTTAAAAGCAACTATAACCCCTGAGACGGATGGTGTTGATAATACTGTTATATGGTCCTCTCTTAATCCTGCGGTTGTTACCGTTGACCAGAACGGACTTGTAACATTTGTAGGTCCGGGTGAGACTTATGTAAGTGCGACATCCGCAGCCGACACAAGCAAGGTTGCTTATTGTAATTTCATAATTACCCAGCAGGTAGAGGGTGTAAGTATGGATTTTAAGTCGATTACAATGAATGTTGGTGATGAAAACAGACTTACTTATGTGATTACACCTGACAATGCATCTAATAAAAATGTTACTTTTTCTTCATCTAATGAAAATGTTGTTAAAGTTGATAATACAGGGATGGTTACAGCTGTTTCAAGCGGCAGCGCAACCGTAATTATACAGACCGAAGACGGCGGTTATATTGATATGACCAATATTACCGTTTTACAGCCGGTAAAAGAAATTGTTCTTTCACAGACCGAAATGACCGTAAAGAAAGGTACAATATTCTGGCTGAATGCAACTGTACTTCCTGAAACTTCCGATAATAAGAAGATTACATGGAATACTTCCGATAAATCACTTGCCACAGTTGATCCTGACGGAAAGGTAACAACGCTAGCCGTAGGAACTGTTACAATCTCTTGCGTAAGTGAGGACACCGGTGTTGTTGCATATTGTGTTGTTGAAATTACAGAGCCGGTTACAGGGCTTACGTTAAATTCTTACCATGAAGAAATTGTAAAAGGAACAAGATTCGTTATTGTACCTACAGTTCTTCCTGTTGAAGCACCGGATAAGAGAGTGACTTATGTATCAAGTGATCCTGAAATTGCATCAGTTGATGAAAATGGTGTTGTTACAGGTCTAAAGGGCGGAAGCTGTGAGATTATTGTAACAACCGTTGAAAGTTCACTTAAAGCAACCTGTACAATACAGGTAAAAGAATATGTATCTTCCATTGAGATACACAATGCAAAAGAGATTATGAATATCGGTGATACATTGCAGCTCAGTGCAGATGTACAGACAGAAAGTGCATCTAACAGAAAGGTAATTTGGTCAACAAGCAATTCAGGTATTGCAACTGTAGACCAAAGCGGTAAAGTAACAGGCATTACTCCGGGAACTGTAGTTATTACAGCACTTGCAGCTGACGGAAGCGGGGTAAGTGCTTCAGTTGCAATAAGGGTTATCAATCCTGTAACTTCTATTACATTAAGTGAAGGTAAAATCACCATATATGTCGGTGATACACATAATATAGTAGCAACAATCCATCCTGAGAATGCGTCTATTAAGGGAATTGAGTGGACATCGGATGACCCAACAATAGCAAAAGTATATTCGGATGGTGATGTTGTTGGTGTAGCACCCGGAAGAACAATTGTAAATGCCACCTCAACCGATACTAACGAGGTTGTTGCACATTGTACGGTAATTGTCAAACCTATTATAAATGCATCATCTATTTCAATTAATTCATCGGAAATTATTATGCTCAAAGGTAAGACAAGGAAACTTACTGCAAGATTATACCCGCTTAATTCCAATGAAGGAGTCAACTGGCTGTCAACAGATACATCCGTTGTACAGGTTGATGCAAACGGCAATATTGTAACAGTAGGTGCCGGTTCGTGTGATGTTGTTGCATACAGTTCTTCAGGAACTGTTGAGGATCATTGTACGATATATTCTATTGCTATGAGCCATACAGATCTTAAGATGGAACAGTATGATACATTTAACCTGTATGTAGATGGAGCTCCTAGAAAGGTGTCATGGAGAACATCTAACCCAAGGATTGCATCAGTTACACAAAATGGTGTGGTAACAGGACGTATGCCTGGAGAATGTACAATTACGGCAACAATTGACGGCAAGACTGTATCTTGTTTCGTTAAGATATATGCTGTAGATCCCGGCAAATTTATAAACCGCAGAAAATAATTCCTTAACAAAAACTTAAATATTTACCTTGTTGATTTTACATAAGTGCTATGCTATATTTAGGCTAATGTTAATTAGCAAGAGGAGATTATTATGAATGACGATTTTAATATGGAAGATGAATTAGCCAATTCAATTGCACAGATTATAGACGAAGAAACATCAGAAGCAGAAGATATGTACAGGGATAAGCTTGACAGTAAAGCCAATAAGACTGAACCTGCGGATGAAGATGACGATGATTATGAAGATGACGATAATAACAATAACAAGCGCAAGTTGTTTATAATCATAGGAGCAGTAGCAGTTTCCGTTATATTAATTGTGACAGCAATTGTATTTTTACTCAAATCCGCTGTTAATAAGAGTAAGAACAATTACGGATATTACCAGAACCTCGCATACGAGGCGAAAGATACCGATAAAGATTATGACAAAGCAGTAGAATATTTTAATAAAGCTTTGAAATATAAAGATACTCTTTTGAAGAATGAAAATGTTACGGTAGACGGTAAATCTGTTAAATCATCGGAAATTCTTGTAAAAGATATGCTTAATCTCAGGGATTGTTATGATAAATTAGGCAAGACAGATGAAGAAATTACAATCCTTAATGAAGCCCTTACTTATGACAGCGTTAATACCAATGTTATATATTATCTTATTCAATTGTACGGAGATAACAAGAATTACAAATCTATGTCAGAACTTTACGATACAGTAAGTGCCGATGAGAATGTAACTAAAGATGTATTAAGCCTTTTTAAGAATTATGCATGTCAGGATCCTGTTATCACACCTGCCGAAGGTGATTATTCAAAGAGTCAGACAGTAGGTTTTTTGCAGGTTAACGGATGTAAGATTTACTATACAATGGATGGCAGTGACCCTGTTAAAAATGGAAGTCTTTATACTCAGGATATTACCCTTGATAAAGAAGGAACTTATGAATTTAAGTATTATATGACTAATGAATACGGATTTAAGTCCGATATTTTTACTACAAAATATACAATTACATTTAAGGCACCTGACGGACCTAAGATAACTCCTGCAAGTGGTTCTTATTCAACATCATCCGAGCAGCGTATAGTTGTTGGAAATATTCCTACCGGTGCTAAGGCATATTATGAAATATCCCATGATGGAGCCGTTACACCTACAGCAGACAGTACAGAGTATACTGAACCTGTTGTTATGCCTGAGGGAAGCTTTTTCTTCTCTGTTATTATTATTGATGAAAACGGTCTATCAAGTAATGTTGTTACTAACACATACACTTTGAAGAAAGTTGATAAATTTGATTCAAGTGCGGCTGAACAGCTGATATGGTCTACACTAATTAAGAACAAAGTAATTAATGATAACCATAAGACAGAAGAAGATGGGCTTTTTGAAATGACATATAATTCCAAAAAGTCAATAAATGGTAAGAGTATCTGGCTATTTTCTGTAAGTATTGATGATGAAAAACAGGATTATTTTTATGGATGTGATTCAGCGTCAGGTGATATTTACAAAATAACTGAAAAAGAAGGTAAATTTGAGTTAAGTGAATTAACTTACAAATACAAACAATAAATACCAAAAAGATAACTTAAGGGTCGTCATATTAATGACGGCCTTTATTTTTTACCGCGAAAAATAATGTTTTAATGTTTTTTTATTTATTTTTGAAAAAAATTATTGAAATAAACCTTATGAATGTATACAATGTTATGGAGATTATTTTTTGGAGGTGTACTATGTACAAAATACTCAAAGCTGAAAAACTGGCTGATAAGATATATCTTATGGATGTTGAAGCTCCACGTGTTGCCAAATCATGTGAGCCTGGTCAGTTTATTATAGCAAAGCTAGATGAAAAAGGTGAAAGAATACCTCTCACAATTTGTGATTATGATAGAGAAGCAGGAACAGTTACTATCGTATTCCAGACAGTAGGTGCTTCCACAACTAAGATGGCAGAATTACAGGCAGGAGATTCTCTGGAAGATTTCGTAGGACCTCTCGGATGTGCTTCTGATTTAATTGATGAAGATATAGAAGAATTAAAGAAAAAGAAAATTCTTTTTGTTGCCGGCGGTGTAGGAACAGCACCTGTATATCCACAGGTTAAATGGCTCCATGCACACGGTATAGATGCAGACGTTATTGTAGGTTCCAAGACTAAGGATTTATTAATCCTTGAAAAAGAAATGGAAGCTGTTGCAGGCAATCTTTATGTAACAACCGATGACGGAAGCTACGGAAGAAGCGGAATGGTAACAGATACAATTAAATATCTTGTTAACGAAAAAGGCATTAAGTATGATCATTGCGTGGCAATCGGACCAATGATTATGATGAAATTCGTATGTCTCCTTACAAAAGAGCTTGAGATTCCTACAGTTGTCAGCCTTAACCCAATAATGGTTGATGGAACAGGTATGTGTGGTGCATGCCGTGTACAGGTAGGTTCAGAAATTAAGTTTGCCTGTGTAGACGGTCCTGAATTTGACGGACATCTTGTTGATTTTGACCAGTCAATGAAGAGACAGCTTATGTATAAGACAGAAGAAGGCAGAGCTATGTTACGTCTTACAGAAGGCGACACACACAAAAATGGCGGCTGCGGCTGTGGAGGTAATTAAGAATGGTAGACGTTATGAAGAAAGTTCCCGTAAGAGAACAGAACCCGGAAGTAAGAGCAAAGAACTTTGAAGAAGTTTGTCTTGGATATAATGAAGAAGAAGCAATGGCTGAAGCTTCAAGATGTTTAAATTGTAAGAATGCAATGTGTGTCAAGGGATGCCCTGTATCAATTAACATTCCTGCATTCATTCACGAAGTTAAGGAAGGTAATTTTGCTGAAGCATATAGAATTATCAGCGAATCATCAGCACTTCCTGCTGTATGCGGACGTGTGTGCCCACAGGAGACACAGTGTGAAGGCAAGTGTATCCGTGGAATCAAAGGTGAAGCAATTGCAATCGGTAAGCTTGAAAGATTCGTAGCTGACTGGGCAAGAGAGAATGGAATTTCCCCAGAAGCACCTAAAGAAAAGAAAGGCAAAAAGGTTGCAGTTATTGGTTCAGGTCCTTCAGGACTTACATGTGCCGGCGATCTTGCCAAGATGGGATATGACGTAACAATTTTTGAAGCATTACATAAAGCAGGCGGTGTACTTGTATATGGTATTCCTGAATTCCGTCTTCCTAAGGAAACAGTTGTTCAGGCTGAAGTTGAAAACGTTAAAAAACTTGGTGTTAAGATTGAGACTAACGTAATTGTAGGTAAGTCAGTCAGAATAGATGAGTTAATGGAAGATGGATACGAAGCTGTATTTATCGGTTCAGGTGCCGGACTTCCAAGATTTATGGGTATACCGGGAGAAAATGCCAACGGCGTATTCTCAGCTAATGAATACCTTACAAGAAGCAACTTAATGAAGGCTTTTAAGGACGAATATGATACACCTATCGTAGCAGGTACCAAGGTAGCTGTAGTCGGTGGCGGTAACGTTGCCATGGATGCTGCAAGAACAGCGTTAAGATTAGGTGCAGAAGTCCATATCGTATACAGAAGAGGCGAGGATGAGCTTCCTGCAAGAGCAGAAGAAGTACATCATGCAAAAGAAGAAGGAATCATCTTCGATTTATTAACTAACCCAACAGAAATCCTTGTAGATGAGAAGGGATGGGTTAAGGGAATGAAATGTATCAGAATGGAGCTTGGCGAGGCTGATGCTTCAGGAAGAAGAAGTCCTGTAGAAGTACCGGGTTCAGAATTTGAAATGAAACTTGATACAGTAATCATGTCACTTGGTACAAGCCCTAATCCACTTATTTCTTCAACAACCAAAGGTCTTGATATTAACAAGAGAAAATGTATCATTGCTGATGAAAATAACGGACAGACCTCTAAAATCGGTGTATTTGCCGGTGGTGATGCTGTTACAGGTGCCGCAACAGTTATTCTTGCCATGGGTGCAGGTAAAGCTGCTGCCAAAGGTATTGACGAATATCTCAGTGCAAAATAAAAATAAATTATTTAAGAAGTCTCCCATTGTTATGGGGGACTTCTTGTGTTATTATCACATTATGAAAATCAAAATAATATGCGTAGGAAAAATAAAAGAAAAATTTTATGCAATGGCAATAGATGAATATGCCAAAAGGCTTTCAAGATACTGTAAACTTGAAATAATCGAGGTTGCTGACGAAAAGACCCCTGATGGCTGCAGCGAAGTTGTGGAGGCACAGATTAAGGCAAAAGAGGGTGAACGAATTAACAATGCAATTAAAGAAGATGACTATGTTATCTCCTTAGCCATTAACGGCACTAAGCTTGACTCCGTTGCTTTTGCCGATAAAATTGAAAAACTTGGGGTGAACGGCGTAAGCTCAATCGCATTTATTATAGGCGGTTCGCTTGGACTTGATAATAATATCTTAAAAAGAAGCGATTACAAGCTCAGCTTTTCTGATATGACATTTCCCCACCAGCTTATGCGGGTAATTCTTTGCGAGCAGATATACAGGTGCTATAGGATTATTAATGGGGAGCCGTATCATAAGTAAGAGTGCGAGGAAAAACTATTATTGATATATCAATGAATAAATCAATCGTACTAAGGCATACTATAAAAAAAACTTGATTTCAAAATTGGCATATGATAGACTGTGAACCATGAGATTTTCGTGATATAGAATTTCTATGTTTGGTTATTGAAATTTAGTAACTGGGGTGGTAGAATATAATTGGAAAGAATGAAAAATACAATTTAGCGAACAAGGAGGAGGGACAAAAGATGGCTGTGTTAGCAAAACCAATTAATAGAATAGCTGTTATAAAAGAGAAAGAATCCCAAAAATTTGTGCGTGAATTTAATGAAAATAAAGTATCAAAAGATTTTTTGGATTCTTGTAAGAAAGCTGGTAAATTATTTGGCAAAAGAAAATAAGAATATGCATAAACATTTAATGTATTTTAATCCTGATGTAATGTCGTTAGAACAATCACATCAGGATTTTTCATCTAAAATGGGATGCTTTAACGCAGGAGAAGGTTATGAGAATTTTAATGATTTTATAACTTCTGAAGCTGATGAATATAAGCAAGCCGGTGATGGTGTGACCTATGTTGTCTGGAACGTATTATATGACAAGAATAATGTTGAGACTGAAAGAGAAATAGTTGCATATTATACGTTAGCTGCAACAGCAATACCATATGAAGATAGAATAAGACGTGACGAGGAGGAGGCAAAGGAAATTGGAGAGGAGTTTGATATAGAAATATGTGGAATTTCAGCAATTGAAATAAAAATGTTTGCTGTGAGTGAGAAATATCAGGACGTGTTCTTTGAATATGATGGTGAAAATCTTCCGGTTTCTGCATGGATTATGCGTAATATTATAGATTATGCACACTCATTACTAAATAATGTACTCGGTTTTAAAGCATTATTTTTACATTCACTGCCTGAGGCAGAAACCTTTTACAAAGCCAACGGATTTAATCCTGTAGAAATTAATATGCAGCCACTTCATTGTGTTGATTCGGAATATAAATCAATGTATTTGACATTAAAAGAAGTACATATGAATTATGATGATTAAGTCTATTCCCTACAAAAATATTGATTTAATTCCTAAAATATATTACAGTATAATCATAGAAAGGTAATATGTGAATATTAACAGACACAGGGAGGAAATTATGAGTTACATAGAGTTAAAAGACGTTAAAAAAATCTATAAAATGGGAGAAGTTAATATTAATGCCCTTTCAGGTGTTAATTTCTCTGTGGAAAAAGGAGAATTTGTAATAATCGCAGGTGCCAGCGGTGCAGGAAAAAGTACCATCCTTAATATCCTGGGAGGCATGGATACGCCCACATCGGGAGAGATTATTGTAGACGGCTGCAATATCAGTAATTACAATGCCAGACAGCTTACTACATACAGAAGATATGATATAGGCTTTGTTTTCCAGTTTTACAATCTGGTACAGAACCTTACCGTAAGGGAAAATATCGAAATGGCAACACAGATTTGTAAAAATCCTCTTGATATCGATGAAGTAATAAAAGCTGTAGGACTCGAAGAACGTAAGACCAACTTTCCTGCACAGCTTTCAGGCGGTGAACAGCAGCGAGTGGCAATAGCGAGAGCACTTGCAAAGAACCCTAAGATACTGCTTTGTGACGAACCTACGGGAGCACTTGATTATAATACAGGTAAATCAATTTTAAAGCTTCTATATGATACCTGCCGCGAAAGAAATGTAACGGTAATAGTAATTACCCACAATCTGGCACTTACGGCAATGGGCGATAAAGTAATAAAGGTAAAGAATGGGCTTATATCGGAAATCGAAATCAACGAAAATCCTATACCTGTAGAAAGGATTGAGTGGTAATGAAGAAAGCATTGATAAAAGATACCTTCAGGGAAATTAAAAAAAGCTTCGGCAGATTCATATCGATTTTTGGTATTGTGCTTGTAGGTGTGGCTTTCTTTACAGGCGTAAAATCGTCGGCACGATATATGAAATACTCGGCGGATACATACTTTGACAACAACAATCTTTTTGATTTAAAGATGTATTCCAATGTTGGATTTGACGATGCGGATATAGAAAAACTTGGCAAAACAGAGGGCATAGATAAGATAGAGGGTGTTACAAGCATTGATGTAATTACCAATGTCCATGATAATGATGAGACTGTGCAGATATTTTCCTACGATTTCTCATCAGACGATAACCTCAATAAAATCACGTTGACAGAGGGCAGGTTTCCCAAAAATCCCGGAGAATGTGTTATTAGGGACTATGGAATTGCAAGGGAACCCATAGAGCTTGGAACAGAACTTGCAATTAAAGACGATAACCTTAAGAGTATCTCATATAAAGTTGTAGGAAAGGTCTCAACACCATACTACCTGTCATATCAATATGACACAACAACCGTAGGAAGCGGTAAAATTTCCGATGTCCTTTTCATATCAGAAGATGAATTTACAGGTGACAGATATACAGTCCTTTTTGCTACAGTTAAAGGTGCAAAAGATGAATATTGCTACGGTGATACGTATTTTGATATTGTTACACCTGTTAAAGAAAAAGTAATTGAAAATGCAGATGATCTTTCTGAAAAATATGCCATGCTTGGCGGTTATACTTTTTACGCCCTTGACAGAAATTCCCATTATTCCTTTGTGGATTATAAGAACTGTGGAGACAGAATGGATGCAATAGCCAAAGTATTTCCGGCATTCTTTTATCTCGTGGCAGCTCTTGTATGTCTCACAACCATGACAAGAATGGTTGATGAACAGCGAGGCGGAATAGGTACCTTAAAAGCACTTGGATATAATAAAATAAGCATTGCAGGCAAATACATAACCTATGCGCTTTTGGCATCTTTAGCAGGAGGAGTGCTTGGATGTGTGCTTGGACTTTTAACTTTCCCAAGAATTATATTTAACGCATGGAATGTTGTATATACTGTGGCAGATTTTACAGAAGTTCCCCAGATTTCCATGTGCGTGCTTGCTATTATGATTGCGGTTCTTATAAACGTACTTGCAACATTTGCTTCATGCTTCTCAATGCTTACAGAGACTCCGGCATTGCTTTTAAGACCTAAGTCACCTAAGAATGGTAAAAAAGTATTATTAGAGCATATACCATTTATCTGGAAGCATTTTAACTTCACGAAGAAAGTAACCGCAAGAAATATTTTACGTTATAAAAAGAGATTTTTTATGACTATAACGGGAATTGCAGGATGTACGGCGCTGATACTTGCAGGTTTCGGTATAAAAAACAGTATTTCAAAAGTTACGTCTGACCAGTATGGAACTATTTTTGCCTATGATATTGCAGGTGAATTCAGTGAAGCGAGTGACAAAGACTCCTTTTATGATGAATATAAAGAAAATAAGAATATCAAAGACATTTATATTATGACATCCCATATGGGAACCGCTAAAAAAAGTGAATCAGAGGATACCACTAAGAATGTGACGATTGTCAGTGTTGATGACGGAAAAAGGTATTCCGGTTTTACAGGTCTTACATATCACACAAGCAAAGAAACTGCGGTTATTCCTGAAGACGGTGCCTTGGTAACTTATAAATTGGCAAAAGATTTTAATCTTAAAGAAAATGACAACGTATCAGTAACCATTGATGACCGGACCTATGAATTTAAAATAGGTGGAATTGTTGATATGTATGTAGGCCAGTATGTATTTGTAAATGACAGATATTATAAAGAAGTAACAGGCAGCGAACCTGATAAAAATTATTTTATCGCCAATTTAAACATTGAAGGCGATAAAGAACAGCAGGCCTTTGGTTCAGAAATGATTGAGAAATACGGTGTAAAATCAATTTCGTATTATAACAGTATTTCCTCTGATTTTAATGATACAATATCTTCACTCAGCATAATTACCGTAATTCTCATTATATCGGCAGGTCTTTTAGCATTTGTCGTATTATATAATCTTATAAATGTTAATCTATCAGAGAGAATACGAGAAATTGCCACTATAAAAGTCCTTGGCTTTTATGATAAAGAGGTTGCCAATTATGTATACAGGGAAAATATTATTTTAAGTATAATAGGTGCAATTATCGGACTTGGACTTGGCAAAATACTTCATAGTTATATAATGACCGTAATTGAAATGGATGATGTGATTTTTCCAAAGATGATTTTCTGGTATTCATACATAATATCATTTGCAATAACCATTGTATTTGGAATAATCGTTAACTTAACAATGTATAACAAATTAAAAAAGATTCCTATGGTGGAATCCCTTAAATCAGTAGAATAGTAAATTAAAAGCCTGTACCGGTTAAAGTACAGGCTTAATTTATGTCAAAATTAATTTGTAGATTTGGTTTTCTTTGAGAAAAGATATGTAAATGCACATGCCACGGCAAATAAAACAATGCCTACAATGATATTTACAGCTGAAAAAGTACATTTTTCCATCTTATAGAATATAGCAAAAGGAGAGGCTGCTATAAGTCCTAGAATTGCACAATATGTAACTGATTCAAATTTTTTAAACAACCATGAAATAAGTTTGGAAATAAGAAGAATTCCCACTATACATCCGATTGCAAAAGGTATAAGAACCGCAACGCAATGTCCTAAACCGCTCCAGTTAAGATTCTTAAGGGCTGAAATAAAATCTCTTATTGTACCGATAATTCCGGAATAATAACCAAGTATCATAAGGACCAGCGAACCGCTTACGCCAGGAACAATCATTGTAGCGGCAGCAACAATACCTATTGCTACAAGAATAACAATATTTTTAAAATCAACAGTAATAACGGAAGGTCCGGAATTGTTTCCGTTTGCAACTGCCATTATAACCGCAAGTGCTGCAAGTATGACAAAAGCTATAACATGGGTAAATCTCATTTTTCTTTCTTCTTTTTTAAGGGCATCGGAAGCATTGCCTATTATCTGTGGTATTCCCCCGACTATAAGTCCGGTAAAACACATACATGTCTGGAAAGCGTAATGTGACAGGCTGTATGGAATTATATATGAGAAAATTCCGATTCCGCCAATCATGCCTATAACAAGTGGGAGAAGAGTGAGAAAAGATTTCTTAAAATCTTTTATGATACTGTTAATGGAATTGATTAAATTATCATAAACGCCCATTGAAACAGCCATGGTTCCTCCGCTTACTCCGGGAATAATATTGGCTATACCGATAAAAATTCCTTTGATGATGTCAAAAATAAATTTCATAAACTTCTTATCCTCCTAGATATTCCTGTTTATTTTAATTCTTTTATAATATCCCGTCAAGAAATATAAATTCATACTTTTATTTAACTTTACATAATAATGAATAAAGAGAAACGGAGGAAGGCCATGAAACGTATTGACAACGTAATAAATTATTTACCCAAAGATATAAAAAATGTCATAGAAACCCACAGTGACAAAGATAAAATAACCGAAATCAGACTGAGGATTAACAGACCTTTGGAAGTAAAATTCAGGTGTTCCTGTTGTTTTATTGATAAAATTATTGTAACCAAGACAACAATAAAAGAAATTATGGACAAGATATGTAATTATTCACTCTACGCATACGAGGATGATATAAAACGCGGGTTTATTACCGTTAAAGGCGGCAATCGTGTAGGAATATGTGGTAAAGCGGTAATTGAAAACGGACATGTTACAACTTTAAAAAACATTTCATCCTTAAATATCAGGGTAGCCAATGAGATAAAGGGCTGTGGTGAACAATACATAAAATATATTACTGACAATAACAGCATCTGCAATACTATAATAGTTTCACCTCCGGGATGTGGGAAAACCACACTTTTAAGGGATATTATCCGTCTTTTATCGGATGGTTATGGTAACAGAGGTTTTAATATATCGGTTATAGACGAAAGAAACGAGATTTCAGCAACGGATTTAGGGATTCCTGAAAATGACGTTGGGATGCGGACAGATGTAATGATTAATAACAAAACCGAAGGAATAATTATGGCACTTAGAAGTATGGCTCCTGAAATAATAGCTGTTGATGAAATAGGAAGTGACAAAGACATTAATGTATTAAATAAAGCAATTACCTGTGGATGTAAAATTCTTGCCAGCATCCACGCCGATAATTTAGAAGAGTATATGCAGAAGAACATTCAATTTTTTAAACGGATTATAATTCTGTCAAAGAAAAACGGGCCGGGAACACTTGAGGGAATATATAACGAAAGGGGTGAACAAATAGATGCTTAAAATAGCAGGAATTATCATTATAATGATATCCACAACTTTATACGGTTACAGGATGTCACTTGATTTAAAAGCAGAGTATAACGAATTACTTGAAATTAAAAAAATGATGTTTTTACTGAAAGGTGAAATAGCCTATGGTTCTTGTACGATTAACGAAGCCCTTGCCAACATTTCAACGAGATGCGGCATGAATATAGACAATATTTTAGAAAATATTGCTTCCGATACAGAAGGTAATTTTTATGAAAACTGGGAACAGAAGTGGAATGATGGTTTTTTAAATATGCACCTTTCAAAAAATATAAAAGCGGACATCCTTAATTTTAAAGATGTTCTGGGTCTTGCTGATAAATCAGGAGAACTTTCACAAATAGATTTATTTTTATCACGTTTGCAGAATGAAATAGATAATACTGAAAATATTCTGCCACAAAAGTGCAGAATGTACAGATGTCTGGCAGTGGGTGCAGGTATTATTTTATCGATAATAATAATATAGGGGATATGAAATGGAAGTTGAATTAATCTTTAAGATTGCGGCAGTAGGAATACTTGTCTCGGTAATCAGCCAGATATTGAAACACAGCGGAAGGGAAGAACACGCATTCCTTACAAGTCTTGCGGGACTTTTACTTGTTCTGTACTGGATTATTCCCTATATAAGTCAGTTATTCAGTTCAATAAAGGATATGTTTTCATTATAAATAAGAGTATGGAAATATTAAAAATTACACTTATAGGAATTACGGGAGTGATTCTTGCAATTTTACTTAAACAATGGAAAAGTGATTTTTCTATGTATATATCAATAGCTACATCTTTTCTGATTTTTGTACTTGTAAGCTCCAAAATACAATACATCATAAATGCATTTAATACCTTTAATAAATTCCTTGATTCCAATGGCAGTTATGTGGGACTGTTGCTGAAAATGGCAGGAATTACCTATGTTTCGGAGTTCGCCTCCGGCATATGTAAAGACAGCGGGTATTCAGCGGTAGCATCACAGATAGAAATATTTGCAAGAATTTCAATGCTTGTTATTTCACTTCCTGTAGTGATCACACTTCTTGAGACAATAGGCGGGCTGTAATATGAAAATAATTTTAATTTCTTTTTTTATGATAATGCTTGTTCCTGTAAGAATCTTTGCAACAGAAGAAGCCGATCCGCTTTCCGTGTATGATTTCAGCGATATAAATTCCGTGTTAAAAGATGACAACGCCTTTAATTTTGAGGACTGTGTCAGGGAGATTATAAAAGGTGATTTTGATACGGGATTTTCGGGATTGTTTGATATGTTTTCATCTGCAATATTTTCAGAGCTTGCCAATGAAAAGGCAATCATAATCAAATTGATTGTTGTCGGACTTACGGCAGCCTTATTTTCCAATATAGCCTTTACCGTATTGTCAGGGAAAATATCGGAGACAGGCTTTTACATAACTTATCTGGCACTTATTGTATGTATGTTGTCAGGATATACCATTGTTGCGGAAATCGTTAAAAATACTATGGACAGACTTTCGTCTTTTATGGAAGCGGTAACACCGGTGTATATTCTGTCGATTGGTTTTTCAACGGGAGAAAGTACGGCAACGGCTTTTTATCAGGTTGTAATAATGGTAATAACATTGATTGAAAAGGTGCTTATTAATTTTATAATTCCGATGATTTATACATATATGATTATAGGATTAATTAACAACATGGCTAACGGTACGCTTTTTACCAAAGCGGGAGAATTAATAAAAACAATTATTGAGTGGACGCTAAAATCACTTATGACTTTTGTAATAGGAATTAATGTAATAAGAAGCCTTATAAACCCAATAGTTGACTCTATGAAAGTTGGAACGATGTGGAAGGTCATGCAGTCCATTCCGGGAATCGGAAATACGTTAAACAGCGTTTCTTCCGTTGTGTTTGCCTCAGGAACCCTTATAAAAAACGGTATAGGAATTTCGGCTATGATTGCCATTCTTGTAATATGTTTTATACCTGTTGTCAAAACCTCGGTAATCGCAATCAGCTATAAAGGAGTATCGGCTATTCTTGAACCTGTATCCGATAAAAGGATTGTCAACAGCATTAACACAATTCATATAAGTTTCTGCCTTATGTTAAAGACTTTATTGTATGCAACCGTTTTTTTTATACTGACAATCGCAATTATATGTGCATCAACCAATCTGAATGTGGGATAAAAAATGGATTATTTATTGGATATAATTAAAAAAATTGCCTGTTTTTATGTGTTTGCTTCTTTTATTCTTAACCTTGTAAATGACGAACGCTATAAGAAATACATAAATATGTTTACCGGGCTGATTATGATAATTCTGGTCATGAAGCCTGTCATTAATATGTTTTCCTCTGACAACCAATTTGAGACACTTCTAAAAACCAACGAATCCGACTATATGTCAAGGGAAATGGCTGATAAAATATCCGTTGCCGGAAGTTATGGAAGAGAACTTATATTAAATGAGTTTAATGAAACCTTGAAAAACAGCTTAAGCCATAAGTTCCTTGATTACGGCATAACCCTTGAAAAGACGGAAGCCCAAATTGAGTTTGACAGGACTGATTCCGATTATGGAAGAATAACCTCACTTGATATTGCAGCAAAAGGATTTGATGTCAGCAACAGTTATTCCGTAGCGGTAACCGAATTAAAAAAATATATTTCAAACGTATATAAAATTGATAGGAACAATATACATATAAATATAACCTGTTGATTCAAAGGAAGGGGAAGATTAATGAAGTGGCTTGACAAATTAAAAACAATGAAAAAAGACAAACTGATTCTTTTGATTTTGGCAGGTATTCTGCTTGTAGTAATTAAACTTCCTGCTAAAAATACTGTCAAAACAAAAAGTTACGAATATAATATACAAAACTCTGCAGCTGACAAAACGACAACAGATTATGGAACATCTATGGAAAAACAGCTTGAGGAACTGCTTTCCTCCGTAACGGGGGTGGGTAATGTTAAAGTTGCCGTTACATTAAAAGATTCGGGAAAAAATATGCAGAATGTGAAGGAAGGGGAAAACTATACGCAAAAAACAGAAAACAATGATTATCCGGAAATTCTGGGAGTGTTGATTGTTGCAAAAGGTGCAGGCGATATGAAAGTTGTATCTGAAATTACGGATGCGGTAAGTGCACTGTTAGGGATTTCCGCAAATAAAATAAGAGTATTAAAAATGGAGGCATAGTCTTGAAGAAAATTTTCAAAAAAAACCAAATAATTATTACGGTACTTGCACTAATGATTGCCGTTGCAGGATACATAAATTACGCAGACGGTGTTAAGAAAAAAAATGCGGCTGCTAACAAGACCAAAGAGGTTGTGGGAACAGATGTTGATAAAGATCTTAAAGATGTTGATATAGCAGAACCCGGCAATACTGTGTTTACATCAGGAAGCACCTCCCAATTCATTGTAAGTGCCAAACTTGAACGTGAGCAGATGCGTGCAAGCAATAAACAGACTCTTTTGGATATAATAAATAATGTCAATATATCTGAAGCAGAAAAAACTGCGGCTTCCGAAAAAATGGTTGCCATTACAACTTCATCAGAAAAAGAAGTGGCAGCAGAATTAATGCTGGAAGCCAAGGGCTTTAATAATGTAATTGTTTCAATACTTAATGACAAAGTAGATGTTGTTGTGGAACGTGAATCACTTACCGAAACAGAAATAGCCCAGATTGAAGATATTGTAACAAGAAAAACGGACGTTCCGGTAACCAATCTGACAATTACTCCTGTGGAATCCAGAGATAAATAGCATTTGCATTTAATTATATGATTGATTATAATAATGGCATAAGATATTTTTATGACAATCTGGCACAAGGAGAGAAATATATGGAAAAAGAAGCACATATTCAGAATACAGATATAGGTAATATACATATTTCAGAGGAGGTAATTGCTGTAATTGCAGGAATTGCGGCTACGGAAGGTCCGGAGGTATATTCACTTGTCGGCAACATAACCAATGAAATTGTAAGTAAGATGGGTATTAAGAGCCTTTCAAAGGGAATTAGGGTTGAGATGGCTGAAGATACCGTTACAATTTCTGTAACCGTGAATCTTGTTTATGGATACAATATCCCTAAGACCTGTAAGGCAATACAGGAAAGAATTATACAATCGGTAGAGTCTATGACAGGAATGTCTGTTGCAGAAGTAAACGTAAACGTTAATGATATTACCACGGAAGATAAATAATTTGCATATTATTAAACTTTTACTTTTTATATTTTAATATTTATTGTATAATCAGAGTGCTATAATGTATTTTATGGCACTCTTAATTTTATAATCCAAAGAGAGGAAATATACATGAATAGAACAGCATTAAGAGAAACCGTTTTTAAAGTACTTTTTCGTTATGAATTCCACGACAGTGAATCTTTTGCCAGTCAGATGAATCTTTTTTTTGCGGAATATCCTGAATCAGGTGACGAAGAAGAGAACTGGCCTGCTCTCGACAGTAAGTCAGCAGAAGAAATTACCGGTAAAGTAACGGACATTCTCTGTCATATAGATGAAATAGATAAAGTTATTTCCGAAAAATCAGAAGGCTGGGACATTGACCGAATAGGCAAGGCTGAACTTTCCATTATGCGTATTGCGGTATATGAGATATTATATGATGACAATATAGAAAATGCAGTTTCGATAAGCGAAGCTGTCAAGCTTGCCAAGAAATACGGTGATGAAAAGGCATACGGCTTTGTTAACGGCGTACTGGCAAAAATCGTTAAATAAAGGATTATTATGGCTAATATTTATACAGTCTTACAGATTAACAGCTATATAAAAAATATGTTTGATACCGATTTTGTCCTGAAGAATATTAATATACAGGGTGAAATCAGTAATCTTAAGTATCACACTTCAGGGCATATTTATTTTACACTTAAAGATAAGGACAGCACAATTTCTGCCGTTATGTTTGCCGGCAGCCGTATGAAAGGACTCAATTTCAGACTGCGGGACGGAATGAAAGTTGTTGTTACAGGCAATATTTCCGTATTTGAGGCATCAGGCAAATATCAGATATACGCTAGAGAAATCAAAGAGACTGGCAGTGGAGAATTGTATGAACGTTTTGTTAATCTGAAAAATGAACTTGAAGAAATGGGTATGTTTGATGATATTTACAAAAAGCCTATTCCTAAAAACATTAAAAGACTTGGTGTGGTTACTGCAAGAACGGGAGCAGCCGTCCATGATATAATAAGTGTTTCAAGACGGCGCAATCCGGGAATTGATATTATTTTATATCCTGCCAAAGTCCAGGGCGAAGGTGCGGCAGAGTCTGTATGCACCGGAATAAGATTTCTTGATAAAGCCGGTGTTGACCTTATAATCGTAGGCAGGGGCGGAGGCTCTATAGAAGATTTATGGGCATTTAATGAGGAATGTGTTGCAAGAGAAGTATTTAACTGTAATACACCTGTCATATCTGCGGTAGGGCATGAAACAGACTTTACCATTATTGATTTTGTGTCAGATTTACGGGCTCCTACACCGTCTGCAGCGGCAGAATTGGCTGTAAGTGATGTTTCCAAGATCCGTGACCGTCTTTTGGAACTCAATGCAGGTCTTAATATCCGCATTAACGGATTTTTAAAAAACTACAGTGACAGGATAGCATCATATAACGTAAAACTTAATTATCTTTC
>UMGJ01006359.1_pt1 | contig 43755 bp, 40 predicted proteins | sample 1965221 | NCBI WGS metagenome assembly UMGJ01 (sample SAMEA4836067, study PRJEB28245) | human gut metagenome | biome: gut microbiome; material: fecal sample | place: Denmark | collected 2008
GCGCTCCTCTCCCCGGCTGCCCAGCCCTTCCTGGAACAAATGGCTGTGCGTGCCAAGGAAGAACGTGAAAAGCATTTTGGAAACAATGTGTTGTTGTTTACCCCGCTCTATATCTCTAATTACTGCGAAAATCAATGCGTTTACTGCGGCTTTAACTGCAAAAATTCCATTACACGATGCAAACTGAACGCAGCAGAAATTGAAGCGGAAATGGCAGAAATCGCGAAAACCGGTATGCGGGAAATCCTTCTGCTCACCGGAGAAAGCCGAAGCGTGTCCGGGCCGGAATATATTGCCGAAGCTGTAACCATTGCCAAAAAGTATTTTTCTACTATCGGATTAGAAGTCTATCCCATGAATTCGGACGAATATGCCATGCTCCGGGACTGCGGCGCAGATTTTGTCACCGTATTCCAGGAAACCTATGACTTGGAGCGTTACGGCGAAATGCATGTTGCTGGCGCAAAGCGGTGCTTCCCCTATCGCGTCTGTGCACAGGAACGGGCACTTATGGGTGGAATGCGCGGCGTTGGCTTCGGTGTGCTTCTGGGACTGGCAGACTTCCGGAAGGATATGTTTGCCGCCGGAATGCATGCAGCGCTGCTGCAAAAGAAGTATCCCCAGGGAGAAATTGCACTCTCCTTCCCGCGGTTGCGCCCCTACAAAAACCACGAGGAAACCAATGCCAATGACGTCCATGAAACACAGCTGCTGCAAATGATGCTGGCATGCCGAATTTTCCTGCCGTTTGCAAGCTTTACCATCTCTACCCGGGAACGCGCCGGATTCCGGGATCATGTGCTTCCGCTGGCTGCAACTAAAATTTCTGCCGGCGTAAATGTGGGCATCGGCGGCCACAACGAGGAGCACAAACAAAAGGGCGATGCACAATTCGAAATTTCAGACCCCCGTTCTCTGGCCGAAATTCACGAAGCAATTTTACAACAGGGTATGCAACCGGTTTACACAGACTACATCAACACGAATATACTATGAAACGAATCTGTGTAACAAACCGTCTGCTCTGTCAGGAGGATTTTCTTTCCCGTGTGCAAAAAATCGCAGCTGCCGGCGCAGATGCCATCCTGCTGCGGGAAAAGGATCTTTCTGAAACACAATATGCAATTCTTGCCAAGCAAGTGCAGGAAATCTGCCTCCTTTATAACGTCTCCCTTCTTCTCAATTCTTTTTGGCAAACCGCAGCCACTATGCACCTTCCGGTTCAGCTCCCGATGCCGCAGTTTCAAAAGCTGTCATCTGCTGATCGGCAGGAAATTCCGGCGGTAGGTGTTTCGGTACATAGCATCGCAGAAGCGCACTATGCCCAGGCACACCATGCGGACTGGTTGATTGCCGGTCATATTTTTCCAACAGCGTGTAAACCGGATTTACCACCACGCGGCATTCCGTTTTTACAGCAAATCTGCGATGCTGTGTCCATTCCGGTCTATGCTATCGGCGGCATTACCGCAGAGCAGCAGGAATGCATACAAGCGGCCGGGGCTTCCGGCTGTTGTGTTATGTCGCAATGGATGACCTGTGCAAATCCCCAAACAGAATTGCAGAAATGGAGGAACTTTTCTTGAAGCAAATCAAACTATGCAATCCCATCAACAAAGATACCATACAGCGTTACGCTTTATTTGTAATTGGCCTTTTCTTTAGTGCCCTTGGCGTTGCGATTACCAAAAAAGGAGAACTGGGTGTATCGCCGATCTCTTCAGCAGCTAATGTGATGAGCATACGTTTCCCACAGCTTTCTCTGGGATACTGGCTGATTATCTGGAACTGCGTCCTGATTCTGGGACAAATTCTCCTGCTACGAAAAAAATTCCAGTGGATTCAGCTTCTGCAAATCCCTCTTTCCTTTTTATTCGGCTGGTTTACGGATTTCGGCGTATGGCTGGTTTCTTTCTTTACACCTGCAAATTATCCAGTAAAACTGATTCTCGTCATTGTAGGAACTATCGTCCTGGGATTCGGCATTTCGTTAGCCGTTATTGCAAATGTTATTCTAAACTCCGGCGAAGCTTTTGTAAAAGCTTTATCCGATACCATCCACAAGGAATTCGGAAATGTAAAAGTTGTATTTGACATCACCTGCGTTATCGTTGCAGTCCTCCTGTCATTCCTCTTTTTCCATGCGTTAAAGGGCACACGGGAAGGTACAATTCTGGCAGCTGTCTGCACTGGATTTGTTGTAAAATTCTTCAACCGACTCCTGCAAAAGCCCATTGAAAGCTACTTAAATCGCTCTGTTCAGCCAAATTCTTAACCGCATTTGCCCAGAAAAAACGCCCCTTTTCCTCGCGCTACTGGTGAATTTCTGTATCGCGAAAAGAAGGGGCGTTTTTTTATATTCTGTTTTATGCCTTGGTTTCGGACTTCGTATCAGAGAAGCCCAGTTCTTGCCGAAAGGCATCTATGAGCGCAATCGCGTGTTCTGTTTCGCCGCATTCCAGTAGAATCTGTAACGAATCCAGCATAAACCGAACATTTTTGACATCCAGATTTTGCTCATCCATATCAAACGGTTACCTCTGCCGGCGGAACATTTTCGATTTCTGTTCCATTTGCATCATAGAACTTCGGCCGCGCATTGCCGGTAACACAATCGGCATCCACCACGATTTTTTTCACATCTGCCACAGAAGGCGTTGTGTACATGGTATCCATCAGTGTACCTTCCATAATGGAACGCAGTCCGCGCGCACCGGTTTTTCTTGCAATGGCTTCCTTTGCCACAGCCTCCAGAGCATCCTGTGTCAGATCCAGTTGAATTTCATCGAAGTCGAACAGCTTTTGATACTGCTTTACCAGCGCATTTTTCGGTTCAGTCAGAATCCGAATCAGAGCCGGTTCATCCAGATCATCCAGCGTGGTAATAACCGGCAAACGGCCTACCAACTCCGGAACCAGACCGAACTTTACCAGATCCTGAGGTGTTACCTGCCGGAAAATGTTAACCAGATCCTTCTTTTGCTGCGCAATGGGCGCATCAAAGCCCAGGGAAGCCGGCGCCATACGCTTCTGAATCAGCTTTTCCAGGCCATCAAAAGCACCACCGCAAATAAAGAGAATATTCCGGGTATCCAGGTGAATAAACTCCTGATTGGGGTGCTTCCGTCCACCCTGAGGCGGCACATTGGAGACAGTGCCTTCAATGATTTTCAGCAATGCCTGCTGAACGCCTTCGCCGCTGACATCCCGTGTCAGGGAAACATTTTCTGACTTTCGGGAGATCTTGTCGATTTCATCGATATAGATAATGCCGCGTTCCGCCGCTTCTACATCAAAATCCGCCGCTTGCAGCAGACGCTGCAAAACGTTTTCTACATCATCCCCCACATAGCCGGCCTCGGTAATGGTTGTTGCATCTGCAATTGCAAACGGAACATCCAGAATTTTTGCCAGTGTCTGTGCCAGATAAGTCTTTCCCACACCAGTGGGACCCAGAAGCAGTACATTACTTTTCTGCAATTCCACATCGCGGGACTTTTCATCCTTCGCCTGGTTCAAAATCCGCTTGTAGTGATTGTAGACAGAAACGGAAAGTGTGATCTTTGCCAAATCTTGTCCAACTACATACTCATCCAGCGTCCTTTTAATTTCTGCCGGTTTCAGCAAACGAATTTTTAGTTCACCGTCACCGTTTTTCTTTTTGGATTTTGCGGCAGAAGCCGGGTTTACCGGGCCATAGAGCATCTCATAGCAGTAGGTAACACACTCGCTACAAATGTTGACATCCGCAGCGGAGATCATGCCTTCTACCATGTGTTCCGGTTTGCCGCAAAAATTGCATCGTTTTTCCTTTTTCTCATCCATGCCGGATTTCCCCTTATCTGTGTGCAATTACCTTGTCGATCAGGCCGTATTCCTTTGCTTCGTCTGCATACATGTAATTGTCGCGTTCCGTATCCTGTTCAATAACTTCCAGCGGCTTTCCAGTATTGGCTGCCAGGATTTCATTCATTTTCCGCCGTACCCGAACCAAATGATCGGAAGCAATCTTGATATCTGTACACTGACCGGATAAACCGCCGGAGATCAGCGGCTGGTGAATCATGATTTCACTGTTCGGCAGTGCAATACGCTTGCCCTTTGCGCCGGAGGAAAGCAGGAATGCACCCATGGAAGCAGCCATACCAATGCAGATTGTGGAGACATCGCACTTGATGTACTGCATGGTATCATAGATTGCCATACCGGCGGTGATAGAACCGCCCGGGCTGTTGATATACAAAGAAATATCCTTTTCGTTGTCCTGCCCTTCCAGGTACAGGAGCTGTGCCACAACCAGACTTGCTGTTGCATCATTGACCTGATCGGAAAGCATAATAATCCGATCGTTCAGCAGACGGGAGAAAATATCATAAGAACGCTCTCCGCGGCTGGTCTGTTCTACTACGTAAGGAACTAAACTACTCATAACACATGATTCCTTTCTCACACAACTATGGATACCGTCGCGTCATGGCTTTTTGCTGCATCCATGATTTCCGGGCACCTTTTTCTCATCTGCTTCATTTATTTCCGCGTTTTTTCGAGCAAATTCGAAAAACACGCAGATACCACAGTGGGCGAACCTAGGGTTCGCCCGACTGTTATCTACACAAATCTGCAAGGACAGGTTTGCTTATTCTTCTGTTGCTGCTTCTTCTGTCTTTTCTTCTGCAGCTTCTTCCGGTGCATCTGTTGCAACAGCAGATTCCCGAACCAGATCCATTGCCTTTGTTGCCAGCATGTCCTGACGGAGATCTTCGGTATAGATGCGCTTCTTGACATCTTCCGGAGTCAGATTGTTTTCTTCTGCCAGCTTTGCAATTTCAGCTTCCAGTTCCTCATCAGAAACAGACAGATTTTCCAGTTCTGCAATCTTTTCCAGAGCCAGACGCAGCTTTACTTCATTCTCTGCGCGATCCAGATAGGTTGCCTTCAGGGAATCCTGATCCATACCAGTATACTGGAGGTACATATCCATCGGAACGCCCTGTGCCTTCAGCTGATTTGCAAACTGATTCATCAGAGAATCTGCGCGGTGCTCAAACATGCAGTGCGGAATCGGATCCTGTACCTTATCAATCAGCTTCACAACAACTGCATTTTCAAATGCATTGTCTGCTGCATTCTTTGCATTTTCTTCCAGCTTCTTGCGGATATCAGCCTTCAGTTCATCTACAGTATCAAACTCAGAAGCATCCTTTACGAATTCATCGTCCAGTTCCGGCAGTTCTTCCTTAGAAATGCTGTTGATATGGCACTTGAAAACAGCTTCCTTTCCTGCATAATCTTCCATCTGATAATCTTCCGGGAACTTTACAGTTACATCGAAATCTTCGTCAATCTTGTGACCTGCAACCTGGTCTTCAAAGCCCGGGATGAACTGGCCGCTGCCCAGCTTGAGCTGATAATTTTCGCCCTTGCCGCCTTCGAATGCTTCATCACCGAAGAAGCCTTCAAAGTTCAGATTTACTTCATCGCCCATTTCAGCTGCGCGGTCATCAACGGAAACAACACGCGCATTTCTCTGGCGCATTGCTTCAACCTGCTGATCAACTTCTTCATCTGTTACATCTTTCTGAACCCGCGGAGCTTCAATGCCCTTATAATCAGCAACACTGATTTCCGGCTTTGTTACGCAGATCACCTTCAAGGAAACGCCGTCTTCCTTGCTGATGGCAGTTACTTCAACCTTCGGGGTATCTACAACATCCAGATTAGCCTCAACCAGGACAGCCGGAAGTTCAAAGTTCAAAATTGCATTGATTGCATCTTCGTGGAAAACATTTTCGCCATAAGTTCTCTCACAAAGCTTTCTCGGCACCTTACCCTTCCGGAAACCCGGCAGGGAGATATTTTTCTTCTGGCGCTGATAAGTAGCTTCTACTGCTTTTTCAAAGCTTTCTGCATCAATTTCCACAACCAGTTCGGTCATGTTTACATCAGTTTTGGTAGATGATTTCAAATTCATAGTTTGTGTCCTCCATTATTGATATTTCCTGTCATACAAAAATTGCATGTGATATGCGGTACAGGAAATTTGTTTCATGCACACTTTTCTATTATAGCATATTCCGGCATTTTTGGCCAGCTAATTTTCAGACTTCTACATTTTTAACAATTTACAGAATTAATTCTGGTGCAAATTGTAGATAATCACTAGATATCATGTGCATTTCGGTTTCTTCATAATGTCCCTGAAATGCAAAACGGTGCCCTTTTCCGTGCACATGGCCAAAATAGCAATGCCGAATCTGATATTGATGCAGCACTGCAAGAATGTCATCGTTTGTGGAATTCCCATAAATCGGCGGATAGTGCAGGAATACAATCGGTTCCAGTCCGGCATCAACTGCGGATTGAATGGATACAGTCAGCCGTTGCACTTCCCGCGCGAGAATTTTTGCATCAGCTGCTTCTCCCTGCATGCTCACCCATCCCCGCGTTCCGCAAATGCCGTATTTGTCAAACGCGTAATGATTATTATGCAAAATGGAAAGGGAATCAAATCCGTGTGCTGTAAAGAAGTCTTCCATCTTTTTCTTCGAGGTCCACCAGTAATCGTGGTTCCCCTTCAGAAGAATCTTTTTCCCCGGCAGATTCTGCACAAAAGCAAAGTCTGCCTCTGCCTGCTGCAAATTCATTCCCCAGGAGAAATCTCCTGCCAGCACAACCATATCTTCCGGCGCAATGCGCTCCCGCCAGTTTCGTTCCAGCAGTGTCTGATAATTTTTCCAGCCGCCGAAAATATCCATGGGCTTATCCGGAACACCGAACGATAAATGCAAATCTCCAATGGTAAATAACCGCATGGTCACCCCAATCAGGACAGGTGCAGCTCGTGCAGAACAAACTGCTGCATCTCTGTTTTGTCGATGCTGCCGCTGAAACGGCGTTCCTTAGTCTTCAATGCTGCCAGAGACTGAGGAATCTCCAGAGAAGATGCCTCATGCAGCAGTTCCACCATATCATATTCATCTACATCACCAGCCGGTTTCTTGCCCAATGCATCCAGAACACTGGAGCTGAACTTGAACGGGCTTGCGGTAGATGCGATCAATGTCTTGGTCTGATCACCGGTTTCCTTGCGGTAATCTTCATATACCTTAACGGCTACGGCAGTATGTGTGTCGCAGGTATAGCCATACTTCTGATAGATTTCTGCAATGGTTGCCTTTGTCTCAGCGTCATCGCAGAAGCCGCCGTAGAACAGATCGCTGAGCTTTGCCTTTACTGCGTCTGTTACCTCATAGGTACCAGTTTCAGCCAGTGCACCAAACCATTCTCGAATCTGTGCATCATCTTCGCCGGTCAACAGATACAGCAGACGTTCCAGGTTGCTGGAAATCAAGATATCCATAGAAGGAGAGGTGGTTGCATAGAACTGACGGTTCCGGTTGTAAACGCCAGTGCGGATAAAGTCGGTCAGCACCTTGTTAATATTGGATGCGCAGATCAGCTTTCCGAGCGGAACACCCATCATCTTTGCATAGTACGCAGCCAGAATGTTCCCGAAGTTGCCGGTCGGCACAACGACATTCAGCGGATCACCGTATGCAATTTCACCGGATTCCGCCAGAGAAACATAAGAGGAAACATAGTATACAATCTGCGGTACCAGACGACCCCAGTTAATGGAATTGGCGCTGGAGAAGGCCATGCCGCCTTTTTCCAAAGCATTCAGGACAGTGTGATCGGTAAAGATCTTCTTAACACCACTCTGGCAGTCATCAAAGTTGCCCTTTACAGCGCAAACTGTAACATTTTCGCCTTCCTGTGTTACCATCTGGCGCTTCTGCATATCGCTGACGCCTTCTTCCGGATAGAACACCATAATTTCTGTGCCCGGAACGTCCTTAAAGCCTTCCAGTGCAGCCTTACCGGTATCGCCGGAGGTTGCTACCAGAATGACTACTTTTTTATTCATGTGCAGCTTCTTGACAGCAGTTGTCAGGAAGTACGGCAAAATCTGCAATGCCATGTCCTTAAATGCACAGGTAGGGCCGTGCCACAGTTCCAGCATGTAGGTTCCTTCAAAAAGATGCGCAATTTCCGCAATATTTTCTGTATCGAAAGATTTTGCAGTGTAAGCGCTTTCGGTGCAATACCGCAGCTCTGCCTCTGTAAAGTCTGTCAGATACTTGGAGAAAACATAAGCTGCACGCTGTGCATAATTTTTGCCAGCCAGCGATTTCAACTCATCCATAGACAGCGAAGGGATGGATTCCGGCACGAACAAGCCGCCTTCTTCCGAGATGCCCTTTGCAATTGCCGCTGCGCTCTCCACACGGATACTACTGTTTCTGGTACTTTTGTAAAACACTGTAACCACCCTTTTCCCGGCAGATACTCTGCCTAAAATATAAAATGACTGCCTGTTGTATCGAATGCGTTGTCCAAATAATCCACCGATAAAACCCTTCTGCCCTGCATAATGACACAGGCGATATCAAAACGCGGTTGAAGATCTGTCGGATTTTCGGCACACCAAGCAGCTGCTGTCTGAATTAGCCGCGCCTTCTTCTGTGCAGTCACTGCATCATAACCAGTGCCCAGACTGCCCGGCCGACGCGTTTTCACTTCTACAAACGCAAGGTACTCGGCATTTTGTGCAATAATATCGATTTCACCGCCACGAATGCAAAAGTTGCGCCGCAAAACTGTGTATCCATTTTGACGGAGCCAGCTGCAGACCGCAGTTTCACCCAGGCGACCGATTTCAGTTGCTTTCATAAAATTTTCGCAAAAAGCTGGGACGATGTGCCAGACATGGGCCATACTCTGTCAGTGCAGCGTAATGGGCTTTTGTCCCATACCCTTTGTGCTTGGCAAAACCGTACATCGGGTACTGTTTGTCCAGCTCATACATGGTGCGGTCACGCGAGACCTTTGCCAGAATCGACGCTGCCGCTATGGAAGCGGAGGTTGCATCGCCTTTGACCACTGTTTGTGCAGGAACAGAAAGTTCCGGCAGCCGGTTCCCGTCCACCAAAACCAATCCGGGCACAGCAGACAGCTGTTCCACCGCCCGCTTCATCGCCAGCATTGCTGCCTGCAAAATGTTATATGTTTCAATTTCCTCCACAGACGCAGATGCAACAGCATATGCCAGACAGGACACTGTGATTGCATCAAACAGCTGATCCCGTTTCTTCTCGCTCATCTTTTTGCTGTCATTCAGCCCTTCGATCAGCGGCTTTTCCGGATCCAGGATAACCGCAGCTGCATAGACATCTCCTGCAAGAGGACCGCGCCCAGCTTCATCCACGCCGCAGAGCAAGCAGCCGGACGAAGCGACAGTCTTCCGATCCCAGGCGTATAATTCCTCTGTTGTCTTTTTCGGTGCTGTTTTTGCCATGGCTTACCGCTCCTGTTCCGGGAATTCCAATGTAATACGTCCCAGTTTTCCGCTGCGGAATTCGTCCAAAAGTGTAATTGCGGCGCGTTCTGTATTCACCTCGCCGCCGGAAATCAACATACCACGCTTTCTTCCCAGCAGTTCCAGCATCGCAAAGCCGTCTGTTTGAATCGCAGAAAGCTCTGTCATTCGGTAACGCTTTTCCAGCGCATCCGGGTAAGAAGCCGCCAGACGCACCAGCAGGAGGCTTGCCAGCGCCTCCAAATCCATAATATCATCATTGATTGCACCAGTAAAAGCCAGACGCTGCGCCACAGACTGATCTTCAAACTTCGGCCAGAGAACGCCAGGCATGTCCAGCAGTTCCATATTGTCGCCGATTTTTACCCACTGTTTGGTACGGGTCACACCAGGGCGGTCTTCCACCTTCGCACGCTTTGACTGCGCCATGCGATTGATAAAGGAAGACTTTCCCACATTGGGAATACCCACGATCATCAGGCGAATCGGTGCGCCGGCAGTGCCATTCGCGCGCCGCTTTTCCAACAGGGGTGCCAGAAGCCGTTCTCGTACTGCCGGTGCAAAATTGCGAATGCCCTTTCCACTGCGGCAGTCCATTGCCAGAGCCGTATAGCCTTTCTTTTCATAGGCAGCGATCCAGCGCGAGGTTGCAGCCGGATCTGCCATGTCTGCCTTATTCAGCAAAAGCAAACGCGGCTTTGCGCCCACCATCTGATCCATTTCCGGATTTCGGCTGCTTTGTGGAATCCGGGCATCCAAGATTTCCACCACCGCATCTACCAATGATAGATTAGCAGCAATCATGCGCCTGGTTTTCGTCATATGTCCCGGAAACCACTGAATATTCCGCATTACTTCTTCTGCCATAGCTGCTGTCCTCCGCTTTCTTCATGAAACTGCATCCGCACTTATTCGCTTTTCAGATTGCTGTAAATTCCGCCGAAGCCATCCAGTGAAATCCGGAAAACAGCTTTTCCCAAAATGGAATCTCTGGAGACAAATCCAACATAAGGAGAACGACTGTCTGTTGAATTTTGCCGATTATCTCCCATGACAAAATAATATCCCTCCGGTACTGTGATCGGATAAGAAGTAAATCCATATTCCGGGTTTACTGTCAGATTGTTAATATACGGTTCATCCAGAACTTCACCGTCTACTGTAACAGTTCCGGTTTCAAAGTCAATATTCAGCGTCTGGCCGCCGGTTGCAATAACACGCTTAATCAAGCGCTTTTCATCCGGCAGTCCCTGGCCTTCTACAAGATCTCCGTTTTCATCCAGCAAATATGAATGACTGTTGTCCACAATGACAATGTCTCCGCGCTTCGGCGTATACAGCAGATCGGTCATCAAAAGCCGGTCACCGTTGTGCAGTGTTGCTTCCATAGACCGTCCTTCCACTGTCACCGGACGAATGATGTAGGCAAACAGCATGATCACGACAAAAATGGAGACAAAGACCGTTTCCAGCACCTCTGCCACATCCGCGGCAAAGCTGCTCTTCTTTGTTTCTTCTGTTGAATTCTGTTCAGGCTGCTGCATAGTATCGCGCTCCATTCTAAGGATTGACCGGCACGGTTTGCTTGTTCCGCACCGTGATGCAGGGAAAAATTTTGCCTGAAATCCGGCAAATCAAAGTCCCTGATACGGAAATATTCCGGCGTTCTGCCCGGTGGCAGAATCGTCTCATAATAAAAAAAGGACAAAACTGTCCTTTTTTATGCCGACAGGCATGTCATGAAGCAAAAACATTCTGCGTATGACTCGCCTGTCTTTGCCTTGTGTTTGTGCACCAGGCACGTGCATCCGATTTCGGATATCGCCGCCTTAGCGGATCTGTTCCTTAACCTTTGCAGCCTTGCCCACTCTGTCACGCAGATAGTACAGCTTCGCTCTGCGAACCTTACCCTTGCGGATCACCTCTACGCGGTCAACAACCGGAGAGTGCAGCGGGAAAACACGCTCAATACCGCAGCCATGTGCAACACGGCGAACAGTAAAGGTTTCGCTGATGCCGCCGTGCTTCTTTGCGATTACAGTACCTTCGAATACCTGGATACGGCTCTTGTCGCCTTCCTTGATTCGTACGTAAACCTTTACGGTATCACCGATACCGAAAGCCGGTACTTCCTGCTTCATGCTTGCGTCGCTGATCATTTTCAGTGCATCCATTTTAATATCCTCCTAAAATTTGCGAACATTCATAAACGGGCTTTTCCGGCATTTCAGCTTTCTGCCGGATTTGCAGCTGTCTCTTTCTGATTCAGATGAGACACCGTCAGCGGACTGTCCGATTTAATGTCGTACGGACGGCAAAAAGAGAGCCGTCCCGGAAAGCCGCCGATTCCCATCGGGCGCTTCCCCGGCATTAACCTCACACAGATTTCTGTGCGGATTTTCAAATGCTTTTATATCATACCATATTTCCATCAAAAATGCAAGTGTTTTTTCAAAAAAATTTTTTTCGCTGTTCTGTCAGCAGGGATTCCCGGCGAATTCCGGAGATTTCCACAGAAATTCCAGCCGATTTTTTCCACGCTTCCAGTACCAGCATTGGATTCAGGCTCATACTGCTGCTGCAAACCAGGCACAGTTGCACTTCCAGCTGTGATGCTGTGCAGACAGTTTGCGCATCCAGAATCATCGGCTTTAAGTCCACTTCCCGCATTCCTTTTTTGGAACGCTTTTCTGTGAGAATTGCCGGCTGTGCCAAAAACTGTTCCAGGCTTTCCGCCAGCAGTTCCGGCTGGTCTGCGTGAATCCGAATGCTGTATTCCGCACATGCCAGCGCCTTAAACGCCAGTTCCGGTACACCGGCCCGTAAAATTTGAATGCCCTCCGGCAGCGTCTGATTCAGATTTTCCCGGACTTTTTCATATGGTAATTCCTGTTCCAGTTCCAGATCCATGATTTCGCTGGTGCTGGAAAATCCAAGGGGAAGCGTTGCCGCAAAGGAGGTCTGCATATGTGGATGGAACCCTTCTGAATATGCAGCCGGCAGGCCTGCCCGGCAAACGGCACGCTGAAAGCAGCGAATCAAATCCAGATGGGAAATATAGATTGCTCTTCCGGTTTTCGAAAAGCACATGCGTACGGTTATACTCAAAAACAAGCCCTCCCTATCTTCCGGTTGACACCGCATCCGGCGCATTTGATGCGGCAATGCGGTGTTGTACAGCTGGCATGTGCCGCTTTGTTTTCTGCTGCAAAGAACGCCTTATCCACCAGATAATCCAAATGATCCCAGGGAAAAATCTCCTCATAGGCACGCTGCCGGTTGGCATAAAATGTCGGATCCAGTCCGCAGGCAGAGAAGGCGGCTTCCCATTTTTCATAGGAAAAGCACTCGCTCCAGCTGTCAAATTTACAGCCGCTGCGCCATGCCGTTTCAATGACCTGTCCCAGGCGGCGATCCCCTCTTGCCAGAACTGCTTCCAGCAGGCTGATCTCATAGGTATGCCAGCTTACCTTGATTTTTCGCCGGTTCCGCGGCTGAATACTTTCCAGCAGATGCGCCTGCCGTTTTTCCAGTTCCTCCCGGCAGATCTGCGGCTCATACTGAAACGGCGTAAACGGCTTTGGAACAAAGGTAGCACAGCTGATGGAAATCTGAATACCCCGTCCCTTCGGCCGATCTGGCATCTGATAAAAGCGATCGATCAGCCGCTCCGCCAGCGCCGCAATTCCAGCAATATCCTCCAGAGTTTCCGTGGGCAGTCCCATCATAAAGTACAGCTTTACATTGGTCATGCCCCCGGAAAAGGCAATGTCCGCAGTCCGCATCAATTCCTCTTCCGTTACATTTTTGTTGATAACGTCGCGCAGGCGCTGTGTGCCGGCCTCCGGCGCAAAGGTAAGGCTGCTTTTCCGGACACCCTGAATCCGCTCCATCAATTCTTTCGAGAAATTATCCACGCGCAGAGACGGAAGCGTCAAATTGACTCGATGGGACTCAGTATAGGGCAGCAATTCCTCTAAGGTTTCACTCAAGCGGCTGTGATCGCTGGTACTGAGCGAAGACAGTGAGATTTCCTGATAGCCTGTGTTGTCGCAAAGCGCCCGGCACTGCCGGTTGATCGTCTCCGGAGATTTTTCCCGAAACGGACGATACAGGAATCCGGCCTGGCAAAAGCGACAGCCGCGCAAACAGCCGCGCAGTACCTCTTCCACAGCGCGGTCGTGCACTGTCTCTGTAAACGGAACGACAAGGGTATCCGGATAAAATGCATGGTCTAAATCCGGAATAATCCGCTTCTGAATCGTCTGCGGTGCGCCGTCATGGGGAATCATCTCCCGAATGGTGCCGTCCTCATGATAGGCAACCGTATACAGTGACGGCACATAAATGCCGGGGATACGAGACGCTTCCTGCAAGAATGCACGGCGTCCGGCACCGCGCGCCTTCATCTCCCGGTATAAATCCATGAGTTCCAGGTTGACCTCTTCCCCTTCTCCCACAATAAACAAGTCAAAAAAATTTGCCAGAGGCTCCGGGTTACAGACGCACGGGCCTCCGGCCACAACAATTGGCGCTAAGCTTTCGCCCCGGTCTGCTGCATGCAGAGGAATCCCGGCCAGATCCAGCATATTGAGAATATTGGTAAAGGAAAGCTCATACTGCAACGTAAAGCCCACCATATCAAATTCCCTGACCGGATCCAGACTTTCCAGCGCATACAGCGGAATCTGGTGTTCCCGCATCAGTGCCTCAAAATCTGCGCAGGGCGCAAACACACGCTCACACCAATATTCCTTCCGTGCATTTGTCGCGCCGTACAGGATTTTCATACCCAAATGGGACATGCCGATTTCATATGTATCCGGGAAGCAAAATGCAAACCGCACCGCAACCTGTGATTTGTCTTTTACAATACTGCCCACTTCGCCGCCAATATACTGCGCCGGCTTTTGCACCTGAAGCAGCAGCGGTTCAATCTGTGATAAAACACTCATACCTGATTCCGTCCTCTCTGTGATCTTTTCTATTATATCGAATTTCACAGAAAAAAGCAAGCATTTTTCCTTCAAAATCACAGATTCGCCCAACTACGCATTTTCTCCAGTGCCCGGATTTCCAGCTGGCGTGCCCGTTCCTTGGTGATGTACAATTTTTCACCGATTTCCACAAGGGTGTGTCTCTGGCAGCCGTTCAGCCCGAAACGCAGCCTGATCAGCTCCCGTTCCCGCGATGTCAGCTGTTTCAGGCAGGAATCCAGCAGCATCCGTGACAAAACCAACTGCTCCGGAGATTCGGCTTTTTCATCCTCCAACAAATCCTGGCGCTGTGTCTCTCCATCCATAGAAACCGGCTCGTTCAGGCTCCGCAAAAGCAGCATCGGCTCCATCAGGCGCAGACACTCCCGGATCTCCGGTTCCGGAATCCCGCCGCCTTTCGTCTCTCCTGCCGCAATCCGCTGTTCTAGGCGCCGGTAATTCACACCAGAATACGGCTCCCGGTAAATCGAAATTTTATGCATCCGGTCATGCAGATACACCGGAAAGTGAATCATTGTGCCCCCATTGATAATTTCCCGCTGCACTGCCTGCCGCACATGCATCCATGCATACGTCAAAAAGCCGTTTCCATTGGCAGCCGAAAACAGCTGCGCCGCCCGAAGCAGCCCCATCTGTCCGGCTGCCCAGAGATCTTCTGATTCTACGCTCAGATACGCATAGCGCCGCCGCTCCCGCTGCGCAATGGCGCGCACCATTCCGATATTCTTTTTCAGAATCTGTGCCTTTGCCGCCTGACTGCCCTTTTGAATTTCAATACAAAGCGCTTCATTGGAAAGCTGCTCTATTTCCGCCGCCTTTTCCTGGATTTTCATGAGACATTCCTCCTGCTGTTCTGAAAAGCAATTTTAACAGTTTAGTTTTTCAGAACAGCAAAAACTGTATTCAATATTTTCTTCCAAAATTCAGCAATATCAAAATGCACAGTTTTTCCAGCGTCGGATTTGTGCAAAAATACCCTGGAAAAAATCTGTTAAATATGTTATACTATTTATATTAGAACAAAAATCTTATCAATGGAGGTATTTGCCGTGGAAAAAAATCACAACACACCAGAATCAACCGCCTTCCGCCCAGACGAATTCGTTTCCTATGGCAGTTCCGGCGTTTGCCAGATCGTCAGCTGCGAACAGCGTTCGTTTGACGGAGAGCATGAAGAAACCTACTTCAAACTTCGTCCGGTTGACGGTTCTCACTCGACCTACTACGTTCCCACAGACAAGGCAGAAGAGCGCCTGCGTCCCCTTTTGACAAAGGAGGAGATTTACGCGCTGATTGACGAAATGCAGGGCGTAAAAGAACAGGAATGGTGCAGCGACAGCCGGGAGCGAAAGGGAAAGTTCCATGCAATCCTGCACAGCGATGATTACCGGGAAATTCTTCAGATGATGCGGTCACTCCACCATCAGCAGGAACGCAAAAGAAAAACCGGCCGGAAGTTAGGTGCATCGGATGAAGCTGTGATGCACGCCGCCGAAACGAGAATGTATCAGGAATTTGGCATGGTATTACATATCCAGCCCGATCAGGTACACAATTTCATTTTGCAGCGGCTCACCGCAGAAAAATAAACAACAACCAGAAAAAGGACGGATTCCGTTTCTCAGGAGTCCGTCCTTTTTCTGTTTATACTCTAAAATTATGCTAACTGCGCCTTCCACAATTGCAGAAGCTGATTCAAAATCAAATCTCCGGCCGCTTCCTTGGAAAGCAGCGGCAGTTCCTGCTCCTGGTCTTTTGTGAGCAGTGTCAGCACATTGGTGTCCGTGCCAAAACCGGCGCCCTTCACCTTCAGGTTATTGGCGCAGATCATATCCAGGTTTTTCCGTTCCAGCTTCTTTCTGGAATTTTCCAGCATATGCTCAGTTTCCATCGAAAAGCCGCAGAGCAGCTGCCCCGGACGCTTCTGCATTCCCAGATACTGCAAAATATCCTTTGTACGCGTCAGTGGAATGGAAGCATCTCCCGGCTGCTTTTTTTGCTTTTCCGGTGCATATACAGCCGGACGATAGTCCGCAACTGCGGCCGCCATAATGATGGCATCCTGTTCCGGCGCAGCTGCGGTCACAGCATCGAACATTTCTTCCGCAGTGACAACCGGTACTGTTTTCACGAACATGGGCGCTTCCAGCGCGGTAGGGCCGGTCACCAGAGTGACATCTGCTCCCCGAAGCATCCCACGGCAGGCAATGGCATAGCCCATTTTTCCGGTAGAATGGTTTGTCAGATACCGCACCGGATCCATGGATTCCTGCGTCGGGCCGGCAGTCACCAAAAGCTTTTTGCCCTTCCAGTCCTTTTCACAGGCAATTTCTCTCAGGATATATTGCAGCAGTGTGTCCGGTTCCGGCATTTTTCCTGTGCCCACATCCCGGCACGCCAGCATTCCCACAGCCGGTTCGATTATTGTCATGCCAAAGCGGCGCAGCTTCTGGAGATTGTCCTGTACAATGGGATTTTCAAACATATTGGTATTCATGGCCGGTGACAGCAGGATCGGAGCCTTGCAGGCCATAACCGTTGTGGTCAGCATATCATCCGCAATTCCGCCAGCAATCTTTCCGATAACATTGGCCGAAGCCGGCGCAATCAGGATAACATCTGCCTTCTGCGCCAGGCTGACATGCGCCACATGAAACTGAAAATTCCGGTCAAAGGTATCCACCAGACATTTGTTGCCGGTCAACGTCTCAAAAGTGATGGGCGTAATAAAATGCGTGGCGTTCTGCGTCATGATCACATGTACATCTGCATGCAGTTTTACCAGATGGCTGGCCAGCATTGCCGTTTTATAAGCTGCAATACTGCCGGTTACGCCTAATACAACCGTTTTTCCCTGTAGCATTTGATCCCCTCCGCGTTATGCCAATTCTCCATGCTTTTCATAATGAGAGATCCGCTGCACTGCATTATGTTCATCTACAAGCACAACTTTGGGCTGCATGGTCTTTGCTTCTTCCGGTGTCACCTGGGCATAGGACATCAAAATCACCTTGTCCCCGGTCTGCGCCTGACGTGCCGCCGCGCCGTTGAGACAAATCACGCCGCTGCCCCGTTCTCCGGCAATGGTATAGGTCAAAAAACGGTTTCCATTGGCAATATTCACAACCTGTACTGCTTCATATTCCAGAATCCCGGCTGCATCCAGCAAATCTGCATCCACGGTAATGCTCCCGACATAATTCAGCTCCGCCTGCGTTACGGTAGCACGATGGATTTTCCCTTTCAGCATGGAAATGGTCATTCCGCAGTCCCTCCTGCATTCATCATAAAGTTATCAATCAAACGTGTTTTTCCGATATACACTGCCATTGCCGCCAGAAACGGCCGATCCAGCTTCGGGATCTGCTGCATGGTCATCAGATCTGCCACCTTGACATAATCAATTTTCGCCAGCGGCTCAGATGCAATGATAGATTTCATAGTATCTACCAGTTTTTGTGCATCGGTTTCGCCGGACTCTGCCAGCTTTTTGCCTGCAAAAATACTGCGGCTGAGCACCAGTGCTGCCTTCCGCTCTTCCGGACTCAGATATGTGTTCCGGGAGCTTTTTGCCAGGCCGTCTGCTTCCCGGACAATGGGACAGCCCACAATCTGGAGATTCATGTTCAAATCCGTTACCATCCGGCGGATAACAGCCAGCTGCTGTGCATCCTTTTCCCCGAAGTAAGCCCGGTCCGGCTGTACAATATGGAACAACTTGGACACAACGGTGCATACGCCCCGGAAATGTACCGGACGGCTCAGACCGCACAGTTCTTTTGTCAGCACGTCCATATCCACATAGCTGCAAAATCCGTTGGGGTACATTTCCTCCGGTGTGGGATGAAAAATCAGCGCAGCTCCTGTTTCTTCGCACAGCGCCGCATCATGTTTCAGATCACGGGGATAGCTGGCCAGATCTTCATTCGGGCCGAACTGTGTCGGATTTACAAATACGCTGACCACAACCCGGTCATTTTCTGCGCAGGCACGTGCAATCAGGCTCTGATGGCCTTCATGCAAATACCCCATTGTAGGAACCAGACCCACAGAAAGGCCCTCCTTCCGCCAGGCCTTTACCTGCTCCCGTACTTCTGCAACCGTTTCTGCAATCGTAATCATTGTAACTCCTCCTGTTCCAACTGCTTCATCACATCATCTGAAATGGCAAAGTTGTGTTCCTTTGCCGGAAAGTTTCCGTTCTGAACTTCCTGCTGATATAAAAGAAATGCATCCCGCATCAAAGTTCCTGCATCTGCAAATTTCCGCACAAACTTAGGCTGATAATCGGAGAACATGCCCAGCATGTCCTGATATACCAGCACCTGGCCGTCACAGCCGGCACCTGCTCCGATGCCAATGGTCGGAATCGACAAGGTCTTGGTCACCAGTGCTGCCAGCTTTTCCGGCACACACTCCAGCACCACAGCAAACGCACCGGCTTCTTCCACAGCCTTTGCATCTGCCAGCAGTTTTCTTGCGGCTTCCAGGGATTTGCCCTGTACCTTAAAACCACCCAATGTATTGACGGACTGCGGTGTCATGCCCAGGTGTGCCACTACCGGAATCGAAGCGTTGACAATTGCCTGAATCTGTTCTGTGACAACCTGTCCGCCCTCCAGCTTTACAGCACCGGCTCTGCCCTCTTTCATCAGGCGACCGGCATTGACCACCGCATCATAGACCGAAGTCTGATACGACAGAAACGGCATATCTGCAACAACCATTGCCTGCTTTGCACCTCTGGCTACGGCTGCTGTATGGTGAATCATATCCTCCATTGTCACAGAAATGGTATCCTCATAGCCGAGAATGACATTTCCCAAAGAATCCCCCACCAGCAGCATATCCAGTCCAGTGCTGTCCATCAGTTTTGCTGTAGAATAATCATAGCAGGTGAGCATAGAAATCTTTTCTCCCCGCAGCTTTTTTTCCTGCAGCGTCTGTACGGTTTGTTTCATTTGTTTTCTTACCTCCTGAACAGCCGTTTGCGTCCGGCTGTGCACCGATAGTACAATTTCCGTCTGCATTTGCTCGGAATACTGTCCATGGATATCATACCAGAAACCACCGGAAATGTCAAGTATTCGGTGCTTTCCATTTGAATGGGACTGACTTTTTTCCGCGCTGCCGGAAAGCAAACGTCTCCTATGGTTCATGGTGCACAGTTTTTTTAAAAAAATGCAGATTTTTTCTACATGCGCAGCGGAATCCGATTCTTGACAAAAAAGCACCTTTTCCGTATAATAAAAGTAGTACCTGTTTTTGGGGCGTTTTATCCCTTTTGACAGGTTTTGCAATGAGACCGAAAACGGATCCCGCCGTTTTCAAATGAGAAAGGAAACTTTTCATGCAGAAGTTTTGGAATGTTTTAATCGGTGCTGCCGGCGTTTCTGCCGCAGCAGTTTTATTATCCCTAAGCCCGGCTGCCGTATCTGCGGAAACGGCCAGTCCCGTATCTGTCGCCACCGGAACTACGGCCACAGAACCCGCCACCACACCCGGATGGCACAAGCTGGCAGACGGCCGGTTCACGTATTATGACGCAGACGGAAATCCGGTATCCGGCGTACAGGAAATTGACGGCGTTTTCTACCACTTTTCTACAGACGGCATTTTGAAAACCGGATGGCAGACCATAGCGAAAAAGGATTTCTATTTTGATCCGGAAACCGGAAATGCCAAATTCGGCTGGCTGGACTGGAACGGCAATCGCTATTACATCGATGAAGCCCAAGGGAAGCGCACGGGATGGGTTTCTCTCCAGGAAGGCGAATCCCTGAACCGCTACTATTTTGACGGAAACGGCATTTTGCAGACCGGATTTTTCCGCGTGACAGAAAATGGTGATCTCTACTATGCCCAGGCCGACGGCAGCATCTGTGCAAACGGTATATATACTCTGCCAGACGGGTATGATTACTGGTTTTATGAAGACGGCACTCTGCACACCGGATGGCAGACTGTAAACGGCATCCGCCGATACTACGACCCGGCAACCGGCCAGGCAGTAACAGGCTGGATCAACTGGAATCATGGCCACTATTATATATCAAAGGAATCCGGAAAGTGCACCGGATCTCAGGAGATTGACGGCGTTTTTTACCCCCTGTCAGAAGAGACCGGCGCAATGATGACCGGCTTGTACACCCTGCCGGACGGTACAGTACGCTATTACCTGGAAGACGGTAGCTATGCCAAGGGCTTTGTGGAAGACGGAGACTATACCTATTACTTTGACGAAAATGGCAGCATGGTAACCGGATGGACAGAACTGGACAGCAAGGTCTACTATTTCGCCGCAAACGGCAATATGGCGGTCGGCTTCGCCAAAATTGAAGACGATACCTATTATTTTGATGAAACTGGTGTTCAGCTGTTTGGCTTGCAGCAAATCGGCGGAAAGCTCTACTACTTCCAGACAGACAACGGCCGGATGGAAAGTGGCTGGATTACGCTGGATCAGAACACCTATTATTTCCAGGAGGACGGCTCCGCCAGAACCGGCTGGCTGGAAGAAAACAGCAAGCGCTACTACTTCGGACAAGACGGCATTCGCCGCACCGGATGGCAGACCATTGACGGAAAGCGTTACTGCTTCTTAGCGGATGGTTCCGCTGTCACCGGATGGCAGACAGATGCAAACGGCAGCCGGTACTATTTCTCGGAAAGTGGTGCCGCACTCACCGGATGGCAGAAGATTGGGAACGCTGCCTACTACTTTCTGGAGAATGGCGCTGCCGCTTCCGGTATCACACAGATCGGCAATGCAAAGTATTACTTTGATCCTTCCACCTGTATTTTGCTCCGCAGCCAGACGAAAAACGGAGTTACAGTCAACCAGAACGGCGTGATCACAAAGGTACAGCTGACAACGGAATACTTAAACCAGACCAGCTTCCCCACCGGCTGTGAAAGCGTCAGTGCAACAATTCTGCTGCGCCAGGCAGGGTATAATACCTCCGTTTCCACATTTGTAGACTCTGCTCTGGAAAAGGGAAATCTGTACACCAAAAACGGCGTGCTCTACGGCCCGGATCCGAACAAGGTCTTTGTAGGCGATCCCCGGTCTTCCAACAGCTTCGGCTGCTTTGCTCCGGTTATCACAAACGCCCTCAACAAGCTTTTGAAAAACGGCGACCAGGCAAAGACGATTCTGAACACGCCCATTTCCAAGCTGATCACCGACTATATTGACAAGGGTACACCGGTTGCCATCTGGGCAACGATCCAGATGATGGTACCGGACAACGGCAGACAGTGGGTGATTCCGGAAACCGGAAAGACTTACACCTGGAAACGGCATGAACACTGCTTGATTCTGGTGGGCTATGATGACCAGTACTATTACTTCAATGACCCATATCAAAGCGGCGGCTTAAAGGCCTATGCGCGTTCTGTTGTAGAAGCACGCTATGCCGCAATGGGTTCTCAGGCCGTTGTGATTGAACGCAAGTAACAAGGAGGCATTACGCGATGAAACTGCTCTTTATCCGTCACGGGGATCCTGACTATGAAATCGATTCTCTGACCGAAAAAGGCTGGAAGGAAGCAGCGCTCCTGGCAGAGCGCGTGTCACAGCTGGAAGTAAAGACATTTTACGTTTCTCCTCTGGGCAGAGCCAGGGACACCGCTTCCCTCACCTTACAGAAAATGAACCGGGAAGCAATTGAAATGCCCTGGCTTCGGGAATTTGATGCACCGATTCCGGATTTTCACACCGGTGCGCCCCGGATCCCCTGGGATCAGCTCCCGGCGGACTGGACAGCCGAACCGAAATATTACCACAAGACACAGTGGTCTGAAACACTGCCAATGCTGGAAGGTCATGTACTCGCTGAGGCAAACCAGGTCTGGAACGGGCTGGATGCAGTTCTGGCTGAACACGGCTACCTCCGGGAACAGAACTATTACCGCGCAGTGGTTCCCAATGAAGATTCACTCGTGTTCTTCTGTCACTTTGGTGTTACCTGCGTTATGCTCAGTCACCTGCTGGGAATTTCTCCTATGATTCTCTGGCATGGCTTTTGTGCCGCCCCCACTTCTGTGACTTCGTTGATTACAGAGGAACGGCGCGAGGGCATCGCCTGTTTCCGGATGAATGCTTTCGGAGACACTGCTCATTTGTATGCCAATCAGGAACCGCCGGCGTTTGCCGCACGTTTTTGTGAGACCTTCGGGAATACACAACAGCGGCACGATTAAAAGAGATAAAGCAAAAAAGGGATACTGCACTTGAAGCTGTGCAGTATCCCTTTTTCTGTTATTTGACCTTTTTTACGTTCCGTCTGTCACAGGCAGGTTCTCGACCTCATGCACCAGAAACCGGAGCAGAACCTGTATATCTTCTGCATCTGCAATCCCGTTGGCGTTGCAGTCAGCATTCCGGCGCGCATAATATCCCAGGGAAACAACGTCTGCCTGACTCTTTGCCGACAGGACGATATCGTTCAGTCCAACCTTGCCGTCCCGGTTGACATCGCCGTACGTCAAGGTATAATTTCGCTCTTTTACCGTCACCTCACAGGTGTACACCTTTCCGGTGGCAACCACATAAACCGTTGCAGTTCCCGGTCGCAGTGCTTCCAAGGTCACCGCCGCAAACGGCTTATCCCGTACTTTTACAATAGTGGGATCGTTGGAAAGCCACACGATGGAATTCGTATTGGCGTTGTACAGCGTCAGTGTAGCAAGTTCATCTACATACATGGTTCGCGCTTCCACCAAATAGGGATCCAGCAGCTGCATTGCCGTGGTTGTAGTATTGGTGGCTGTGACAGTTGTCGTAACCGTGGTTGTGGTTTCGGTGGTGGTTGTCACAGAAGGAATAGTAGCCGGCACAGAAGTCGTGGTTTGCGGCTCTGTCGTAACCGGACTGATATCAGAGGTCACTGGTGCTGTTACAACTGTCTCTGATACAGTAGTTGTCATTTCCGGAGCAGTCTCTGTGGTGGTGGTAGTAGTTGTGGTTTCTGTTACTGCCGGTTCTGTCATCCGCGGCGCATTGGCATCCACCAGAATAGTCAGACCGTTTGCAGAGGCCGGATAGCTCATCTTTGTTTTCTTTCCGGAAAGGAAGGTGCGGGCTTCATCTGTTGTAAGATCTACCGAATACCTGCCCTCTGGTGTTCCCTTTTTCAAAACAACATCAAATGTAATCAGTGGAAATTCATCCGAACTTTCTCCGAAAAAGCTGGTGGCAGAAGTGCCGCTGTACATCCACATGAAGAAATCTGACATACCAGGAACAGGCTTTCCCACTTCCAGATCCGGGCTGTACTCCGGCAGATAACCGGTGGCCACGTCTTCCTGATAGTTGTCCTGGCGGATATAGGAATAGGTATAGTAGGCAGTTCCGGCTGCATCGTAATTCACATCGCAGAGATACTCTTTTTTCTGCAGGTGTGCCCGGTTGTTATTGGCTACGTCCATTTCCTTATCTGCTTTGGAAGCATAATAGGAAATGGAAAAGGAAATCTGATTTTCGCCAGCCTGATGAATCTCTGCACCAAATACCGGCTCATAGGAAATGCTGGTTGTGGTTTCGGTGATGGAACGGCTCAGTTCCAGCTGACCGTACTTTTTACTCTGTATCGTTTTGACAAAGCAATACGGCTCATAGCGAGACTGATAGCTGCCGCCGCTGTAGGAGATTGCGCGCTGATCTACCGCATTGGTCAGATCTGCAATATTGGTGAAATGCATCCACTTTGTATCGCTGGCCTCCCAGTTTGCCGCAGCCGCTTCAATGTAATCCGTCTCCGGCCACTGCCCGGAATCAATATAAACCCCGACATGAATCGTTACATCCTTCTCTGCTGTATCCAGCGAAGAAACGCTGCACACATCCTTTCGGGTATCTGCGGTCAGAATGGACATTTCAAAATCATCTGCGGCGGAATTCTCGGCATGCACGGTGCCAAACGGCATAGACACTGCCGCAATCACCAGAGCAGCCGTTGTCCCCAGCCATCGAAAATAGGTTTGTTTCATTTTCTATCATTCCTCATTTCCCAATTAAAAAGATTCTGTCCGCTGTGAAAGCCTGTTTTTGGCATTTTAAAATCCGCGTTCAGGCCCTTTTGATTTCCTTTGCAGTGCCTGCTGTCTGTGCCCGAAAGCCCATTCCAAGCAGGAACCAGAACATCGGCGCCACATAGATCTGACTGTCATGGAACACAGAGAGCAGCAGATAACTCAGCGCAGCAAACCAGAGACCGGTTTTCCACGGATCCCATGCCACCTTCTTTCCAAAGCAGCCCTTAGCGCCGGCAATCATTACCGCAGCCAGTCCGATCAGCATTATCACTGCAGAAAGAATTCCGGTATCCTGTGCAATTTGCAGATACCAGTTGTGGGGCTTGTTGTACAAGGTATAGCGTCCGAAAATATTCAGCAGCGCCGGCAAATTCTGCTGATTCAGGTACAAAATGGAAGTCGCAGAGCCGTGACCGATCAGCCAGCAGTCAGACAGAGCCGAGATGGTATTTGCCCAGACAAAAATACGGCCGTTCAGATATGGGTACAATTTTTGCAGCTTCTGAGACCGGCTCACCTGCGGCACCTGATCCAGAATATCGCCGCCGGTTCCTTCAATCTTCCAGCCGCCGTCACGATAATCCGCCTGCACCGGGGTCAGATAACCCAATTCAAAAGCGATTGCGTTTTCCTTAATTGCAACCTGACAATGCTCCAGCTCCGGTTCCGCAAAAGACGCAATGCCATCTGCGCTGATTGTCGGCTGTACCTCAGTTCCGTTGCAGTAATAGTGCAGCATCTCCGGCGAAATCGCGCTGCTGTCTGTGGTGACAGAAAAGTCAGTGTCTGCATTTTTCATGGAAACGGTATTGCCATCCACTGCAATTTCCAGAAGCTGAAAGCTGTTTTCCTGACCAGTTCCCACCAGAGTATGTGTCAGCTTTTCACCAACAGTATCCCCCGGCCGTGTCAGCAGGAACCCAAAGCATCCGGCCAGAACCGCAGCTGCCATACCGCCGCAGGCAGCGCATCGAACAGTACGCTTCCAGTCTGCGTGCAGCACCCATACTACCAGATAAACCACGGCCACGCCGCCGCCAATCAGAATTGCGCTGCTTACCTTGGTCATCAAAAGTGTCATTGCTGTCAGAACCGCTGCCAGAATTTGCAGCAGCATCTCTACCGTTTTCGCAGTCCGGCGAATCATGGCAATCATCACCGGCAGCAGCATCGCACAGAACACCGCCAGATAGTCTGCATTGCCGAAAGTCAGCGTAGCTGCCTGTGGCTTTCCCACAACGCCGGTCATTGCCCCCAGCGCCTGTACCAGGAAGCTATTGTAATAGCAGATTCCGTAGTGTTCCAGCAGTGCCAGCACACCAATGGCAATGCCCAGAATCATCAGACACCGCCGGACAAACTGTACTACTTCTTCCCGGTCTACCCAGTACCAGGCCGCCGCAAACACAATGCCGTAGCCGATCACCGCCAGGTAGCCTTCATACAGCTGGTAGCTCCCCAGCCATGTAATCCCGGTATATGGAGATGCAATGGCGGAAATCAGTCCCAGAATCCAGTAGACCCCGATACAGATTCCAAATGTCAGTCCCACACGCGTGAGAGGCGTTTCCCGTTTTGGCTCCAATGTAAACCGCTCATAAAGGAACCAGATGAGCGCAGCCCCTGCAATCAGCAGCAAAAATATCTCACGGCAAAACTGCTCGAAATCGGCAATCTGATTAGAGGAGAGATAATACGCCTTTTGAATTTCTGCCGGCACAATCCGATAGACCTGCCGCGTCAAAAACGGCAGCAGGCACAGACACACTGCCAGTACTTTTCCGGGAAGCGTCAGCTTCCAGGGAGATACCGAAATTTTTACCGGCGTTCTCCGATTTTTTGTTTCCATAAAGTTCCCCTTCCTGCGTATCCCATCTGCTGTAGCTCTGATAGAAAACGTTCTCGCAGGCGTTTTTTGCCCTTAGAAATCGTCCTGATACGCTGTGAATATATTGGCCGTTTGGCATACCTTACTATTATAAAGGAAAAAGAGCAAAAAGTCAACTTTTGCAGGAAAAGGGAACTGCCGAAAAAGCATCTTCGCCAGAAAATGCAGAGGTTTTCTGCCCGGAACACCGCACTTTCTTCCGCTTTTTATTTAGTATAACACAGAAATATGGAAATAATCTTAAATTAGATTCCACGTTCAAACAATTTTTCTGTGTATTTTCTATAAAAAATGCAGATTCATTTTTTATCTATAATTTGGAAGACTCCTGTCCGGCAACTGCATCGATGTATGCGCTGCATATCTCCGATTCCGGCTACATAGTATGATGCATGGAGGTGAGAAAAATGTACCACAGCTGGAACATCCGAAAGCTGCTGCGTTACCTGGCCTTTGACCTTGCTCTGATTCTGGCAGCCATCTGTTTCACCCATTTTGGAAAGCAGCACTTTGCCGCTGTAAACATGACACACGCTGTTCCGCTTCCGATTTTAATGTATCACAGCGTCACAGAGCTGCCGGAACGCGATTTTTGTGTTACGCCGGATACGCTGGAACAGGACTTTCAGTATTTGCGCAGCAACGGATACGAAGCCGTTTCCGCAGAAAATCTGATCGCCTATACCAACGGAAAGGGCGACCTGCCGCAAAAGCCGGTGATGATCACATTTGACGATGGATTTTACAACAATATGAGCGATGCGCTTCCCCTTCTGGAAAAATACGACATGTGTGCGGTCATTTCCATTGTGGGCATGTTTGCCGATATTATCGCGCCGGATTCTCCCCACCAGGAGGCCTACTCCTATCTCACCTGGGAGGATCTACAGCAGTTGCAGCAATCGGATCGGATTGAACTGGGCAGCCACACCTATAATATGCACAGCAACGATACTCTGCGCCGGGGATGCGCCAAAAATGCATGGGAATCCGAAGAACTCTATCATGAAACCTTCCAGAAGGATATTGATACGCTGCAAACCCGGTTTCAGGAGGAATTACAGCAGGTTCCCTATATATTCGCATATCCATACGGATTTGTCTGTCCGGAAAGCAAGTCGGTTCTGCGGGATGCCGGATTTCTTCTCACCTTAACCTGTCTGGAAGAGACAAACCAGATCACAAGAGATCCGGACTGCCTGTATGGTCTCAGCCGATACAACCGCCCCGGCAATTTGTCCACAGAAACATTTATGCATCGGGCGCTTTCCTAACATATGTACAACGATAGAAAGGAGCTGCATTCAGCTATGCGCAGAAGATATCATCGGCGCAAATGGATTTTTCTGTGCTTTCTCGGAAGCATGGTGATTTTGCCAATTGCTGCCGCTTTGCAAAAAAGCGGCCATACTGTCACCCCTTCGGCTGCATTTCAGTCTACGGAGCAAGAAGAAAGCCATGCCGCAGAACAGGCATCTCTCACCTGGAATGTTGCTTCTGATGGTTATGGATGGGAGGAAGAATCCGCGGTGCCGGCAGAAAGTGAGATTCCTGTACAGCAGGCCTCTGCCGATCCCGGGGAAAAGCCCTACCCTGCCGCATGGACACTGAATCCGGATACAGCAATTCAGCGCACTTTTTATGGGACGTATTCCGGTACACGGTTTTTCAATTTGTCCACCGCCGGACAGGTACAGAACAAAACCAGCCTTACCAATACTGCATTACAGGCAGAAAGCGAATTGGCGCCGGCCTTTACCATTGACAAGACCACAGAACCGCAGGTACTCATTATGCACACACATACCACGGAATCCTTTGAGCCTTATGTCCGTTCACAGTTTGATACCAATTTCAACTACCGCACCACAGATCCGGCGTATAATATGGTCTCTGTCGGAGATGCTATTACTGCGCAGCTGGAGCAGGCCGGAATCGGCGTAATTCATGATACAACAATCCATGATTACCCATCCTATAACGGTTCCTATGACCGCAGTGCCGTAACTGTGCAGAAAAATCTGGAGCAGTACCCTTCCATCCGGGTAGTTCTGGACATTCACCGAGATGCCATCCAGAAAGAAAATACACTGGTACAGCCGGTGGTAGAAATCGGTGGGAAAGAATCGGCACAGGTTATGATCATCTCCGGCTGTGATGATGGCACTATGGGAATGCCTCACTATATGCAAAACTTTCACTTTGCGTGTCGACTACAAAGCAGCATGGAGCAGATGTTTCCAGGACTGACCCGTCCCATTCTCTTTGACTACCGAAAATACAACCAGAATCTCACCACCGGCAGCCTTCTGCTGGAAATCGGGACGCATGGGAATACATTGGAACAGGCGCAGTATGCCGGAGAGTTAGTGGGAAAAGCACTGGCACAGACACTGTTAAAATTACAGAAATGAGGAATTGCAGTATGCATCACACACGAAAAAAAGTCGGAAGAAGAATTGTCACGGGGATCCTGCTCTACTGCATTTTAAATGCGTTTCTATGGAGCTTTTTTGTAGTGTCCGCGCGCTCTCACAATCGTTTGTCCCATTGTTCCGCCGCTGTGGCACAGTTGTCCATCGCTTCGGACAAAACCATTTCTCTGCACCTGGCAGAAAAAACAATGACGCTACAAAGTCCGGCTCTGGATCAAATAGATGCTGCGGCTTTCCATTTTGCAGGCAGCACACTTCAGATGACGTATCTAGTCTGGGATATTCTTGACTTTAAAGCATAACTTGTGTCAATATATATCATTTGAAATCAAAAAAATCAGCTGTAAGTTCTGAAGGAAAGAAAGGGATTCCTTCAAAAGCAAAAGAATAAAAGCACAAATTTTTAGGATTCCAAATATTGCGAAATAGCACTTGCTTTTTTTGCAAGGATGTGATATAATAATAAAGCTGACGGCATGAAAGTGCTTCATACGAAATGCGCCTGTAGCTCAGCTGGATAGAGTGTCAGACTCCGACTCTGAAGGTCGTGCGTTCGAATCGCATCAGGCGTACCAAAAAATGATCCCTGTCTTTTTGGAAAGGCAGGGATTTTTCTTGTCATAACACTTCCCGGAAAAGAAGGTGCTCTCTTTATGCAATATGCAACTGTCATCCCCGCTGTGTTCTGCTCCCGTCCCAACCGGTTTATTGCCGAAGTACAGATTGGCACAACACGGGAATTGGTACACGTAAAAAATACCGGACGCTGTAAGGAACTGTTGGTGCCCGGCTGCCGTGTTTACCTCTCCGCCGCAAGAAATCCCAACCGGAAAACCAAGTACGATCTCATCGCAGTGGAAAAGGCACGAAACAGCATGCCGCCGCTTCTAATCAACATGGATGCCCAGATTCCCAATGACGCCGCAGAGGAATGGCTAAAAAGCGGTGCACTCTTCCCGGCGGATGCAGAGATCCGGCGCGAGGTAACACACGGCAATTCACGATTTGACTTTGCAATTACGCATCATGGTACTACACATTTTCTGGAAGTCAAAGGTGTCACCCTGGAGCGAGACGGCTTGGTATTGTTTCCGGATGCACCCACTGTCCGCGGCGTAAAGCATATCCGGGAGCTGATTTCCTGTGTACAGGAAGGATATGGTGCGTGGCTGCTGTTTGTGATTCAGATGAAGGGCGCTGCGGCATTCATGCCCAATGACACCATGCAGCCGGAATTCGGCGCTGCTCTGCGGGACGCAGAAAAAGCAGGCGTGCATCTGCTGGCGATGGATTGCCGCGTTACCCCGGATACCGTTGCATTGGATCAGCCGGTTCCGGTACATTTGCAATTTCCGCAGCGCAATTCATAAAACATGGCCGCCTTTAAGAGGTCATGTCTTCCACCAGGCGCTGCATTTCCTCCGCAGTCTGCACCTCAATTCCCACTTCCAGGTTCTCCCGGTCTGCTTCTGACAGCAGCATCAGCGGCGTATCCAAAAATTGATACGGCACACTGCTCCCGGAGCGGAACAGCGCAATACGGTCTCCGTCTATCTGCATGCGGTAGCCCGGATTGGGAAGCGATGATTCTTCCCCGGTGTGCTCCTGTGCATGGCCTGCATTTTCCCGGACAGCAGACGACAAAGTACCTGCCACAATCACCAGAGAAATCACGATTCCCGTTAAAATCGTCCAGATCACTTTTTTCTTTTCCATGATTTTTCCTCTCTTTCCTTCTATAAGTACCAGAAATAGCATTCCCAATATTCATAAGTTTATGCATTCTGCATATTTTTTTGAGAAAATTGGTTTTCCCTCTTAACACCTAGCAAAAAATGTGATATAATAAAAGTGTATATAATGATTCATTTTCCCTCAGGCATGTCTGTGCCTGTATTCTCACAGCATGCAGACTGGCGCTTTTTGCCGGTTTGGATGTGCTGTTTCTGCCGGTTATCTGATCCTGCATTTTTCAAGTTCATTCCATCTACGCAGCAGAGTCCGGTAAATTTTCGGGAAGGAAGAAAGCTATGGAGCATAACAATTCTAAAAAAGAAAGAAGTACCGGAAAAGGACGGGGGGCCGCACCACAGAGGCAGTACTACGGCCCTACTGGTACTCCGGAATATCCGTATCACAATCCGGAATTGGACGATGGCTCGGAAAAAGGAAAGCGTTTTCCGGCGCTGCGCCGCACGCTGTCTATCCTCGGCTCTACGCTGACCGCGCTGTTTTTGATCATGATTATCACCTGTACCATTGTGGCAACAGCGCTGGTGGTTTACGTCATGAACTTCCGGGATGACGTTTCCAATGTCACAATCGAGGAAATGGAACTTTCCTACAACACGAACATCTACGCAATGGATGAAAACGGTGAGTGGCAGACCATTTATGAGGTCAGCAATCAGTCTCAGCGAATTCCGGTTAACATTGAGGATTTGCCGGAGCACGTGCAGGATTCCTTTGTCTGTGCCGAGGACGAGCGGTTCTACACCCATGACGGTGTGGATTATAAGCGTACCCTCTCCGCCTTTGTCAATATGTTTGTCCACATCTATGACACCAACCAGGGCGGTTCTACGATTACACAACAGCTGATCAAGAATATTACCGGAGACAGCGAGCAGTCCCCTTCCCGTAAAATTCGTGAAATTTTCCGGGCAATGGAGCTGGAGCGCGCCTATTCCAAGGACAAGATTCTGGAAACCTATCTGAATTATATCGGCTTCGGCGGAACGGCCAACGGTCTGGAAAGTGCCTCTCAGAAATATTTCGGGAAGAGTGCCTCTGAACTGGATATTGCAGAAGCAGCAAGTCTGGCTGCCATTCCGAAAAGCCCGGAAACCATGAACCCGTTTGCCGGCTATACCGACGATCAAACCGGAGAATGGGTCAATACTGGTCACGAAAAGAACCGTAACCGGCAAAAGTATGTTTTGTGGCAGATGTACACCAATGGTGCAATTACCTATGATCAGTATCAGCAGGCGCTGAACGAAAAGCTGATCTTTACCGATTCAGATGAGTACAAGGCTGCACATCCGGACGCAGACAAAGAAAAAACACAGGACGGCTCCGCTGCAACCTCATGGATTGTGGATGCGGCACTGTATGAAGTGGCGGATTATCTGAAGGATCAGTTTAACCTGACAACAGATCAGGCCATTTCCCGAATCAACCGGGGCGGATATCAGATCTACACCACAGTGAATCTGGATATGCAGAAGTATGTGGAGCAAAAGTATCTGGATCTCAACAACCTGGTTTCCTCAGACCGGGTTGCAAAGTGGCAGGATTTAGACGGTGATGGTGTTTATACCAAGGCCGAGGTAGAATATCCCCAGTCTGCATTTGTTGCCATGGACTACAACGGACAGATTCTGGCCATGGTAGGCGCAACAGGCGAGAAAACAGAATCCCTCTGCTGGAACTATGCCACTATGGAACCGCGTCAGCCTGGTTCTACCATCAAGCCATTGACCACATACGGTTTGGCTCTGGAAAATGATCTGATTCACTGGGGTTCCATTTATAAGGATGAACCCATTGAAGTAGACGGAAAGGCATGGCCAACCAACTACAGTGAGGACAGCTCTGCCATGTCCATCAGCCACAAGGAACTGAAAATTTATCAGGCATTGGAAAAGTCCTATAACACTGTGCCGGCACAGCTTTGCCAGGAACTGACACCACAAAAGGTCTTTGATTTTGCCACCTCAAAAATGCGGCTGGATCTGTGCAAGGATTCCGAAAACGGCCATACAGACGTGGGCTATTCTCCTCTGACAGTAGGTGCGCTGACATATGGTGTTACCCTGGAAAATCTGGTCAACGGTTATGTGCCTTACGGAAACGGCGGTACGCAGTATTCCGCGCACCTGGTCAGCAAGGTGGTACAAGGCTCCGGCGATCTGATCTATGAAAATGACGGCAATCCGCAACAGGCAGTAGACAGCGAGACAGCCTATGTGATGAATCAGCTGCTCCAGGATGTTGTTGCGAACGGAACTGGTCAGAAGGCACAGCTGGAACACAAGCACGTTGCCGGCAAAACCGGTACAACTCAGAACTGGAACGACCTCACCTTTGTGGGTCTGACCGAAGATTTCGTCAGCGGCGTATGGCTCGGTTATGCAGAACGTGCAGAACTGGAAGACCACAGCATTAAGTCTGCACAAATCTGGGCAAATGTAATCGGGGAATATGCAGACAGCATGGACACCAAAGCAGAGTATCCCTCCAACGATAAAGTGGTAGTAGGAAAGGTTTGCGAAAAGTCCGGAAAGATTGCCGGCCCCAACTGCACCGCCACAACAGAGGGCTATTGGAAGTCCAGCAACGCACCGGTTTGCGATGAATGCACCAAGACCTATAACAAAAAGAAAAAGAAAACCACCGAAAGCACAGAAGGAACGACTACAACGCCCTCTGGCGACGGGCATTCCCAGACCACAAAGGCCGCAAATGAAAATAAAACGACACAGGTAATCGGAACAACGGCTGGACAATAACTGTCCTTTCGTTCGAAAAAGTATCCATTGCACTGCACACCGTCTGTGCAGTGCTTTTTTCGGGAATCTCTCCCCCGGTAAAATTATGATAAGGAAGTGTTTACTCTTATGCAAGAATCCTATCTCATGTGCTGTCCCTGCCACTTTGGATTGGAGCGCACATTACGATTTGAAATCTCAAAAATCGGCGGAACGGACATTGCCGCGCAGGACGGCCGCGTTTTATTCCGCGGCGATGCCGAAGTTCTGGCAAAGGCAAATATCTGCCTCTCTACCGCCGAGCGTGTTCTGGTACAGCTGGGACAGTTTAAGGCGTACAATTTCGAAGAATTGTTTCAGGGAATCCGGGCGCTTCCTCTGGAGCAATGGATTGGTAAAAATGATGCATTTCCGGTAAAAGGCCACGCGCTGAATTCCCAGCTGCACAGTGTTCCGGACTGCCAGTCGATTATCAAAAAGGCGGCTGTTGAGCGCTTGAAATCGGTTTATCACACCAGTTGGTTTGAAGAATCCGGTGCGGCGCATCCGATTCAATTTTCCATCCGCAAAAATATTGCAACCATTTATCTGGACACTTCCGGAATCGGACTTCATAAACGTGGCTACCGCAAGAACGCAAATGCAGCACCGATCAAAGAAACACTGGCCGCTGGAATCGTAGATCTGGCGCGAGTGCATTCGGACAGCATTGTCTGCGACCCGTTCTGCGGCAGCGGAACGCTTTTGATTGAAGCCGCCTTTAAGGCCATGCGCATGGCACCAGGTTTGAACCGGCGATTCCTGGCAGAAAAATGGGAACAGATTCCTCAGACCGCCTGGCGCAATGCCCGTGCAGAGGCTGTTGCACACATCAAGCATGATGCGGCATTCGAAGGATTCGGCTATGACATTGATCCGGAGTCTGTTGCACTTGCAGAAGAAAACTGCCGGCGCGCCGGTGTTAAGCCACGCATTGCCATTCACCAGCAGGATATTGCTGATTTCGTACCGCCGGAGGGTGCCATTACCATCTGTAATCCGCCGTACGGCGAACGGATGCTGGACATTCAAAAGGCAGAGTCTCTCTATCGCATTATGGGAGATGTATTTCCGGCAAAGAAAAGCAACCCCTGCTACATTATCACCCCGGACGCAGACTTTGAACTGCACTTCGGGAAACCGGCAGATAAAAAGCGCAAGCTTTATAACGGTATGATCCCATGCAATCTGATGAGCTATTTCCAGGATTGAAAAAGTTGCTGCTCCCGGAAAAATCCGGTTGACAATCTCCGGAAAATATACTATAATAGAAATGTTATCCCGGACGAATTTGTCCGATAGAATTTTCTGCGGCCTTTTCCGCAGGATTCTGCTACCTCTAGAAAAAAGGAGTATCTCAAATTATGGCAAAAAAACAAATTTCAAAATCCGGTGCCGCAAAACTGCGGGAAGAACTGGATTATCTGGTTACTGTCCGCCGTGCAGAAATGGCACAGAAGCTGAAAGAAGCCCGTGCACAGGGTGACCTTTCGGAAAATGCGGAATATGATGAAGCAAAAAATGAACAGGCAATTCTGGAAGCACAGATTGCGGAAATTCAGTTTACACTGGACAACTCCGAAGAAGTAGACGATGACGATATCTCCATTGATGAAGTTGGTCTGGGTTCTACCATCAAACTGAAAAACTTCCGCACTGGTAAAATCGAAACCATCCAGATCGTCAGCAGCAACGAAGCAAACTTTGCAGAAAAGAAGATCTCTGATGAATCGCCAATTGGAAAGGGCGCTATGAAAAAGAAGGTTGGCGATACCTTTATTATTGAAGCGCCTGCCGGAGAATTGAAATTTGAAGTACTGGAAATTGGTAAGTAATTGAGAGAGAAGCGAGGGAAACGAATGGCTCAACAACAGAACACTCCTGCTGCACCGGAACAGGAGCAGGATCGCAATCAGCTGCGGCAGATCCGACTGGACAAGCTGCGGCAGAGACAGGCAGACGGAAACGACCCGTTTACCATTACAAAGTATGATGTAACTGCAAAAGCTGCTGAAGTAAAGGCAAATTACGAAGCAGTAGAGGCAAAATTTAAGGAAGAAGCCGGCGAGGATGAAGAAGCACTCCAGGCAAAGCTGGATACTTTAAAGGAACAGCCGATTTCCATTGCTGGCCGTATTATGAGCTGGCGTGACATGGGACGGGCAAACTTCATTGATGTGCGCGATTCTACCGACCGCATTCAGGTTTACGTCCGCATGAACGATATTGGTAAAGAAAGCTTCAAGGAATTCAAGAAGTGGGATATCGGTGATATCGTTGGCGTGAAGGGTTTTGTATTCCGTACCCGGAAGGGCGAGATTTCCATCCACGCAACCGAAATCACAATGCTCTCCAAATCCCTGCTCCCCCTGCCGGAAAAATGGCACGGTCTAAAGGATCAGGACACCCGGTATCGGCAGCGTTACTTAGACCTGATTGTTAATCCGGATGTCAAACAGACATTCGTAACACGCAGCCAAATTCTGCGGGAAATCCGTGCATACCTGGATGGCATCGGATATCTGGAAGTAGAAACTCCGGTACTGCTGCCTTTGCAGATTGCAGCTGCGGCAAAGCCATTTGTGACACACCATAACACTCTGGACATGGATATGTTCCTGCGTATTGAAACTGAACTGAATCTGAAAAAGCTGATTGTCGGCGGTTTTGATCGGGTGTATGAAGTGGGACGCATTTTCCGAAACGAGGGCATGGATCCTTCTCACAACCCGGAATTCACTTCAATTGAAATGTATCAGGCTTATACCGATTATCACGGTATGATGGACTTGATTGAGGATATGTACCGCACACTGGCAAAGAAGATCTGCGGCAAGGACATTATTTCCTATCAGGGTACAGACATTCGTCTGGGCGAACCGTGGGAACGTCTGACTATGGCAGAAGCTGTGAAGAAGTATGCCGGTGTTGATTACAATGACTGGGCAACCGATGCAGATGCAAGAGCCTGCGCAAAGGAAAAGGGCGTGGAAGTGGAAGAAGGCGAAAATGCCACCAAGGGTCACGTTCTGATCGCATTCTTCGATGCATTTGTAGAAGAGCAGCTGATTCAGCCGACCATTATCTATGATTATCCGGTAGAAAACTCCCCGCTGGCAAAGCGGAAGCCGGAAAATCCGGCATTCACAGAGCGGTTCGAATACTTCATTTACGCACGTGAAATGGGTAACGCATTCTCTGAGCTGAACGATCCGGTAGATCAAAAGGAGCGGTTTGTCAAGCAGGTAGAAGCGCGCCGGGCACTGGGTGACACCACTGGTGAGGTAGACGAAGATTTCGTTACTGCACTGGAATACGGTATGCCGCCAACGGGCGGTCTGGGTCTTGGACTCGACCGACTGGTTATGCTGCTCACCGACAGCGCATCTATCCGTGATGTCCTGCTGTTCCCCACCATGCGGCCGTTGCCGAAGCTGGGACAGGGACAGGAAGAAGATACTGCGGAGGAAGAAACCGAAGCATAAGGAAACGCTTTTCCCTTTTGGGCAAGAGCACGTAAACCATAGAACGATAAGGGGGAATTCGTACAGATGGAATCGGTCTGTGTGAATTCCCCTTTTTCAATTTCGAACACTGTATCCGTTACATTATCAAAGTGAGGTCATCCTATGCAGGAAGAAGAAAAACAAAACGGTTCCGGCGGTGCAAAGCCAGATGCACCCAAGAAACATAAAAAAGAAAAGGGCAAATCCCTCATGGAGACCATGCGGGAGATTGATGCAAAAGAAGCACAAAGAGAAGCAGAGGCCGAAGAACGCCGGCAGGCACTTCTCGCAGAGCGTGAAAAAAAAGAAAAGGAAGAATATGCCAAAAAGATTCAGCAGGAGCGCATTGAACTCATGCGGCTCAAGCAGGGCATTATCACTGAAAGCGACACGATTCGTGAAGAACCGAAGCAAACGGAAAAACTCTCGTTCTGGAAAAAAATCGGAAACTTTTTCTACCACAGCAAGTGGTGGCTAGGTGTAACTGTTATCATTGGCGGCATTTTTGTCTTTCTGTTCGTAGACTATGTCACAAGAGTGCGACCGGATATGATCGTCATGCTTCTGACAGATGACACAGAAATGCAGAATCATTCCCAGCAGCTGGAAGAATATCTGGAGCAGTTTACAGAGGATGTGAATGGAGACGGAAAGGTTCAGGTCGATATCTATGCCATTCCTATTGGTGACCGCATCAATGAAACCGACTTCTATAACGGAAATGCTACAAAGCTCTCTGCGGAATTCCAGATGGGTGAATCGGTTATGGTTATCACAGATGCTAAAGCAAATGAATTTATTATGGCAGATGAAACACTGATGGATTTGAGTGAAACCTATCCCGGCCATGAAAATATCCGCGGAAACGGGTATTATCTGCGGCACACAGACTTTGCCACGAAAATCGACTACCCCGGAAATGTAGACCGGGATCTATCCATTGGCCTGCGAAAGCCGATCAAGACATCAGACAGCAAGGAAAAAATGCAGGAAACCTATGACGTAGCGGAACAGGTATTTCTGCGCATCATGGAGGACCTGGACAACACAACCGAACCGGAAGACATCCCGACAGAAACCGAAACATCCGCAGCGGAAACAAAGGAGGCTTCTTAAATGCTGAGAATCGGAAATCACCTGCCCTCGTCTAAGGGCTATCTGGCCATGGGCAAACATGCGGCAAAGCTGGGGGCAACAACATTTGCCTTTTTCACTCGAAACCCCAGAGGCGGCAAAGCAAAGCCGATTGATGAAGCAGATGTGCAGAAGTTCCTGGCATTTGCGAAAGAACATGATATTCATCATCTGGTGGCACATGCCCCCTATACCATGAATCTCTGTTCGGCAAAGCCGGATATCCGGCAATTTGGCCTGGACATGCTCCAGGATGATATGAAGCGCATGGAATACACGCCGAACCAGTATTACAATTTTCACCCTGGCAGCCACACCGGACAGGGTGCTGAAACTGGAATTGCACAAATTGCAGACGCTCTGAATCAGACGCTTTCCCCGGAGCAGAGCACAACCGTTCTCCTGGAAACCATGGCCGGCAAGGGCAGCGAGGTCGGCCGCTCTTTTGAGGAACTGCGTGCGATTCTGGATCGGGTTACCTTGCAGGATAAAATGGGGGTTTGCCTGGATACCTGTCACATCTGGGATGCCGGATATGATATTGTCCATGACCTGGACGGCGTTCTGACCCAGTTTGACCAGATCATTGGACTGAATCGGCTGTATGCGGTTCACCTCAATGACAGCATGAATCCATGCGGTGCACACAAAGACCGGCATCAAAAACTGGGGCAGGGGCATATCGGACTGGAGGCATTGATTCGGGTAATCAATCATCCGGCGCTGAAGCACCTCCCCTTCATTTTGGAAACGCCGAACGAGGACGAGGGCTATGCTGCGGAAATCGCGCTGATGCGAAAGGAATATGCAGACTAATAAAGTTCCCGAATGTGTACCTAATTCAAGATAGTTTTTCACAAGCCTGTACTGTTTTTGCTTTTTGCAAGGAAAATCAGTGCAGGCTTTTTTCATGGCAGGAAAATTCACAGTCCATTCCTTGAAATTTTCTGAAAATATGGTATACTATAGTCGAATCCTTTGAACATGCAAAAAGACGGCATTTTCAGGGATTCTATTTTGCAGGAAACCGCGAACATACTATGCATGCTCCGGCGTCCTGATTTGAACGGCAATGCGGCTCGGCCGTATCCGAATATAAGGAGAAACTCGTATGATTCAACTCATTGCATCCGATATGGATGGCACACTGCTGGATGCGGACAAAAAGCTTCCGCCCCAATTTCCGGCGCTTCTGGAAGAGCTGTACCGCCGGGACATTACTTTGGCCATTGCCAGCGGACGTTCCCGCACCGCGCTGCTCTCTCTGTTTGGCGATCTAGCAGAAGAACTGATCTTTATCTGCGACAACGGCGCCTGTGTTATGCAGCCCCACGATGCACCGATTTTTCACAATCTTCCCGATCAAACCATCCGAGATGTGCTGGATCTTTGTGACACCATGCCGGACACAATCCCAGTTTTGTGCGGCTTTCACCATATTTACTTCCCGGGAAATGCAGATCAAGCCGTGGAAAACGAAATCCGCCGCTTCTATCTGGATTATCATAAAGTCCCCTATTCTGCGCTGTATCAGACCAAGGAGCCTATTTTAAAGATTGCACTTTGCAATATGCACGGTACTGCGGCATATACAGCGCCCATGATTCAGGAGCGCTTCGGAAGCCAGTATGAAATCCCCGTTTCCGGGGACTATTGGATGGATCTCATGTGCAAAGGAATTACAAAAGGAGCCGCTGTTCAGGATTTGCAAAAACAGCTGGGCATTACGCCGGCGGAAACCATGACATTCGGCGACTATGAAAACGATATTTCTATGATGGAATGCGCAGAATACAGCTATGCTATGGCCAATGCGCCGGAACATGTTCAGAAGCATGCCAAGCATATTGCCCCTGCCAACACGGAAAACGGCGTCGTCAGAACTATTTGCGAAGTGCTGGGAATTCATATGGACAGTCTGCGGAAATCTGTCTGATACGCATCGTGAAATCTATGTAAAATCTTGTTTTTTGTGAAAAAAGCATTTACTTTTCTATGGAATTGTGCTATAATCAATATAGACTGGCGGATTAAAATTGCTATGCACAGCTTTTGATTCACCGGCCTTAAAAAAGGCTGCCACGATGAAAGGAGTTTTTGTCATGGAAGTATGTGCACCCTATTTTATCTGGGGCATTCTGTTTGTACTGGCAGTTGTAGCAGAGATTGTCAGCTTTCAGCTGGTCAGCATTTGGTTTGCGGCCGGAGCACTGACTGCGTTTCTGGCTGCCTGCTTCGGCGGTTCTGTCATGCTGCAAATCATTCTGTTTCTTGCGGTTTCAGTGGTTCTGCTGCTTTTTACCCGGCCGATTGCGAAAAAAATTTTTTCTTTTGGTATCCGGGATACCAACACCCAGGAAATCGGACGGACAGCATCGGTCATTCAGACCATTGACAGCCGCAGCGGAACCGGACGCGTCCGCATTGACGGCGTAGACTGGATGGCGGTTTCAGCAACAAACGCAGTCATTCCGGAACACAGCTATGTTCGGATAGATGCGGTAGACGGAAGCAAGCTGATTGTTTCTCCTTTGCCTCAAAATGAAACTGCACCAATTCACACATAATCATGAATCAAAAGGCTGCCCTGCATTTGCAGCAGAAAAACAGCCGCGAAAAAAGGAGTAAATTTATGGGACCTCTTGTTGTTCTTTTACTGATTATTGTTTTCATTCTCCTGGTACTTGTCACCAGAATTCGTATTGTTCCCCAGGCCAATGTCTATGTTGTAGAGCGGCTCGGTGCATTTTACAAAGCATGGGGCACCGGCATTCATTTTCTGGTTCCGTTTATTGACCGGGTGGCAAAGCGCGTTTCTATCAAGGAGCAGGTTGTAGACTTTAAGCCCCAGGCAGTAATTACCAAAGATAATGTTACTATGCAGATCGACACCGTCGTTTTCTTCCAGATCACAAATTCTGTACAGTTTGCATATGGCGTGGAGCATCCGATTGCTGCAATTGAGAACCTGACAGCAACAACGCTGCGAAACATCATTGGTGAGCTGGAGCTGGACGCAACCCTCACCTCTCGTGATCTGATTAATACACGTATTACCGAAACACTGGATCTGGCGACAGACCGCTGGGGTATCAAGGTGATTCGCGTGGAACTGAAAAACATTTTGCCCCCTGCTGAAATCCGGGATGCCATGGAAAAGCAGATGAAGGCAGAGCGAGAAAAGCGGGAAAAAATCCTGCGCGCAGAGGGCGAACAGAAATATCAGGTTACAGTTGCACAAGGTGAAAAGGAAGCCAAAATTTTAAAGGCTGAGGCCGACAAGCAAATGGCCATTTTGAAGGCACAGGCGGATAAAGAATCCGTTATTCTGCGCGGTGAAGCAATCAAAGAGCAAAAAGTGGCCATTGCAGAAGGTGAAGCAGAAGCCATTGAACTGGTACAGAAGGCGCTGGCAGACAGCTTGGTAAAGCTGAACGAAGCCAATCCGAACGCAGCTGTTCTTCAGCTGAAAGCACTGGAAGCTTTCGAAAAAGCCGCAGACGGAAAGGCAACCAAAATCATCATTCCCAGCGAAATTCAGGGAATTGCAGGACTGGCTGCCGGCATCAAGGAATCCATTATCACAAAGGATGTTTCGGCTTCTGCTGATTCCGCAGAAACGAAGTAAATTTTACGAAAATCGGAATCGAATTCTCTTTAAAAAAGGCGGCAGTTTGCCGTCTTTTTTTGTGCAAAAAAACGAATTTTTCGGGATTGTTCCCAATGAGATGCGGATATACTTGCAAATATGACCGGATATGTTGTATAATGAATAGGAGATTCTGACGGATTTTGTGTCCGGTTTTCTCTCCACATTTTCGCTGAAATCCGCTTACCGGATATTCTGCCGAAACCATGTGTGAATCTTTTTTTGTGAAAAAATTCCGACAATTCGCGTGCAGCTGTAATTGCCGGATTGTATTCTGTGCTTCCTCGCGATGCGCCATGAAGCACACACCAAAAGGACGTGTCAGCATGATATTTTCAAACCTATTCTTTTTGTATTTGTTCTTTCCCATTTGCATTCTCTGTTATTTCGCGACAAAAAAGAACTCTTACCGAAACGCCGTTTTAATCGTATTCTCTCTGCTGTTTTATGCCTGCGGCCAGTTGAATTTCCTATGGCTGATTCTGTTAAGTGCATTGTTAAACTTTGTTTTTGGAAGAGCCATTGAGAAATGGAAGGGCAAAGCACCAGCAACGTTTTTCCTAGCGCTGGGACTCATCTGCAATTTAGGAACACTGGTCGTATTCAAGTACACCGGTTTCCTGCTGGAAAATATCAATCAGCTGTTCCACTGCAATCTCCCCATACCAAATTTACCGCTGCCGCTGGGCATCAGCTTTTTCACCTTCCGACTTGTGTCCTATCTGATTGATTGCGCCTGGGGAAAGGTACATGCGGAAAAGAATTTCTTCACCTTCCTGCTCTACGTTTCTTTCTTCCCGATTACAGTTTCCGGCCCGATCGCCCGGTATGCCTCCATGCAGAAGGACTTGCACAGCCGCAGCATTTCCGCCTATGACATCAGTGAAGGCTTTGGCAGAATCGCAATCGGCCTTGGCAAAAAGGTCATTCTGGCAGATAATCTGGCACCGATTGTAGAACAATTCCTGGGCAATTCCCTGATTGATCAGACAACATTCGGTCTCTGGTACGGCATTATCGTCTATTCCATGCAAATGTACTTTGATTTCTCCGGATATTCGGATATTGCAATCGGAATTGCCAGAATTTTTGGATTCCGCGTGGAAGAAAACTTTCGCCACCCCTTCCTGTGCCGGGATATTACGGAGTTCTGGCAGAGATGGCATATCACATTGGGCAGTTTCTTCCGGGATTACCTGCTTTATGTGCCCATCTTCGGAAAGCGCCGGAAGTATGCTGGGTTGTTCCTGGTCTGGTTCTGCACCGGGCTATGGCACGGCGCAAGCTGGAACTACATTATCTGGGGCATTTACTATGGTCTCTTTATTCTCCTGGAAATGGGCATCGGGAAAAAGGGCATGAAGAAAATCCCCGCGGTTATCCGTCATCTTTTCAACAAGATCATTATTGTCGTGGGCTTCGGTATTTTCTACTGCACCGACGGCATCACCAAGCTGGGCAACCTCTTCCTGGGACTCATGGGTCTGGGCAACGGCGGCCTGTCTGATGCACTTCTGACGGCTTCCCTTCGAAACAACCTGTTCCTGCTTCTTGCGGCGCTGCTCTGCTGCTTCCCGATTCTGGAACTGCCGAAAAAATGGATGCAAAAAAGTGCAGGCGCTTACGTATTCTTCTCAATCACCGGTACTGTTCTCGCAGCGGCGTTGTTCCTCTTGAGCAGCATTCTGCTGGTAGATGCAACCAATATGCCATTCCTGTACACGAAATTCTAAGAAAGGAGCAGATCAACTATGGCAAACGAAAACAACACACAAAATGATCCGAACACCTTTGACCTGGATGCGGCACTGGAAGAAAAATTTCAGGAAGTCCAGCAGGATTTAAAGCGGATGCGCGCAATTGATGCCGCAACAGAATCCAAAATCGTGCCTTCTGCTCCGCAGCCGATTGAGCAACCGGCAGATGCTCCCGTTTCCCAAATTCCAGAAGCACTCGAAAACACTGCATCTGAAACCCCACCGGAAACCGCGCCTTTGGAATCGGAATCCGCACCAATGCCGGAAGCACCGTCTGTCCCCCCTATAGAAGAAAGCAAGCCAGACTTGCAGACACCTCCAGACGGCGGCGATTTGGCAAAAGACACTGCTACGGACACCGCCAAGGAACGGAAACAGCGGTACAAAAAGCGGCGCTCTATGCTGATTGCGAAAAATGTCGGTTCTGTGCTCCGCGTCTT
>UMGJ01089420.1_pt1 | contig 40563 bp, 44 predicted proteins | sample 1965221 | NCBI WGS metagenome assembly UMGJ01 (sample SAMEA4836067, study PRJEB28245) | human gut metagenome | biome: gut microbiome; material: fecal sample | place: Denmark | collected 2008
ACAGTGATGTCCCTGTACCGTTACCACCAAGATTGTGATAGCTATTGTACAGGTACTCTAAATTTTCAAGCTCATCAACTGTTATACAGCCGTTATCAATATGACTTGTACACAGCTGATAAAGCCTATCATGGAGTATTGCAAGCATACCCTCTTTAAGTAGTCTCTGAGTGGCAATCTCCTGCTTAAATTTTGTGTAAAGTCTTTTTACAACAAGAGACAATGTTGAGACCACTAAGGTAAAGGCAAATTCAAGCCAATACTGCTTTATAAAGTCTAACATAGTGATACCTCCTTTCTGTGATATTGTTCACTTTTAGTACCACTATGTTTCAGCTTTATTGTCTCAAGATTAGTCAAGGACAGTTACACCATCAGCCCACACAAGAATGTGGGTCTTGTCAATTCGTTTTAGAACTCTGAACGCCGTAACAGTATTAGATGCAGTTGCAATACCACCACTCATAGGTTTGCAGTAGCTGTCTACGACACAAGTTCCGTCATCGACCATGACGAGTCGTCCTTTACTAGACACATATGACCACTCAGGTCTTTCACTTCTCGGAATATATTCCTGTGTAGCATCATAGTCAGGATTGAGGACTGGTCTTTTAGCCGTTCGTTCAGGACGGACAACAATCTCTTCCTCCTCACCATCTTTGTTGATAATGGTAGCAGTTTCAGCAGGAATTACATAGTCCTCATAGATTATTTCACCAAACACGTCTTTAAGGTACTTTTCATTCCAGCTGTCTTCATAAGAGTTACCAGCAATAGCAGGACAAGCAGATACAATACCAAATAAGTATTTAGTATCAGCATCAGCAAGAACAATTTTGTCTCCCTTTAGAGTAACAAACAGACCTCTGCGGTCTTCATTGGAAAGGTTTTTATCTTCCCATTCAAACCATTCTGCAATATCTGCATTTCCTGTGTGTAAAGTACCTTTGGCATATACGTTACCGTCTCTTGCAACACTAAAACCATTTTCACGTGAGGTAGGAGTACCACCAATACCTACAGTAAACAGGTCACGGTCAATAACTGTTTTTGAAGTATTATTGTAGCTACCTACAAAAGTTGCAGAATTTGCAATGCCACTTGGGAGATTAGTAAGGGTAGGATAGTCACTATCATTTCCACTGGTCATTGAATAGTCTCTTAGACCATTACCTTGAATAGAGTTAAACTTACCTACACTATAGTTGTTATTGCCAGAAACAATACAAGAAATACCATAGTTCTCTTGTATAGAACCTGAATCAGAATGCATTCCAAGTCTATTTTGAAAACCTACAACTAAGTTTCGTGAACCTGCAACATAGTTAGATTCTCCAGCAATAATTGTATTAGAACAGTAAACATTATTACTATCACCTACTACAAGAGAATTTGTAATACCATTAGTAGGCTTTGAACCCAGTAGCTTGTTATTTGTACCTAAGGAAATGCTGTTAATTGCTTTGTTTGCATAATTAGAACCAATACTGAATAAAGAATCACTTTCTGAAACTTCACCATTATGACCAGAAATGATAGAGTTATTTGTGCTAGTGACTTTATTAGTGTTACCAGATACAACTAAATTGTTAGAGGTAGAAACAGTGTTGTTTTTACCAGATACAATGTTGTCTTCACCACTTACATTATTTGATTCACCGGAAATATTGGAACACTTGCTCTTGTTGGTATTGTTGCTACCAGAGGTAAAGCTTGCAAAAGCTGCTTCAACTATGTTTTGATAACCTGTAGCACAAGCAGAGTAACTATTGGTATCTATGCTATTGAAATATCCCATGGACTGAGAAGCACCACTCTTAGCTTTACAACCGATACCTGTAGAAAATGTATAGTCAGCAATGGATTCACAAGTATCACCCATAGCTACAGAGGATATTCCTTGTGCTTTAGTAGTACTACCTGTAGAAAAAGCATACTTGTTAGTGGCTTCTGTACTATTGCCAAAAGCAGAGGAGTACAGGTCTGTTGCATGGTTGCTTGCAGTGTTATTACCTACTAAAGAACCCTGTCCTGTACCATCAGAAATATTCCAAGCATTTAGCTGAGAATCACCATCTTTATTATAAATATCACTGGTGTATAGTGCAGATATGTGAAGATTACCCTCCCAGTCAAGTTCTAAGATATTCTTTCTTGCTACATTTTCTCCATTCTTAGAACCACCACCAATAACAAATGCAAATTTGTTATTAGTGTCTTCAACATTGTAATGACCCATAACTACTTGGTCATTACTTGTGGCTAAGTTATTAGAGCCAAACACGGCAGAGTTTGAACCCTTGATTACATTAGAAGTACCTGTAGCAAACTGGGGTGCTTGAGAGTTTACAACTTCACATTTATAACCTACACAAGTAACAGCATTCCAACCACTTTCTGAAACTTCACTGGAAACTTTATTTTCTCTACCACCAATAAAGGAATCATGAATATTAGTTATAGAGTTCTTAAATCCTGTTGCTACAGAAGAAAATAACCCCTTAATATCATTAACTTCACCACTAATGACATTATGCTCAGACCTACGAGGATTGGCTTGATAGTTTGTTACTGTGTTTGAATGACCAGTGACAAGAGTTCTTCTTGTTTTCTGCACAGAGTTTTCAGCACCACTAATGACACAAGTATTAACATCCAGGTCTGGAAAAGAGTTGTCTAGTAAAACAGTATTGCTAGTTCCCGAAATCAGATTTGAAGAAGAACGAGAAACAGTATTACCAATACCTGAAATAACAGAGTCACTAGCATCAGTTATGTTATTTGAGTCACCACCAACTAAAAGACCCCAAGTGTATGTTGATAAGGTATTAGTTACAGTGTTACCTACACCAGTAACGACACAGTTAGAAGACTCTTTAGATACAGTGTTACTTGAACCGCAAATCAAAGAGTTTTCAGAATCAGTAACATTGTTGTTTGTTCCAGAAATGCTAGCGTGTTTGGAACGTGTGACAGTATTAGTGTAACCAGATACACTTGTTTCAAAGCAGTTCTCAATGGCTTTATTGGAGTCTCCAGATACACTAGTTCCTCTGGAATTTGTAATGGTATTTCTAATACCACTTACAATTGCTCTTTCAGAATTAGTAACTGTGTTCAGATAACCGGAAACACTAGACTGGTTACTATTTATGACTTTATTTTCTCTACCACTTACTGTTGCTTCACCACAGTCTGTAACAACATTCAGATAACCGGAAACATCATTACAGTCATTGTTACCACTAATGGTGTTATGACTACCACTAATGCTATGACAGTTACCTTTTTCAATGGTGTTATAAATACCTTGAATGTGATGAGCATACCCCTGTTTAACAGTATTATTAGAACCCTCAACGTGGTGTAGGCGACCATTATCAACAGTATTCCAGCTACCCTCAATATGAAGATTTCCGACACTTTCAATTTCAGAATTTATAGCTTTATTCTGATTACCCTCTACATGGGTTACATAACCTGCACTCTGGTTGCATTCTCCCTCAATGTGCTGAAACCATCCTATAGTTGCATAGTTTCTTCGACCCTCCATATGAACACCCAAGGTGCTTTCAAAACCAGAGTGATTATCTACACCCTCAATATGACTATCGGCAGCGAGACTTACATTGCCGTTACCTTCAACATGACAATTAGAACCCACAGCAATGTTGTTGTTTTCAGCATACATATTGAAGCGTTCAGCACTTTTCTGTCCGGACTTCTCAGTAGTAACAATTTCGCCTGCATCATCAACTTTCTTAGACCAGTGTCTTCCACCAGATGGGTCAGTGTCTTCTGTATAAGTAGGAGTCCACACATCAAAATTTAAGTCTTTTGTATTTTGACCTACTCCCTCATTTAGAATGCTTATTACATACTTCTTGAACTCATTAAAGGTATCATCATCTACATAGCCTGCTGTTTTAACAGCTATGTCAATCTGAGCTACACCTGAGTGTAAGATGTATAAGTCATAATTTATCGCCGTAGGGTTATCTGAGAATGTTGGCATAATGTCTGAGTCATCAGAACTCTCAGTCTGTGCAACCATATATGGGACTTCACCTATATCAGTACCCTCTGGTGCATTTGGGTCAAGGTCAACAAGCTTCATAAAGACAACGACCTGTTTAATGTGGTACTTTTCTGTAATTCTCTCATTAGAGAAACGTGCTACAATTTTACTTACACCCACATTCTGTCCGTCTGTTGTTTCAGCATCACCCTCACCTGGTGGTGTTAAAAGAACAGCTTCTTGTTTTATGTTAGTAACTGTAGAGCTATCCCCCGTGAGTTTTCTGTTGTTTGCAACAGTGTCCCACACATCTCTTGTTACGACTTTTGTAATGCAGAGCTTACCAAGACCTACTTGTGCTTTTGACAGCATAGAAAGACCTGCATCAGTAAGGACAGCATTTTCTTGTAACCAAGTAGCCATTAACTTTACCTCCTTATATCTTGGGTTTAACTGTTTGTTCTACAACATGGGTTGAAGCAACACCATAGTGTGTTTTAGAAGCTTTAATCTTCACTGAATCAAACACTTCATCAGAGGTCTTTATAGTCTTCCGAATAGTGCTTATGACAAAGTTTCCATTATATTTCTTTACTGAGGTACTAAACCTCAATACATACACAATAGCAGAAGTGATATAATAGGGAATCTGAGTATCAACATACCGTTTAATAACTTTTGCATTTATCCCTATATTATCAATTTCTTCTTGTGTATGTGCTTGAAGTTCAACCCAAAGTATTCGTGCTTTTGTTGTTCTGTCGCTATTAAAGACTCTTTCATATCGTAGTTTAACATCCATTTCAGTCAAAACTTTAGCTATGTACTTTACAACAGAGTCTGTACCTCGTCTTTTGTAGATTTCACCTACATTGCATAAAAAGGTTCTTAAATAATAAGTCCCACGTTCTTCTGTAATCAAGTCTGGAAACCATTCAATTCCCATGCTCTTACAGTAGTAGGGTAGAAATTCATCTGGACAAGTCTTAGGGTCTACAAGTTCTAATAGATTTTCAAGACCTCTATAACCCTTAGTGGCATTATTTATAAGGTCAGCATAACCTCCCTCAAGCATAGACTGCAAATATCTATACAGGGGTTTTCCCAAAGGTTCATCAAACACCCTGTATACTTCGGGAAGTTTGTGGTAGTAAAGAAAATCTGTCAGAGGGCTTATATTCTCCCCGTCTTTTACATATGGGAGGAATTTTGAATGCTCATTTCTTGGAGTTACCTTATAGTACTTGTCCAGTATTTCTTTTGCGGTTCTGTCTTGAGGGGAACTTGGAAAAAAATTATCTGCCATTTGTAACACCACCAGTAGTACTATTAGGAGAAGACTGTAGAGTAGCTTCTAAATCCTTTAGCACTATTATAGCACCAATATGGGGAATAATCAAGTCTTTATTGATATAATCAAAGAGGTCATTATGTATTTCCCCTTTTTCATCTTTTTCTCCAGAGATGTCTATATTGAGATAGCGTATCCCCTCAATACCACTATTGTCAATAATGTCATACACAATATCTTGAAAAGAAGTGTACTCGCCAAAGGCGATGTTGCCTAACGAGAAATATCTTTTCAAATAAGCTTCAACTTGCTTTGATATTTCCTTTACATTATAGTAGCTTCGTGCCATTAAAGTATAGCTCAAAGTTACTTCTGCAAAATTTGGCTTGGACAAAATAATGTTTCTAGTTCCGGAAAGCTTTCTTCCTGTATCTAATAAACCTCCCTCAATGTCAACATAGTCTACATCAGAGTTGAAGAAGTCCATTATTTTTGTTGTAACCCCTGTATACAGGTCTTCATTATAAAAAGACTCAGGAATCTCATGGAAGAAGTCTTCCTCAGACTGAATCTTTATTTCCTGATTAGTAAGGAGATAAATTATAATATCATCTACTTCTGGAACAGTCCAGTCTTCTGTGGCTTTTTTTGCTTCGGCATCTTTAACATCTGGAAAGTAGGTCTTTACTACACCTGAATAGTCATTAGTAGTTAAAGCTCCCCAAATATTTCTGTGTGCAACGGGTGCATTTATTTTGATTTCGTCAATGGTCTCTCTGTCATACCCATACTCTGTCTGTTCTACATTTACTGTGGAGTTAATTCCAGCAATGTTGTCTTCCATGGTGTTTATAGCACCAATACCTACATTACCATTATCACCACCTCCAATGTAGTAGGAGCAAGTGATTTCGGCATCTGTAGGTATCTTTCCAAAAGAACCATTACCAAATATAATGCTAGTCTCATTATAGTCATTATTCTCAATCATGTACACTTTGCTTGAGGAATTAGAACCAGCAAAAGTGCTTACTCTTGACCACATCTCTGAACCAGATACTTTATCTGTAACATACACCTTAAAGGTAGAGTCAATCAAAGCTGGTGAGTAGTTCAAGCTGTATGTTTGATTTGCTGTCCCTAAGGTCTTTGTAGATAGCACTTCATTTCTCACATAAATGCCATGAATAATGTCTACGAAAAACAAATACTCACCTGTATCAGGGTCTTTTTCGTCTCCCAGATAACCTCTAGGTATGACTAAATCTTCTGTGGTCGTAAAGTATATAATATTGTCCTGATTAGAACTATATGTCTTTACTTTAGTGCCAGCAGGTATGGTTATCTCTGTATCTGCATTACTCTTAACAAAGACCTGTTTATAGTGCGAGGAAGTAGCATAACGTGGTGTATACCCTAGCATCTTGCAAAATTTCAAAATGTTGCTTCTTTGTTCCGCAGTGACCAAAAAGCATTCATTTGCTATGCTGTCTATATAGTAAGACAGAATGTCCAGACACATAGCATTCAGTTCAAGAATGACAATACCTGCATCAGATTGTCTTATGTCTGTGTACTCTGGCATAAGCTCCTTTAGCTTGTCAATCATAAGGGTTCTGAATCCCTCATAGTCTCTTGTGGTATAGTCAAGTCTATCAATTACCTGTCTCATTTAATCCTTCACCTACCTTTATCTTACTACTGTAAGTAGTATTATACATAAGAACTCGGAATGTTATAACCGCTTGTACTTTATTGTCCTTAGAAGTTATGTCAACATTGACAACTTCTATTCTATCCTCTAAATTTCCCAGTGCTTCTCTTATCTGGTGTTCAATAAGGTTTTTGGCACTAGAGTCATTAGGTTTAAAAATATCCGTGTCCAAGTCAGACTTAAAGTGGTATTCCATTCTTCGCTCTCTTGGTTTAGTTAAAAGTATCTGCTCAATTGCTTCAATGATGTGCGGAACATCTGAAACACTAGTAGAACTCATTGTGACTCCTCCTTTACCGTTAATTCGGAAAGGAAAGCTTATTCCAGTAAAGCCTGTTTGCAAATTTAACCCTCCTTATGTCATAAAGGTATAATTGAATGAAACGTCCCCACTACTTGCGATACTTGAAATTGTGTCATTGTAAGCATTTGAGTTATTTGTGATACGGTCATTTATAGGACGTAAATCAATGCTATTGACCTGATTTTGTAAGTCCAAGAGATTGGAGTCTATTTCAGAAATCTTTGCGGATATTTTCTCCAACTGTACTGAAATCTGTGTTAGTTGTTCACCTACAGAGTCTGCAAATGGGTTATAAGCCTTATTTAAAAAGTTGTCGAAGTTACTGCCTAAATCTGAAATCTCAGATTCAAGTATGTCTGTCTTCTCTTTAACTTCATTTGGGAAAGTTTCTAGCAAATAGGTCTTATTTGCAATAATCAATTCCAAGTCATTCAGTTCACTTTCAGTCTTGCTACCAATGTAATTTAGACCGAGCCAAGTACTTGTGTCTATGGTAACAGTATAGGAGGTGTCACCACCTCTTAATTCAAATACAAACTCTTTTTCTCCCATTCTAAGAACTGAGTTCTTAAATGATATATATCTGTAGTCTTCTGGGTTTGAGTTTTTGGTTAGTGGGGAGCTGTCTATTTTGTACCAACCACCACCCCATATGGGTTTATCAACATTTCCCTCTTCAAACTCTACCCAAATTGCTTCATTGACAGGGGGTACATAATAGTCTCCTGCATAGTCTGTTGCATAAGGTATGCATGGTTCACACCAAGAGCTTAAATAATTTCCTAGGACTGTAGGACACTGAACACGTATTCTTCCACGTCTCTCAGGGTCATTGTTGTCCATGACTATGGCTCTGTACTTACCAAGCCACTTTGTTTCTGCCATATAATCACCTCACACTAATTGAAGATACTTAATGTATGTCCAAGACCAAATTGGGTTTAGTCTAGCTCTGTTTCCATCTTCACTCAAAGCATCAACAGTAAGAGTCTGTTCTTTAACCCAATTTGGAACTTTGACTCCCTCATGAGCATTAGAATATATTGCACCATCACCAACAATCTTAACTTTATCTCCCACTTTGATTTTACTGGTGACAACATTTCCTGATGTATCAACAGTCTCGGCTCTACCATCTTTCGCTGGGGAGGTAGTACTTGTGGTATTCTGACTCTTGAGGTTATCTCCAAAGCCATTTTTAAGTAGAGACACAGTTAGAGAAAAGCCGTTGTCTTTATCTATCTTTCTCTTTACTTCGGAAACGAAATAAAGACCTGATAGATACTTACCAATTCCTTTGAAATTGATAGTACAACCAGATTTTATCTGCATATTCTTTTTAGTTGGAATGAGTTCTACATCACCTGTAAGAGTGTTAAACTCTATATCAATGTACTCCTTTTCTGCGTTGGTCTTACTATCTGTTGAAGCATCCATGGTAGGGTTTGTAGCACCTGCTTGAGAAACTGAACCAGAGCTACCTCCACTAAAGCTTACACCTTTAGAAGTGGCTTTTGTTTTAAATCCAGAAGTGCTAAAATTGGACATTGAAGACTTTTCCCATGAACGGATAGCTGGGTTATAGGTGTAGTATGTGGAACTTCTTTTTGCAGCCCACTCTTGTGAACCCCAGTTACCTGAATGACCATTACCACCATATGTCTCATAAAACTGCTGAGCATCCCATTGAGAATTGATGTGCTTTCTTGCTTCTTCTTTCTGCTTATAGAATTGCTGAGCATCCCACTGAGAATTGATTACAATAGCCATACATTATACACCTCATTTCTTTATCCATGTTCTCTTTTCTGGGTCATAAACCATGTTACTTGTATCTTTATTTCTGCTTGTGTCATTAAGGGCTTCTGTAGAAGTGGTCTTAACACTCTCGCCTTGTACATCACGACTAACATTACCGTCATTTGCGGTATAGGATTCATAAGATTTACTTTCAGTTCCCACATTTGCAGAAGTAACCTCTTCTTGTCTTGTTTCTTTGTTGATTTGTGGGGAAAAACTCTTTACATCAAAGGGGTAAGTTTTATAGCCTATTTGAGTTATTGGTGTCTGTAAAAGACCTTTCTTCTTATAGACTATATGAGTACCTACAACTTTACACATAAATGGTTCTCTTTCTTCTGTCGCCAAGTTCTCAAGAAACTCTATGTCAGTCTGGTTACTCTGAGATATGGTGTCCTGAGTAGCAAATGTATAATTTGGTTCTATCTCAGGATAATAGCCATATTCAGCTGCAATTTTTCTGACTACATCAGCTCTTGTAACATTGTCCCAAGAACGGTTTTTCTTCTCACGGTTCATTAAATGGGACTTATCCAAACACGTTACTGTCAGTGTTGGAGAACCATCCTCAGGAAAAGATATATCAATAGCTGATATATAGCCAGAGAACTCAAGTCTGTCTATGTCTTCATTAAATCCAAAACGGACTAGGACTTTAGCTTCATCAATAAAGATATTATCCTCTATAAACACAAAATCAGGGTCAGTAATGTTAAGAGTGCAAGTATCAGAACCATCACACAGTTCATCAATCTCAATACTGTTTATGCAGGCTTTTGAACGTCCTGTTATTTCAGTATTGTTTATCCACAGTTGCCAGAATACACTTGAAACATTACTACTCACTTACTTTTGCTACCTCCTCAAAATCAGGTATCATTAGTACATCACCTATTTCTAAGTCAAGCTCTGACATAATAGATGGGTTTGCATCAAGTATTGCCCAATACAAATTTGCATTGCCATAGAACTTGTAAGCTATACCATCAATGGTGTCTCCCAGTACTACAGTGTAGTATGTAGCGTTGTCTGGATTAAACTTAAACTTATCCCTTATGTTGAAGATAAAAGCTTGACCGCTTCGGGAATAGATAGGTGTATGAATATATCTTGAGCCAACATGAATCATGTATCACACCTGCCTTAAACTCAAAGTGAATGTCGCTTCGTTTGGCAACAGGTCACTGTTAAATGAGGTATAATGTGTGCTTAGTGTTCCTACAACGCAACTTCTGATAAAGTCTCCCATAACAAAGAGCATTTCATCAGGTTTTGTATAGCCTCCTGTATTGACTGTAGGTGGTACAAAGCTATTCAAAAAATCCTCCCACTCTTTCACTTTACCACTGTATGGTTTATCATATATGTATAAGGAAACATTAAAAGTTATAATGTTCCCTCGCACATACTGAGTGATAGGGTAACTGAGACCGGGTGCAGATATTTCAGCATAGGTAGCACCTCTATCAAAGGAAAGCTCTGAGGGGTTAAACATAAAGCTCTTTAACACTCCGGTGTTCTTGTTCTTTATGTACCCCTTCGTCTTAGCTCCTGAGGAATACTTATGATATTTATTGTCTAGTGCATAAACAGGCATAAATTATCCCTCCTTAATTTCGTGTCTGCATATTTCTTAGTTGTAGTTTACGAGCCATTTTTTTCATAAGCTTATCTACTACAATGTCAAGACCCTCATCAGTTAGGTCTGTGTTTTTATCAATCTGAATAACAACACTACCAGATTCAAATGTAACACTATTGTCCTGAGAAGTAGTGGTAGTTCTATTATCAGTGTCCCCATTATATGTTGTGGAATTATCAGTTAAAGTCCTCATAGGACTGTTAGAGTTATTGTCATCGCTGCTAGGCTGAGGAGTAACAGGGTCACTAGGATTTAATGGGTTGTTGTCCTCAGTATAGTCATCTGTAGAAACTACGTCCTGCTTAATAAGAGGAGAAGAGGTAAGTTTAGCTCTATTGTAGTCTTCTAAGAAGCTTCCTAAACCTCTGGTCAGTACATCATTTACAACAACTTCATTAGGGTGTAGCATAGCAATACCAGCAGTCTTTACATAACCACCAGTAGACAATCCTACAGCACTTTGAATAGCATCACCTGCACTACTTAGCTTATCTCCAACCCAATCCATTGCACCAGAAGCAGCATCAATAACACTGCTTACTGCATCAGAGACCCACTGAATAGCATTAGCAATTCCGTCAATGATTGGAGTTACATAATCTGCGGCAGTCTGTATTGCATTACAGATAAAGTCCTTAATGGCTGTGAAAGCTGTATTAAACTTATCAACAAGAGTGTCAACCACATCTGCAATCTTTTCAAAGGCGGCTTTAAAGAAATCACAAACAGGAGCAATAACATTTGTTTGTAGCCACTCAAATGCTGCTCCTATTGCTTGTATAACTGGGCTAATAATTGTATTGTACACCCAATCAAAAGCAGCCCCTATAGCTTGTACAACAGGCTGAACGATATTCGAGTATATCCAATTAAAGATTGTAGTAAACAGACCTAAAATGAAGTTTAGACCTGTACTAATTCCGTCCCATAACTGTTGGAATACCCAAATTATTGAGAGTACTGTAACACGTATAGCTTGATAAATAACATTGAATACAGACTGTATAAAGCCAGCTATAGACTGAATGATGCTCCAAACACCCATAACAATACTCTTTATTACATTGAAGATACTCAAGCATACTTGCCATATAGCAGAAGCAACTGTTTTTACAATATCAATGATTCCCATTACAACAGTAGCAATAGCACTTCCTATGCTCTGAATGATAGACCATATAGATTGTGCTACACTAACAATGGTACTTACAATAGTCCTTATGATTGCAATTATAGGCGTTATTATAGGCATCAAAGCATTTATGATACTTGCAATAACTCTCTGTATTGCAGAAAACACTGTCTGTATAGCATTTTGTACTGTCTGAATGATTTCCTGAATGAAGCCAATAACACTCTGAACCCAAGGTAAGCTAGAAAACTGTTCCCAAGCAGATTGAAAAGCTTCGGCAATGGTTGTGCCTAAATTTATAAAGAATGCTTTAATCTCGTCCCAGAAGACTATAATCAAAGTGATTAAAGATACTATTGCTACTACAATAAGCCCTACGACCCATGCTGGAAGTGTTACTGCTATTCCGAAAGCACTTAGAATAGCAATTACTACGTTTCCAATTAGTCCTAATACAAAAACAATACCTTGACCTATAGCTTGAAACACTGCACCTGCACTACTTAAAATGGCAGACCAGTTAATAGACTGTACTGCAACTATTATCCATCTAACAGTATAATACACTACTCTTAGAAGATTCCATATAGTCTTTACTATGTTTATTACTGCTTTAACTACAGATATTACAGCCTTAACAGCATTTATAATACCCATAACTATTTTTACAACAGCACTAACAAATTTTATGACTATAGGGAGAATAGATATTGCTGCTAAAATCCAACCTACACTTTTACCTATAAGATAACCTACTTGTTCCCAAGTATCAGTCATTCCAGGTGCAGTCATTTTATCAATCAAAGCTACAACAAGGTCTCCTAAACCCGAAACGTCTACATCAAGTATTCCAAGTTTAGTGAGAACTCTAGAAAGGGAATCAAAGAAAGCATCAAGCCCTTTTTTGAATCCCTCTACAAAGAACTCCCAGTGATATTTAAGCTGTAGAATCCCCTCAATTAATGGGAGTATTCCCATGTCTTTTGCTTTCTGAAAATTCTCAGCTGACAGAGTGTTATCCATAAAGGCATCTGCTATAAGTTTAACAGAGTCTATTATCTTATGTATAGAACCAGTAACAGTCTCTTGTATTCCCATAAAGTCTCTATCCCAAGCAGCTTTTAGAAGTGCAGAAACTGCTATTAGTGGAAGAACACTAACTAATAGATTCTTAAATAGACCTAACAGGGATAAGCCCTTTGAAGCAAGACTACCACCAAACAGAGAATTTAAAGAGAATCTTAGCATACCCAAAGAGGACAGAAGTTTTAATCCAGCACCAGATAGCAAAGCGAACACTCCTGCAAGTGCTGTTCCTTTTATAATGGACTGTGCTAGTTCTGGATTTGTTTTCAAGAAATCCCTTAAAGCATCTGCTAATCTTATTACTCCATCTACAACTGGGTCTAACAAGTCCAATATATCTACAAGAGCTTCTCCAATTAAATTAGCTATATTAGTAAGCTCACTTTCTGGAATATGAAATACATAGTCCGTTAGCTTTGCTACAAGTTCTGAATACTTATCATATACTCCCGAATTAGCAATTTCAGCCATAGTATTAAACAGAATGTCTTCCACATTGGAAAGTCTCTGCATAGGGGTCTTAGCTAGGTTTGCAGTAGTGCCTACCATACCTAACTTTTCAATAAGGTCTGCTACTTGTCTAGAACGCTCTTCAATAGTACCTGCTGTTTCTTCGCCAATAAGTGCATTAATGTCAAGAGAAGCACCTCTCTTTAGGGATACGGCATTACCTTCTGCAATATACTCATTCAAAGCACCCATAGCAGCTTGTACACCAGTACCATAGGCATTTCTCATTTGAGGGTTAAAGGCTGCAAGGTCAGAAGCATAATCCATAAGAGTTTGTGAAGTACCCTCAATACCATTTGTAGCTTTATAAGCACTTGTGGCAATCTGGTCAAAAGCTTCAATGCCATTTGCTTTCAGCATAATAACAGATGGAATCAAGTCCTCAAAATTAAATATACTCTTTGCAGCATAGTCTTTGATTTCTTCAAGTTTAGCAGCTCCCTCTTCCATACTGCCATATAGAGTACCTAACTGAGTCTTAGCTGTTAGAATTTTAGAACCCGTATTTATGATACTTTTTGTAACATTTGCAAACATACCTGTGATACTTTCACCGACTTGATATAGTTGATTACCAACTATACCAGCTGCATAAGACACTTGTAATAATGCTGCTTCTGCCCCATTTGCATTAGAAAAAGCAGCAGTAGTTGTGTTCAGGTCATTGAAAGCTCCTGTGACTCTCTGTAGACCTGACGTAGCATTATCGGTGAATGTAAGAATAAGACCTAGACCAAAATTATTCAATGTATGTCACCTCCATACTACATAAATGCATTCTACTGCCGCTATATTATTCTGCTATCACATTCTCCTTGTTGGTTTAGGGATTTTAGGGGACTTGCTCTTTACTGAGTCGCTCTCCATTTTCTTCTGGGTCATAATCATGTCAACCCACATTCGCCTTTCTCGACTAGATAGATTCCACACAGTGTCTCTCTCCCAGTGATACACATAAGCTAATATGTGCATTTCTTCAAGGGTTTTACTGAAACTAAATTTCTGTGAAAATTCCCAATCAAAAAAGGTGTTTATATAAAATTTGACTGATTAAGATTTCCCTTGAAGTACTCTCCACATCTGTCGCACATGACATCAATGGTCATATCTACACCAAACTGGTGGTCATTGAGAAGCTTCTGTAAGTAGTTTCTGTCTTTCAAAGACAGGCTTGCCATAACAGACTCATCAATATGAGTCCCGTCATCAAACTTACAAATTCTTGTGAGAAGCAGTGTTTCTGCCTTTGCAATATTATTCTTTGCAAGTGGAGTAAGAAGCTCGCCGTCAAGACCATTTGGTCTTCTCATGATACCAGTCTTGTGTACTACTCCCTTACGGTCTTTATATCCCTTAGGAAGTACAAAAGGAATCTCACGAAGACCGTCAAATTCAAGAATATTAAGCTCATCAATGGAAACTTCTGTCTTTAACTTAGCCTTACAGTCAGGATTCGGACAGGTATGCGTAACTTCAATAGTATCACCAATAGATTCTTTTCTCAGTGCAAGAAGAATGGTGTCTCTGTCTCCTGTCAGCATCTCTTTGAAGATGTTCTCCCAAGCTTTAGGGTTTCCTACAGACTTTCTGGTAAGTGTTCCAACACTTAAAACACATCGTGATAAAAGTGCTGTAGATACTTTAGCACCATTGGTCTTGATGTCAGCTCTATTGACATATTCTTCATCAGCACCTGTCATTTCACGAATAGTGAAAGTCTTATGAGTAACACCATCTTTGTCAACATAGCCTGCAAGGAGGTCAAGCTCTTTTGTTGTCTCAGAACCTGCTTCGGACTGGGATTCTGCAATTTCCTGAATGGACTCTGCATATTCCTGTTCAAGCTCTCTTTCAAGAGCTTTTTCTTCGCTGTTACCATCAATTCTGCTTTTCATATCAAATTCCTCCATTAGTTGTATTAAGGTCAATGCCTTTATATTATTATACAATAAAACCTCCCAAATTGCAATAGTAATTTGAGAGGTTTAATACATAGATTTTCAGTTATGTCATTATTCGTCCAGATAGTATTCAAACTGGATTGTGATTTTCTCAATTGCAACATCATCAGACGTAGCATCTAAATCACTACCCTCCCACTTTGATACCCAAGCTTCGGCAAGCTTGTAAGTCTTGCCAGCATTACCAAAGCGGTCAAGGTGTTCAATGATAATAGTCTGTCGGAAGTCCTCATTAGTAAGAGTCTCCTTAATAAGTGCGGCAAGAGCAGAGTCTTGATAAGCACCACGCTCACAAGTGATTTCACCTACTTTAGGCTTGCCAGGTAACTTGTGAGTGTACTCGTAACCTCCCTCTGCATATTCAGCGACACCAATTTCATGAGAAAGACCACTGACTGTCTGGAATCCAATTTCAGTTGGAAGTCCTGGAATAGTGACTCTGAAACGGAATTTCTGTAGAGGGTCAAGAGATGCAGTTCTTGCCGCATGAACGGTTTTGATTAGCTTCTTCAATTATAACACCTCCTATTACGCTGTTGTGAGTTCGTGAGAAATACGGAAGATAATAAATTCAGCTGGCTTCTTAGCGGCATAGCCAATTTCACAGATTAACTTACCTTGATTACGGACACTTACAGGGTTCAACGTCTCATTGCATTCAACATAGTAAGCTTCACTTGGAGAATCACCAAAGAAAGCTCCCTGCTGATATAGGCTGTTGAGGTAGTCCTGACAAGTAGTCTTGACTTTAGTCCACAAAGTAGAATCATTCGATTTAAATACATACTTCTGTGTCAGGTCATATAAGTTCTTTTTCAACGTAATGTTCATCAGTAAATCCGAAACATAGTTGAAGTCATTGTTACAGCTTCTTGCTCCCCAAACACATACACCAGTGTTGGTCTTAGGGAGTAAGCAGTTAATACCCTTTGGATTCAGGACATTGGTCTGAGATAGCGTAAACACTGTGGTAAGGTCAACTGCACCACGAATGACAGCCTCAGTACCTGCTGGTGCTTCCCAGAAACCCATGGAATCAGAAATACGGGAATAAACACCACAGATGTGACCACAAGCAGGAACAGGGATTAAAGCACCACTGGAAGACAGTGGGTTTACAACTTTAATCCACGGCCCGTATAGTGCTGCATTAGTGCCGTTCAGGTTGGTTCTTAAAGTTTTCAGCTGAGAGTCTGTGTCTGTTACATTGCCTTCGCAGATTGCAATACGATACTTGTTCTTAGTGCAATAATCTGCGACCTCTTTCTGTAGAGCATTATCTGCTCCGGGGATTGCAACAAGACGAATTTCTTCAAACAGGTCAAACTTCTCCAGAGCTTTCTTATAGACATCATTTGCGACTGGAGCACCAGAAGTAGAGAGTCCATCAGTACCTCCTGCAAACTTGATTGTAGTATCAGCATTTGCAAGGGTGCTTAAAGGTGCTTCTACTGTAAGGTCTGTAACCTTGATATAGTTACTCTCTGCGTTGATGATGTCTGCATAGCAGCCAGAAACATTGACTCCCTTACCAAGATTACCCCAAGACTCAACAACAGTATCACCATACTTTACATTGACTGCAAAGATACCAATATCAGTGTCAATATTGTCTTTAGGAATCTCAATGGTAATCTTATTTCCCCAAGAACCACCGTTCTTAGCTTTAAAAGCTTTTTCAAAGGCTGTTGCACTAGAATTGCCTGTAGTGGCTACAGCTGCATCAGAATTGGTAACTCGCATAACATAACACTTTCTACCACCATTCTGGAAGAAGCCATAAACTGCATATGCAAGATAGCTGTTAGTCAAGAATGCAGAGTCTTGACCTGTTGCAAATGTTGTAAGATATTCATTCCAAGAACTGATTGAGGTTGGAGTATTGACAGGCCCTGTGTTTGCAACACCTATAAAAGCAGAAACTGGGTCTGTACCAACAGGCATACTTACTGTCTGCTTAATGTCTTCGACAAATACTCCTGGGGTTAAATACTCTGCCATTACTTACTTACACCTCCTGTTTTTTCTTTAGTTTTGTTTGGGGCAACTTCTGACATAGTAACAATGCCTTTAGAACAAGCGACCTTTAAAGGTTCGCTAACAAGACTTTCGTCAATGTTAGCACTTTCACCTGCTTGTAGGCATAGTGTGCTGTTATCTGAAAGAGTTGCACTAAAAATAAAACCTCGAACTTCCGAGACTTTAATCATGTCAGTACCTCCTTATAGTTTAGTTTGTCTTTAAGGTCAATATCTTTTACAATATCAACCTCATCAATTTTGTTCGGATTCTCCTCGTCAATCTCTGCCCAAATGCGATAAGTAAATGATGTACAATAAACTCTATTTCCATCATTAAGTTTATCAATCTTTTTGAAAGAATCACCTTTTTGGAGACAGTGTGCATATCGCAGTGTACCACCACTATCTTGAACAGGTAAATTGAAATCACGACCTATTTCAAACTCCCACAGTGCTGACATCTTGTTCATATCAGATTGCAAAGTACTCCACAGGTCAATTTGATACATAAGAGAATAAGGAACAGCAGGTCTTTCCATATTGACTTTACCACGGTCTAAATCTAAATCACGGGGTACTCGGAAAGGGTAGTACCTAACTTCGTCTCTACGACTAATGTTTAAATTATAGATAGTGACCATTGGATAGTCTTCTTTCTTAAAATCCTCATCTGCTTTTCTCACTCGGACAGGGACAGGAACAAGCTCTCCCTCGTAGTCTTCTAACAGTATCAAGGACTTTATATAATTAATTAGACCTAAATCTATCTGGTCATACCACACTGTGCCATTCAACTAAGTCAACCTCCTTTCATAAGGTCTTGTAAGCAGTCTTTCCAATGCTTTTTCAAGATAGCTTCAAGTTCTTCAAAAGTAGGTCTTATTAGTGGTCTTGCTGGAATATTAGCAGTACCATACTCTAGGTAAATCATAAGGTCACTAAATTTTAGACCACTAGGACTGTGCTTTGTCCATGCATCAGCACCTATAAAATAGGTTACACCGTTCTTAGGTGCTTTGACTTTTCTCACTTTAAGATTACTCTTTAAGAAGCCAGTCTCAACATAAATGGTTTCGTCACCACTTTTAAGAGCTATAGTAGACTCTGCTAGTGGTGTCCAATTAAGGTCTTGAGAATCAATATGACCAACTATTTTTTCAAGTATGATGTCTCCGTCGTCTTTTAACTGTGCTGACATAGCAGGCACAATCTTTCCAGAGGACAGAGACTGCAAAATTATTCCGGCTTTAGTCCAATCACCAAACTTACTCAGTCTCATTCTATCACCTACTAATAGAATCTTTCTTGGCTTCGGTGGCTGTGAACTCAAGGAACTGCCAAATGTCTGCCACTAGTGTGGAGGGCTTAATTGTATCTATAAGATACTCTGTTCCTTCATAAACTAATTTTGCTTTTCTCATTCGTTCCCAGTCTGCTTCTTGTAGAAAAGGAATCCCTAAAGTCAAGAACTGTTTTGTTGGTATTCGGAAATGTGCTGTCCTTATGACTGTTTCAACAGGGTCTGAACCTTTAGGATGGTCATAAGTGACTTTTGCTATCAGTTCATAAGGTTCTAAGTATTTCTTCTTTGTGGTCTCCTCATAAATTGAGTTCACTTCTGTACTCTCCTCATCAAGGAAATAAAGAAGTACATGATTGCATAACAAGGTGCTGAAAACTTCTTCAATACCATCAAGAAAAGCTACTTGTATGTCATTTTTAGGTTCATAAGCCATTGTCAATCACCACTCTTTTTATCAACAGAATCAGGATTTTCAATGTCTGTTATATCCCCAGTAGGTTCTTTACTCTCCTCGTCAAATGGCCCTGTCTCAACTTCTGCTTGAGCATAACCACATAAAGAAGCCATATTAACTGCTTGAATTGCAATGTAATACACTGTATTTTTTTCAAGACCTGTTACTCTGCAACGGACTTGATGTATGTCCTTTATCTCAGCAACTAACTTAGCTCCCTCGGCTATGTGGGTTTTCAGGTTGTACAAGTCAACTATAGGTTCTTTGGACATATAGACCTTATAACGGTAGAAACGACTAATATTCTTGACATTCCACCAGAACTCAATCGAATCCTCTGTTATAGTCCCAACATAAAGTATGACTTTAGGAACGGCAGCATTCTCATAGTTATAACGAGTACCATATCGGTCACTTAATGTTACACTGTAAGAATTGACTGTACCAAAACCATCTTCTCCACCATTCTCAAGCCAGTCTTCATATTCTTTGTCGGCTTGCACTATCAACTTCATGTAGTGGTCAAATCGTTGAGACCGCTTCAAGTAGTTGTTGTTATCTGCACCCATATCAAACAATGGGGCTTCTTTAACTGCAAGAGTGTAATATAGCTCTTTCTTCGCCAGAATGATAACACCATAAAGTGCATCTTCTGGCAAATACTTTAGAGCAGGTGTGTCAGAATAGTTCCTAGACATAGCAAGATTGAGGTACAAGAGTAAGTCCTCATCTGTCATACACAGATACTGAGGGTCTTGTTCAACAACTTTATCTTTGTCCTGAACATAAACTGACAGTCTCAAAAATTGAATCATTTGCTCAACTGTCATAGTTGAGAACACCTCCCATTATTAGAGGGGCATCAAAAGACCTGACTTGTTGAGAATGTCTTTAACTTCCTGAGGTACATTGGTCTGTACACCTTTTTTCAAGAAGTAACGAGTTCCACCAATACTGCAAGTGTGGTCACAATTTGGCAGAATCTTTACATTCTTAACCACAGGCTTCTGCACAATGTTTTCATTAGCAGTCACCTCATCTGTTTTTTCTTCAACAGTTTCAACAGAGGTCTCAATAACTGTATCTTCCTGTTTTACTTCGTCAGGTGCTACAGTGTCAAGTACTGTTGCTCCACTTGTCTTAGGTTTGAACTGCTGTTTTGCCATAAAGCTTCTCTCCTTTCTACGATACTGCTCTTAAAGAATACTTATGCAGTTACAATAACTACACCATATTCATCATGAAGCTTGCCTACACCAAAAATGGAGTACCAAGCAAGACTTCTCTTTCTGCCGAAGTCTTCAACGCCGTTGTCACGTAATTCAACAGGAAGACCAAAGGCAATACCATAGTAAGCATCACCAAACAGAACAGCTTTGTACTTATTGACTTCACCCTTTAAGGTTGCATCATAAGCTGGGTCTGTAGTGGCAGCTGCACCGTTGCACATCAGAGTAGTTTCAATAAATCGACAATCATCAATACGACCAATTTCGCCAGTGAATAGCTGTTCAGGAGCACCATAATTGGAAGCATTAATCCATGCAGGGTCATCACGCAGGGTACGGCTCTGGTGTGGGTGAACAAAGCAAATCCAGTAAGAACCGCCGACAGCTTTTGGAGCATTGTTTGTAGAAAGAATTTCGATAGCATCTTTGATTGTAGATACCTTTAAGGTAGATGTAGCATCAAGCTCAGTCATAGATGTATTCTTTGTACCATCACTCTTTGAAGCATAAACAATGTTTGTGCCAGACAGTGCCGCATCTCTCAGCTCACAGTCAACAACCTGTGCATAGTCACGACCAAGAAGAGTAGTAGCAGAAGCCATAACATCATCAAAAGAAGACTGAACAAGCAACTCAGATACAGAAACAGCATTACCATACTCTGTAACAGTCAACTGCTTTGTAGAGCCACTGAGTGCCTGAGTAACAATCTGCTTTGCTTCTTCAAGCTTGCCGCCGAGAGTGAGGTTGTTATATGTCAGCATAGAAATGGTCATACCGGGTTCTGTGCCAAGTTCTGTCTTTGTGGTAGCAAACTGCATAAATCTCATATTAGGAAGAGCCTTAAACTCAATCTCCTTTGAGTATACTGTTCGGATAGCATCAGAGAACAGTGTACCACCATTTGTCTGTCCTGCTGTAGTAGCTACAGAAAAAGATGGTGTATAAGATGTGCCACTCTTATTTACTGCATCGGCGTGGGCTACTGTTAAGAACCCAGATAAAAGTGCTTTCAAAGCGTGAAATTTCATCTTCATGTTAATTATACCTCCGTTAATTTCAATTATAGGGACTGAATTACTTTAATCCCAGACTCTTACGAAACTCCTTATATTCTTCGGAAGACGGGTCAAGATTTCTGATATAATCAGCATCATAAATCCCAGCGTTTGTACCAGTGTCCTCAGGCGGATTCATTGCTGGGGACTTTGGAGCAGACTTCTTACTCTGAGAACCTTTTTTAGATGCAGTCTTAGACTGTGTGGGATTGCCATCTTCATCTACAAGACCTAGCTCTTTCTTGATTGCAAGAGACTTTTCTTTAGCCTTTGTGACAGAAGCATCAATCTCCTCCTTAGTGCTGCCTGTGATGTCATCAAGAAACGAAGAAAGTACTTCATCTTTATTTGCCGCTTTCTGTTCTGCAATGTAAGCCTTAACTTCGTATTCCTTTTCAATCTCAGCACGAATCTTCTCAACATCTGGGGTTTCGTTTTTCAGTTTCTCATTTTCCGCAGTAAGTTCTTTTACTTGTGCTTCAAGAGATTTAACCTTTTCAGAGGTCTTTTCACCACTCTTAAAAGCTTCAAGCTCAGCAGTAACAGTGTTAAGGGTCTGAGTCAAATCGCCAATCTTAATCAGATTGTCATTACCAGTCTTAACAAGAGCTGCATTGTCATCTTCCAGCTTTTTAATGCGTGGGTAAAGCTTATCTTTTTCTTCCTTTCGTGCCTGTGCAATCAGCTGCTCATAGTTGATAGTTGGCTGCTGTACTGCACCAGAATCGCTGCCTGTTACTTCTTCTGCATGAACAGGCATTACAAGGAAAGAAAACATCTTGTTCAGCACATTCTTCTTTTCAGCTGTCATACCTCTTGAATTTCTCATTAAATTCTACCTCCATGTAATTAGTTTATGGTACTATGATACCACAACAAACATTATTTGTAAAGAGGGTAAAAGCATATTTCTATAAAAAGCCCAAAATATTTGAATTTAATCACTCTGGGTTTTTCACATTAGCTCCGTTCTTCTCTATATTTTCTTGCTCTTGTGGTGTCTGACTATTGAGGAAACCACTGTTTATTTGTGGCTGTTCTTGTGTTGGAGTGATACCAAATAAGGATGGATTACTAGCTCTTTCAGCATCAATCTCCTTTAACTTATTCTCAATATCTTCTCTACCCATTCTCTTTAATGCACCTTCTCTGCTTTCAAGACCAGCAGAAAGCTCTTGCTGAATCTGCTGTAATTCAAGAAGTGTGTCCTTAGGAAGTGTGTCAGGTAAGGATACCTCTGTATGCAAAAAGTCTCTCATACTTACAGACGAATCTTTGAAAATAAGTCCCTCAAGAAGTGACACTAACAATATTAGTTCATTAAGTCTCTCAAGACCATCTTCTGTTGATTGTCTTTTTACCCTAGTCTTTTCAATAAGGGGTAAGTTCATATACTGCAATGCAACACCACTAGTGTTACTGATTGACTTAGCACCACCTAAAACAGTCTCAGGTATGCCTCCTACTTCACACATTTCTAGCTTCAAATTATTCAGATAAGTGTTAGAAGCACCCAGGTCACTGTTGAGTTCAAGGTTCTGTACTTTTGCATCTTTAGGAAGTCCTCCCCAGAGCTTATTAGCTCCCTTTTCAAGGTTTCCTATCTTAGCTCCAAAGACTAGTGTTACAGGTGCTGCATGGTAGTCCAAAATTTCACTCACATTAGACTTCTTTAAGTTATACTCCACATTCATTGGAATAATGTCAGCAATGTCACTTACTCCCTCATTACGTCCTGCAAGAACAAAGTTCTTTATCTGAATAAATGGAATTACACCATACTTATTATCAGACTCAATAGGCTCTTTATTCCCCTCATAAGTGACAACTTTATCTTTAGTCCAAATCTGCTTATATGTCTTGAGAACTTTTCTGGACTTAGAGTGAAGAAGACCATAGTTCTCATACTCATAGTACTGATACACAATTGATAGTTTCCTTAAAACGCCTTTTTGATGTGGGTCATATTCTGGGAACACCACACTAGTTGGCTGTAGTAAAAGCTTGATTCTACCCTCAGGGTATTTATTATAAGGGTCTTCTAATTCTTCTGGAGAATAGTATCTTACTTGAATCCAAGCTTCACCTGTAACAGACTTCATCTGTCCCAACTCTGTAGCAAAGATATACTGGTTATTGTCTTCCCAAATATCTTCAAGGTACTCAAATAGAGTTCTACCGTCTTTTGTGACAATTGTTTCAGAAAGGTCTTTATGCACTGTAAAAGTGAATCCCTTTCCTAATTCAAAAGCTACGAACTTGTTTACGAATGCACCACAGTAATTCACTGTCACTTCTGGTGTATCAACGTCAGGCATCTCCTCCCAGTGATAACCCTCATAGAAGTTCCAGTATCTCTTACACTTGGTAAGTCTTTTTAACTGCTGCTCGTCCAATTCGCTTGAAAGGTGAGTCACTGTAGTACCCATTTCAATAAAGTCTCTTGAGTCTCTCTGTCTTTCAAAACCTAACATGAAATCATCTCCTCTTAGCTGTTATTCTGTTTCTCTGGACTATCTGCTTATTCTGATTCTTGGTTCTCTCAGTGAACCTGTTTCGTACAGTCTCTGTATTGTTTACTTCTGTAGCAAAACTAGAACCCCAAACAGCTAAAGCCCAACTGTCTGGGTAGTCATCATGTGCATTTTTCTCATCTGGATGTGACACTACCATGTTTGCCCCACTCCACCCTTTTTGAAGCTCTCCCAGCTGTTCAATAAAGTCTTTATACTCTCTTGTCTCAACTGTGTTTGCACCTGCACATACCCTAGCTCTACCAGAGGTTATCTCCCTATCTAAATGCTTATACAATTCAGATTTGGATTTAACTGTAAAAATGTAAGGGATTACTTCACACTTCAAATTGGCCCTTAATCTATGAGACAGTGCCGCTTCTCTAGTTGCATCACATACAACCCTAGCAACAAGGAAGTGACTTAAATAATCCACTATTTGTGGATACTGCTCCTCATAGTCGGGTTCATTAGAAATGCAGCACCAGTCTTTTATGTAGGTGTTATATGCTGTATAAACTTCTTCCTCATTATCATCATTCTTAAAGGATTCAAGTATAACTGGCATATTCCAATTGACTTCAACCATAGTAATTACAGTATCATCACCCTTACCACCTACGTCTATTCCGGCTACATGAACTGCACTCTTGTCATATAGACTTCTTTCCAAAAGAGGTTCTGTGTTCTCTTGCTCAAACTTCTCAATGTCAATGAACATACCTCTTTCAATAATCCACTCAAGACAATAAGACATTCTGAACTCATCAGACTTCTCTCCGAGTCTTCTCTTTTCTTTTTCAATGTACTTTGCATAAGCAGGATTATATTTTGCGGCAACTTTCCAGTCATATTCAAAGTGGTTTCTGATATGGGACTTCCTAGTAAGTGCTTCTGCTTTATTTCTCTGTATAGCTTCATAGAAGTCTCCCTTAAATGTAGTAGCTGTCCCAATCTTTACAATGGTTGCATTATAAGCAGCTCCCATAGGGTGTATGGACTTACGAATTTTGAAGTTAGAGATGTCCTGACATTCTTCACATATAATAAGCTTAAAGGACTCACCCTCAATGTTAGAACCGTCACTAGCTGAAATAGCTGTAGCAAAAGAACCGTTAGATAATGATACAGTCTGACCATTGGAAGTACTAAAAAACAAACGGAACTCAGGGTCTTCAAGTACTGCCATTGCTTGTTTACATTGAAGTCTGGATTTCAAACGTCCGTAAGTAGTTTGTGCTTGTCTTAGAGACGGGGCAAATATACCAATCCACATTCCTGTCTTAAACATAGTTAGTCGTGGGTCATCTGCAAACATAGGCATATTAGCCATTTGAGGTAGAATAATCATCATTCCACCAGTAGTAGTGGCTACTGTCTCAGACTTACCACTCTGTCTTGCAAATAAGGCTGTGATTTCTTCACCATCATTCTCAAGAACAGAGCGTATAACACGCTTAGAGAACTGCTCCTGATATGGATGGAATGTTACATTAGAGTAAAGCTCACAAAAGGAAAAGACCGTATTTACAAGCTCAGTAGTTGGGACTCTACCACAATAGGCTACACTAGGGACTAATAAGTATTTCTGAAATTTATTTTTTACTTTCCAAATAAAACTCTTAACTGCACCTTTAACATCTGCTGTAGTTAGCACTTTATCACCTCATTGCATAAAAATAGAGTTGAACAATAAAATGTCCAACTCTATTATACACTGTTTGAAAAAATAAAGCAAGTGGATTATGCCTTAGATGCTTTCATGAAATCGTCCAAATAGTATCTTGTCCTATTATGCATGAAATAGGGTACTCCTCTTGTAGTGAATCTAACACGACTCTTTATAAATTGTGACTTAGTGCCTGACTGAGAATCTACAGTATAAAACCGCACATAGTCATCAGAATCATGTATAATCTCTTCAATACAAAGAGAGATTGTCGCCGTAATATTATAGTAAGCAATCATAGCAGTTCACTCCGTTATATGGTTTGAATATGTGCATTCTTCTGCACCTTTGTCTTCTCTGAATCTTAGGAATCTTGGATGTCTCAGTTTACCAGTATCTTTAAACACTTCATTGCACTTCACTTCAATAACTTTGCCTATATATCTGTCTTTATTATCAGACAGCTTTTCTCTCATGTCTTCATCAAAGCCTGAACATTCACCTACTTCAAGGACTTTATACAGAGCGTATTCATTGCAAGAACTCTCCATGATAGAAATATCATGAATATTAAACTTCTTGCTTTTAGGTAGAGCATCCAACTCAGGCTGAGTAATAACAACACCAAAAATCATATTACCAACCCAGTTATTGTAGTAGTACTTAGTGAGTGGTTTATAGCCCTGTTTCAAAAGGCTCTTTGCAGATTTACCTGCACAAGTAACTTTAGTGTTATCAGGGGTCTCCCAGTACTCCCAAGTATCATCAGGAAACTTTCCGTCATAATACTTAGTAGGTTCTGTGAACCCTAACAAAATACACTCCCTTGTGTAGAACTTCTTTATTTTCAGATAACCTCTGCTTCTCTTATGTTCATAGATACCATCTTCATCTTTAAGAATTACTCCCTCACCACCAGTAGCTACAATATACTCATAATAACCTCTAGGAGAAAGGTCAAGAAGTGTTGGTGAAGTAGACCCCATATAGTCATGATATAGAGTAGGGTATTTATCTTCAAGACTAAAAACAGTGTCTCCGAAGTCTGATTTGCAAGTCAATGAAATCTTTGCAAGCTCACCACAGCGAAAATAAGGTACTTCAACAATACAGGTTATTCCTCTGGATTCTAGTTCCTGAATCACTTTTTCAAGAAACTTTTTACGTCTTTTCAAGCTTAAATGCTCAATACGGATGCCTCTGTAGTACAGAATATCAAATGCATGAAACACTACTTCTCCGAGTTCTTCTTGTCTCTCAATGGCTTTATCCCACTTGCAATTAAGAGTAGAGGAAACATCTTTGAAAGGTCTATCTGGGATAAACATTTCACCGTCAATAACTGTTCCAGACAGAGAGGGGATAGCTATTTCACGCATCTGCGGAAGTGAATCTGTATTTTCAGTAAACCAATTGGTTTTCTTGCTAATACGTCTTGAGAATACTCTACAACCATCTTTGAGAAAATGAAGTATACCTCTAGTACCATCAAACTTTTCTTCAATGAAATAGTTATAGGAGTTCAAAACAACCTCCTGCACACACTCGTCTTCAAGAGCGTGTGCCGTCATTGGTACACAGTATCTCAAATCAGAGTTTGCATAATCTTCTTCTGTCCAGTCAGCATACTTAGGCTTATAATTCTCCTGCATAATTTACTTCCCCTCATTTAAGCTCACTTCGAGTACGGAATCTTCCTCTTCTTTCTGTGCTTCTTTCAAAGCTTTTGAAACAGCACTTCTTGAAATGACCCTGTACTTTTCAAGAATGTCTGCGGTAAAGATATACAAAGAAGCTACTTCACCCTTAGCATTATTTCTGAAATACTCAACCGCAGACTCAATGGTCACATTCACCGGAACACTGTGTTCACTTGGGTAAATGGATGTTTCAGAACCCTGAGACTGAACAAGCTTATCATAGGAAGTACCAGCTTGTTCAATATTACCTGCCTGAGTTCTTTTGGAATGGTGGGTAATGTCCTCTACATGATTAAACATCATAGGCATTAGTGTAAACCTCCTTAAATGCGTGTGTATTTGAATTGCTTATAGACTTTATGAAACTGTGGGTTATCCTTGAATCTGTCTACAGACAAATACTCATAAGGCTTGCAAAGCTCCGACAAAACATCATGCTTTACAACAAGCTGAAACATTGCTTCACTTGTCCCATCTGCTCTTTTGATAACACCAAAAGGAGTCGGAAAAACATTGAATGCAATTTTATCCCCCAAAGCTCTTGGATAAAGTATATTTGTCAATAACTGTTTAGCTGTAAACAACATAAAGTCATTTATAGTAGTTCCCTCAGGAATGTGTTTACCTACAAGAGACTTAAAGACAACTTTATTGTCCTTAGGGTTGCATACTACAAGATTCCCCTCAAATGTTCTCAGAAAGAAACATACATGGTCAATGATTGACTCCTTAGAGTTGTCATAGCAGAGTGTAATGTTGGGGTCATCACATATGGTCAAAAGAAGACCTAAGTCATACTCACTGTCTTTCAGTTCCGTTAAATAATCTACAGGGTGACTTCCTGTATTACAAAACATATTGATTACCTCCTTATACAAAGAGGGTAGAACTGTGATTTAAACAGTCTACCCCTTTGCTTGTTCTTATGAGACTGTAATGACCTTATTGGTGTTTATTCAGCTTCATACTCACTGCCACAGCAACAACACTTAAAGACTTCTCTGTCTTCGTCATAGTCGAGTGGATGACCACAGCAGTAAGGTTCATCATTAATTGTATAAGCTCCCTCTTCAACAACATTGCCATCATCATCAACAAGCATTGCAGAGAGTTCAAGGTACTTATTCAACAGGTCTTCGGTACTCAGTTTCTTGAATTTATCATCTGTACCATTAAAAGCATTGATAAATTCAATCAGGTCATCTCTCTGGATTTCTCCATCTTCGAGAGCTTTTGTGGTTTCATCGCAAAGCTCCTCATAGGCTTCTTTTCTTTTCTTGGTCATGCCCTCTGTCACATCTGCGGATTCTTCTGTATCAGTCTCCTCAGTAGCTTCTTCATCGGTTTCTTCATCTTCACCATCAAGCTCAATGAGTCCATCTTCAACAGCAGTGACAAGCTTAGTAATAAGAGCCTGTCTCTTACCCTTGGAGGATACACCTACATCTTCAAGCAGTTCACGGAGTTCATCATCAGACATCTCCTCTGTTGCTTCAATGACACGGGATTCAGTTGTATCCTCAATAACTTCGTCTTCGGTATCTTCTTCACCAAAATCTTCGTCTTCATCTTCAACAGGTTCAGGTTCTTCAACCTTAGGCTTGCTTACAGTCTTCTTAAAAGACTTTCTCTCCTTTTCAGTCTCATCTTTCTTGGTCTTCTTTACAGTTTTAGGCTGTTCAACGACCTCATCATCTTCAACCTCAACAGATTCTGTGGTAGAATTGTTAGTGAGAATCTTCTTGACAAGCTCTTTTCTGTTACCTACAGCAGAGATGCCCAGCTCTTTTGCAAGCTTCTTGATTTCGTTGTAGGACATACCACTCAATTCGTCCTCAGAGTACTCAGAAGACTTCTTGACTTCTGCAACGACTGCAACGTCTTCCTCCTTAGGGGTCTCAACAGGCTTAGAGACCTCAATCTGGGTCTTCGGAGCGTCCTGCTCAACTGGTGCAGAAGAAACTGCACTGTCTGCTTTCAGTCCCTCAGCAATAGAGATAAGACCCTCTGCGAGCATTTCAATACCCTTGATAATCTGTGTGTTCATTTGTAAATTCCTCCTGATAAAAATTTTTGTTAGTGGTTTATCACTGTGATTATTATAGCACAGAACAATAATTAAGTCAAACAGTCCGTCAAGTCATCTGACTTTGAGACTCCTTGATTTTGTTGTGGATACAGCAAGCTTTATACTCCATATTAAAAAGAATGCCGTACATATTCTTTATTGTGGATATGCACTGACTTTTTTCAAGGTCATCTGTACTTTCCGCACATTTAGAAGACAGTGCATTGACTTGAACCTGAATGCAGTCATATTGGAGACTCAAAAGCTTTCTCAGATTGGTTAAGAAACCAATATTGGAATTGTCATGCTCCATGACTTTATCAAAAGTATCTTTTTTCATGTCAATAAACTCCGAAAAGGAATACTCAGACAAGGACTTCAACGGAGCATCTTTTTCTACTTTCAGCATTAAAATACCTCCTTATCAAGTTTGTTTATTTATCCATGTGAATAAGACTCCACCTACTGCACTGAAAGTGCAATAAAAGTCAGATTGCACATATAGACCATAAATGAAAAGAACACAGCACAACACAGGTATAAAAAGACTTAGAAGTGTCAATAGTCTTTGTAGAGTGCCTGATAGTACTGATAGAATCTTAGTCCCTAATCTTTTTAGAAAAGGAATCAAGTGTACCACCTCTCTTAACTATAGCATAAATCTTATGTTTTCTCATAAGCCTATTGTATATCTGATAAAACTCTTCATTGTGCATAACCCCTCTTATTCTCTTAAATTCAGGGTCACTCCACTGTAGGTGGTGTGTGACTTCATGGAGAACCGTAGAGAATAGCTTTTCATAAGGATAGAATATTGTCTTATCAGAGTCCTCATATACATAGACTATTACTCTTTTCTTTTTAGGGACATACCTGCCATAATAAGACTTACTATATGGTTTCATCACTAACTCAAAACTATTCAAGTCTATACCTAAGGACTTTAGGTCATGGCAGATTCTATCCCTCAGTTCTGTATAGGTCATATAGCTCTCAACATACTTCCTGCAATCTTTTCAAGCTCAATACGTCTTTCAAGAGTATAGTCCTGTGCTACCTCTGTGATAGAGTTAATTACTCCCCAATCAGAAAGTCCATACTTGTTTTCAGCAAGGTTAATAACTTTACTTACACCCTCATCAGAAAGCTTAGTTCTTGACTTCAACTTCTGAACAAGGTTCTCAAGTAATATGTCCCTATCTTCTTGAGTAGCAGAATACTTTGAGCCTAAGATGCTGTACTGCATAGCACTACGCTGAATGATATATGAGTACTCCTCAATAAGCTGTGGCAAGCACTTCAAAGAACTTTTAAGCTCCTCTCTGAAATCATCAGAACAAATACTGATATGTTTCTGAGTAAACAAGTTTGCTTTACCTTTGGAAATACAGAGTCCATTGGTGCATATCTGCTTAAAGATAAAGAAGTTCACCATTAATGTGCTTCTACCAACATCAGAAGAATCAATCTGAATACCTGCAAACAAATCTTCCCCATTGATTTTCATTTTCTCTTGCTGAACAATTCTGGCGTGAAAACGCTCCTCATTCAAGAAGTAAGACTTCACATAAAGATTCAGTCCCTTTGTAGCATCATCAACAATATCAATGATGTCCGGAGTATCAAAAATAGAGTATCTGTTACTCAGGACTCCTCTAATTTTGTCTTTGTACACTCTGAATAGCAGGTCTTTCCCATAATCATCAACCCATGTATTCAGATTGTCAATTGCAAGTTCTGGATACCCAGAAGTAGCACACTTCAACATATACTTTGGAGGAACTCCCAGTTTTGTACAAAGCTGACCAAAAGAGAAATCAGAAAACTTATGAGTCTGAACCTCCTTACTGTCATCTACAAAAGAAGACTCAAAGCAGTCTTTGAAACTCAACGCCATATTCTTTAAGCTAACATCTTTCAGAATATGGTCATGACAGTATTCCTGTACTTCATTAGCTCTCTCACGGAGAATCTGCAAACCATCTGTTGGTGCAACATCAAAGGTAGTGAGAACTTCTTTCTTAGAGTCCTCTACTCTTGTTACAGTGTTGTTCAAGGTCATTTCAAACATAATAGCTTTCCTTTCTGCATTAAATTACTCAGCTCTTTCAAGCTTGTAAACATTATAGCACAACAAAAGGGATAAGTCAAAGATGACCTATCCCTCAAGATTAAAATTCTTCTACTTTTCTTGTAACCCGTCTGGCAATAACACAAGGTCTATTTGCATAGAAATTTTCTTGATATTTCTTAGCCGAAGTGTAGTCAGAGAAACTTGCAGGAGTTATTGGAATAAACTCCTCATATTCTTCTTCTGTATCTGTTTCGGGGTGCTGGATAACTCTCCCCAAAATATACTGGACTGCCCAAACATCTTTGTCTTCTTCAAGAGTCTGAAAACCTTCATATGGATTATCAGGTCTTGTCCTCAGCTCATTCACTAGTTCTTCTGTAGGTGTGAGACTCAGCAGACCTTTAAGCTCTTGTGCTAGTTCAAATCTGTGTACTTGATGTGTTATATTGTCCTCTCTATTGGACACATCTGCAATGAAGTCCTCAAAAGGTCTAGCATAAGTCTGATTACTTGTGATGTCTGTATAAATCACATAAGGCACTTTATCCTTTTCATTAGTTGCAAGCTTATTTACAACATAATAGCTACCTTTAAAGTGTCTATACAGTCCATTCAGCTGTATTGGCTCACTATGAACATCTGGCATATAAACTCCTCCTCAATGAAAATAATTATAAGTTCCGTATCCCTCAAAATAGAGATAACTGCCGAACTCATCTGTATGTGAAAAATAATAGTCAACAGAGTCCTGCACACTCTGAGTCACTGTAGAAGTGTAGTAGTCATAGGGTATATAGCCATAGAACTGATTGGGCTGAGTCAGTACCTCATAAATGGTGTTTGGGAATAAATTAGAATTTACTCGGTTCATAACCACTGCTACTACTTTTGCCTTTTCATAAGTGGAAACCCAGTCACTACCATACTCTCTTGCAACTAAATTGCACAGCATGATTCTCTCTTGCTCTGTTATGGAACTGGAATAGTAAATTTCCTCTATTTTAGTTTCTGTATATGTCTCTGAGAAGTCGTAGAAAGGCTCTGTAACGCTTTCCACTTCAAAGGTAGTAATTTCACTAGTAAACTCTGTCTCCGTCTCTACAGGTCTTTCTGTGGTCGTTTCCGTTGATGTGGTAGTTCTTGATACTGTGGTACTTGTAGTTTCAGTAGCAATACTAACTGCCGAAGAAATCTGAACAGATTCTGTGCTTAATAAAAAAGGCTGCTCCTCAACTCTGGAACAGCCACTTATCAAACACATTAGGAATAATCCTATACACGTCTTTGCTAATCTCATAATGACCTCCAATTGTTTATTACGCTCAATGGTGTATAACAATTATAGCACATATTCTGAAATAACGCAAACAAATGCCTTGATAATTTATGGTGCAGTTTATGAGACTTGAACTCATGACTTCTGCATTAAAAGTGCATTACTCTACCAGCTGAGTTAAAACTGCATTTTGTCTGTCTTTCCAGACTGCCATAACATTGGTGCTGATAACAGGACTTGAACCTGCACGTCATAAGACAATAGTTCCTAAAACTATCGTGTCTGCCATTCCACCACATCAGCAAATTGGTGGGCTATGTAGGACTTGAACCCACAATCAATCGGTTATGAGCCGACAGCTTTAAACCATTTAAGCTAATAGCCCTTTTGGAGCAGATGACCAGAATTGAACTGGAATTAGTTGCGTGGAAGACAACTGACTTAACCATTAGTATACATCTGCAAAATGGTGGTGCTGTAAGGAGAAATGACCCATGACACACGTTAACCCAACTGTTCAGCAAGTTGCACTTAAAAACAGGAAGTTTATAACAGCACCACCTTGGTACTACTGACCAGATTCGAACTGGTACGGACTTCATTCCAAGGGATTTTAAGTCCCTCGTGTCTACCACTTCCACCACAGTAGCATATGCTGTTTTTCGTAACAGCAGAACGAAAAGCTTTTGATGTTTAGCCAACACTTTCTGGCATATAATCAGGTACTTTTGATGATACCTAAGTTTCAAGGCATAATGGCAAACTCCAAGCAGTCATCTTTTGCGGTGGGTCAAAGAAACTCAATTTGACCATTGGTCGGGAAGACAGGACTTGAACCCGCGGCATCTTGCTCCCAAAGCAAGCACTCTACCAAACTGAGCTACTTCCCGAAAAAAGATAGTCTAGCAGGTTCACTAGACTATCAAAATGCAAGACAAATGATTCCGACATAAATGGGTTAAAACTGTCAATAGTCTTGCAGTCCCGTTCAAAATGTGCCAACATCACGGGTAAAAATGAAAGGAGTAAAACAGGAAGGGGTCGCCTAGAATAGGCTGGTAGTTTAGGACAAAGGAGACCTAGGAACGTACCAATGGTACGGGACTTGATGCAAATTCCTACGTGGGATAAGGAGAACGCCCAACTCTCCTCCCAATATACTTGCATCTATTTGTGATTTTGCAACAGATTTATCTGATTGCCATTAGTCATTCTTTGTGAGGTAAAATCATAACGCTCACATCAGCTGGGAGCGACCCAGCCTCTGGTGGTCAAAACAGGTAATGCTCCCGAATCTCACTGTAGCTTCGTGCGTTCTCTTTGAACTATTTGACCATTGCTGGTGCTGTAGAGGGTGAAAGCAGCACCATAGCAAAGTGAGGATTCGTCAAATTTTCATCTGACAATAGCATTATAGCACATTACTGCATTTTTGTCAAGAGCTTGTTTTCAGTCCCTTTGACCGCTTAAAAGTCTTTGGCAGATGCAGTTTTGCTTCAACTCTTGTCTCAGGCATTGCATAAGTCCTTTCAAGACATTCATCGCTGATTTTCTTCCAAACTTGCTTCAACACTTTCTTCTCCTCAGGGAAATCAGAAAAAGCTCCAATCATCTCATTCACGACTTCACGATATTCTCGAAGTCTGTTATCACCAATATTTGAAAAATTGGGATTTCCTTTCTCAGGAACTCTACTCATAACTCTCTCCTTATCTCTGGAAACCACTCTTTCAGCTTGCCAATGATTTTTGTCACTATGACATCTCTGTTGCTGTCTAAAGCAATCACCATATCTGGCTTATTGTCTCTCACAAGAAAGACTCTGTACATTCCATCTTCAAACTCCTCCACAAACATGGTGTAGGTCTTTCGATAAACATTGTGTCCCACAACAAGTACACTCTGACTCACGACTTTACACTTTCTGTGGTCAGTGTCCATAATTGGACTGTACTCACTAACTCCCCAACCCACATTGTTCGTGGAGTTATGTATTCTTGTCAAACGTCTAATCAATTCTTCCAACTGTTTCAAGTCCTTTCATTTCGTTTTTTGTTTTTCACTGTGCTTAGTATAGCACAACTATGACAGTTTGTCAAAAGTCCAATTTTGGTCTGTACCTCGGCATAACGTATATAATTAAATTACGCACATAATTTAATTACGTAGCCAATTTATATTACGTGCCTAATTTAATTATCTGCGTAATAAAAAATATATAATATACTACAATGTACTTGAATATAAATATATACCTACTACCGTAGGTATATATTTTACTACTCACAAACTAAATACTTCGTATTTAGTATTGTTCGTCACGACGACCCTCAAAAAATGGCTAAATTGCGTTATTTTCAGATTTAGTCATTTTTGTTTTATTTTGTGAAAATACAGTCCTTATGACCATTATTCTTGTAATTTTATGAAATATGAATTTATGCATTTTTATGTCCACTGTCTCACAAAATTTTATGACCTGAGATTTTTCACACCACTGTTTTTATGACCTGTAACTACACCACTTATGACTCGCACACAGGACTTTGAAATGGTACACATTAACCACAAAATTATGTCCAATAGTGAGGTACAAGGCACAAGTGTAAAAATGGAAGTACTGCTTTAAGGGTGGGGTGTTTATAGCTGGTAGGAGGGTTGGCTTGAAAATTTTTTTTCTCCAATCCTTTCACTAATTATATCACAAAAAATTATAATTCATATGAAATGAAAAAATAAAAATAGTTCGGTTAGTACAGAGGCAACACAAGGGACACACAAGGGACACTATACACACAAGACACATACACAACACAAGCACTAGTATTATAGCACTGCATAGCAGTACTACATATAGTATTTACTGAAATAGAATGAATTATGAAATAAACAAAATAAAGGCCTTGTATACTGCTATATGCTATTGCATACAGTGGTACACAAGACCTTTTAAAATGTTGCCAATCTTCACGGTGATATAGGGTGTAGCCAAAACCTTATGACATTTTTTATAATGTAGCCCTATATAAGTAAGAAATACCCTTATACACTCACTACACCAAAATTCGGTCAATTTTCAAAATCTTCAAAAAGACCTTTTTCATCACATTCCTCAATTACATCACATAAGATTGCCTTGAGTTTTGGAAGTTTGTCAAGATTGAAATTTATGCCTTTTTTCGTGAAACCAGTATATACTTCTGTGGTGGCAAATAAACGAATATCAACTTTAGGGAGACCAAACTCTCCTCCTCTTTTTACACTGATAACAAGTTTTCCAGTGTCGTCAAGCTTGATTTCGATAGGCTCAATTTCGTCCTTGTACTCATCAGATGGTAGTTTGTTGTCCTTGCAGGACTTTCGGGTCTTTTTTGGTTCTTCTACCTCTATTACAGGGATAGGGATATTGACCTTTCTTCTTGTCAAGATTTTCATAGTTGCTTACCTCACTCATTAGATTATTATTTAAGCACTTAAAAGAAACAAGCACTTATTTAGTACCACAAGGGAGTGAGGAGTCCTTGTGATACTCATATAAATACTTGTTGAGCACCTTGTTAAAGCACTCTATAAGACAGTCCTATGGCTTTTCACAGGACTGCCCTAACAATGCTCTGCTAGTGTAGTATTTTAGGCTTTTCTCAGTTCAAATGACCAGTCGGGGTTATCCTCATGAAGTCTTTTCAAGGACTCTGTAAGGGAATCCTTTTTGGAATCTTCGTACATGGTTGCATAGATTTTGTTCTTTACAGGTAGACCAGAGTTCATGTCCATAGGACTGTATCTCTTTTCAGTCTTGTACTTACCATAAATCATCAGCATGACTTGTCCTCACTTTCGTTCAAGTCTTTGTAACCACGACTCTTGAAGTACTTCCGATAGTCATTGATTGCTCTAGTAGTGGACTGAGTGCCCCAATCACCATTAGACGTTCTGAACGTCTTTTCATTCTCATTCACCGCACAAATAATAGTGCTGTGGTAAATGTAGTTGTTGATAGTCTGACCACACTGGTTAAAAGATTCAACTCTGTGGTTGCCTACTCTGGTTTTTTCACCACTAGTCAACTGTTCAATCGCTCTCAGCATATCTCTCACCTCACTTATTCATTTCGTCACTGAACAACCGCTTGAAAACGGATTCGTTCATTAGGCATTTGTCACCGTCTACATTCAGCACACCACGTCTAATGACAACATAGTTGCCTGTAGGGTACACTTTAGCACCTGTAGGGTCTTTGGAGATTGCAGGTCTCATGTCCTTTGGGTGGTCAAATGTGACCTCGATAACAAGAACACCAAGACTAAACTTCTTCTTGCAATTCTCACAGGGTTCATAGTCCAGAACGGCATTTCTCGGAGCTTCAATGTCTTCACCTTTGTCAGGGTCATCAAGACGACCTAATAGGACGACTTCATTTTTCTGCTCTCCACAGAAGAAGCAACACGGAATAGTAGGGTTAAGACCATACTTTTCAGAGATTTTGATTGAGTTTCCCATTTTAATTACCTCACTCATATTAGATTTTTGGAGTTTAAGTACTCCATACAAGACTTAAATAGCACTTGTCCGTGTATTTAAGTCCTGTGGTGCAATACTCAAACTATTGTTATAGGACTTATCTTTTCAAGATTAGTGTTTACCAGTGTCTGTACAACTTCTGGAATGTCTAAATCTTCTTCCATATGCATCTGAATGTCACAAAGTCTTCGACCGATTTCTTGAAAGAAACGGAGATACTTGTACTCGTCCTTGTATTTGACGTGGAACTTTAAGTACATAATCTTTTCAGCCAAGCACTTCGCCATTATTCTGTATGGTGCAGGATTGTCCTTTGCAAAGTGTTTTATGGAATGAACAGTATAACCCATCATGTCTTCAATGTAGTGCTGAGATATACCGTCAATTGTAAGAAACTTAGTTCCCTCATCATTGCTAAACAGTACCTCAAAGCAATTTTTGTTTATTGGGTGTGTCATAACCATTACTTTCATATTTAACTACCTCACTCTAAAATATTTTTGAAGTGTTTTGAGCACTCCATACAAGCCATAGTCTTTAAAAAGACTATGACCTGCGGTGCAATACTCAACCAATGCGGTGCAATACTCAACCAATGCGGTGATATGAATTTCCATTTCTCTCAAAGAAACAGTAACCAAGTTCCGAGCAGTCCGGAGCATCAAAGTTATGGACATGGCACAGTACTCCGTCAGGGTCATCAAGTTTAAGTGATTTACCTCTGTCCTTAAAGACTATGTTTACGACTCTCATTTCACCACCAAACAGTGTTGATGTGGAAAGTCCTACAGGTTCAGTCTTTTTCGGGTCAGTGTACTTTGTAGCCTCGTCATAAATTTCTTTGCCAGTCATTTCAGTGCAGTTAATGGTCTTTGCAATATAGTCCAGTACATATTCCATGTTCTCTCTGTCGAGAATCTGGACTACACGTCCCATAAGTGCTAACTCAGCCTTTGCATTCAGGTCACCTTTACTCAGTAATTCTCTCATAATTATTACCTCACTCAAAATATTTTTGAAGTGACTAAGCACTCCATACAAGACACAACCCACTATGGGTTGTGCCCTGCGGTGCAGTGTTTAGTTAGTGGTTACACTTAGTCCTCTGTGGACAACTCATAGAGTTCAAACTCCATTCCAGTGCTTACACGCACACGGAACTTTTCACCTGTATAGGGGTTGGTGTCCTCGATGTGCTGAATATCGTCATTCTCAAACCAGAACATTGCTTCTGAGTAAACGCTGTTCGCCCACATACGTTTCAGATTTTCACAGAAGTAGACAGGTTCCAAGATGTCCAAGTCATTCGGGAACTCTTTCACAGGATTGACAACATTGACCACAGAATACTGATACTCCTTGATTTGACGAGGAGTCCAGTAGCAAGCAAAATAAAACTGCTTTCCAGATTCAAGTGCTTTTGCAACGTCCTCCATGGTCTTGTAAGAATCATCTGCACGTTTCAAAGTCCCCAGATTCTCAACCTTGAGTTCTTCGGGGAATACTTTTGCAACGGGGAGCATACCAATCTGTTCAGCGGTCTGCACAACAGAATCCTTAGTTTCAGATGTCTTAGCCTTTGCAGTCTTAGTAGCTTTAGGCTTTACTGCATTCTCCACAGTCTTTTTGACCGTCGGCTTTTTCTTAGTAGTCTTCACCTCGTTTTCAGTTGGTGCATCATCTGCTACTTCCGGAATTGTTGGTGCATCATCTGCTACTTCCGGAATTGTTGGTGCATCATCTGCTACTTCCGGAATTGTTGGCATCAGAATACTCTGTGCCTGCTCTACAGTACTGAGTACCTCACTTTTCTTCAAATGAGAAGCATTGTCCAGCGTATCTTGAATGTTTTTCAAGACAGCAGTGTCCTTAATGACAGATTTAATTGCTTCCAGAAAGCGGAGCATTTCGTCCTTTGTGTTCTTAGCTGTAACCATAACATTCTTCGTACTCATAATAAAGTACCTCCTCAATTTTAATAAGTGGTGTTGGCACACCCTCTCACTACTCAAAAATGAGCAGTGAGTTTGTACCTTTCATCATATAACAATTTTAAAAATTGTAATTCCAAGTATTTCTCCATTTTTCTTTAATCATGAACACAGTCGCTGCCATGATTGAGGGGAAAGATTCACCCTGAACCCAATCTTCTGTATCGGGGTTGTAGTTAAGAACTGCCAATACAGGGGCATCTTTTATAGGTTTCCCCTCATTATCAAGTCTGATAAGCAATGTATATTTGCCTATTGTATCGAAAACGTGATACTTTTTCATATGATGATACACTCTCCTTTTTTAAATAGTGAGAGCGTGTGCCAAAAAGTCAAGTGGTAGTATAAGCACCTGATACAAAAGTTATTTTATTCTACGTCTGTATCAATAAAAGCTGTTTTGCCAAAAACAGCTCTAGTAATCCGAACTTGTTCGCTGTGTCTCAAATCGGAATCAATGACTTCTGAAATGCAAGCATACTCAGATGCCGTCAAATCTGTAGCTTTTTTAAGCTTTTTACCGTTTTCTACATAGTAGTCACCGGAAACATTGATAATAGTATAGAAAGAACCATTATCAATCTTTTTCAACTGATTCTGTTCAAGTCTCATAAACATCTACCTCCTAAAGAAGAAGTATCAGGTACTTATATTGCCACTTGACTTATACGCACACTCTTTTAATGAGTGAGTGAGTGTTAAGGGAAATTTCCAAGCCTTTCTTGATTTATTTGCTGTCACGCTTTTTTCGCCGCTTATGCATACACTTACTTGCTCCTGACGTATAGTCGGACGTTGAACGAATATCAGAGGAATAAAGACCCTAGTCTTAAAAATCAGCGGCTAAACTCTTTACACTCTATTGTACCGTTTGCACGTTCGGTGTTGCTCTATCTCAAGGCTATCTATAAAGACCAGTCACTCACAACTTGCAATTGCTGCATTATACTGAATTTTGCTAACGCTTGCAAGGCGTGAATTTTAATCATTTTCAAGTTGCTGTAGCGGCTACTCTGACTAGCTGCTTTTTGTGTACTCTTTTTGAGTACAAGCATAGTATAACACACTTTTTAGGGGTTGTCAACAATTTTTTTCATTTTTCAGTGAATTTGTAGGAATATACAAGGGAAAAGTCTTTTTACGTGTGCTATGTTGTTAGTATTGCACAAAAAGATTGAGTTATACAAGGTCACTGGACGTGCAGAGCACGTCAGAAGGTCACTGGACG